>ENA-OSEO01004212-OSEO01004212.1-sediment-metagenome-genome-assembly--contig:-NODE-4212-length-15491-cov-3.044245_pt1 | contig 15491 bp, 14 predicted proteins | sample MGYA00237883_ERZ534232 | MGnify/ENA metagenome assembly ERZ534232 | reverse complement strand
TCTCTCCCGCAGCCGCCGCCTTTAACTGGGCCAGGGTATCTCCCGGGACACCGGCCGGATACCCCGCTGTAATGGTGCACTCTCCACCCTCCAGTTGCTTGAAAAAAAGCTTGGCATGCTCTTTTTCGTTATCCGCCGTTTCCAGGAAAATCCCGCTGATCTGCTCAAATCCCTCCTTTTTGGCGATGCTTGCGGCGAACGAATATCGGTTTCGAGCCTGGGATTCACCGGCAAATGCCGCCAGAAGATTCTTTTCGGTCTTGGACCCTTTTAAAGATGCCATGATTTTTCCCTCCCGAATTTGGTAAATGGGCAAAAACGATTGCGAATACCTTCTCGCTCTGGACGAGCGCCGATGATTCAACCTAAAAATACCCAGTCGATTTGTCAATGGTGCCTGGTCGGGATCTTATTCCCAAGCAACGACACCACCGTGGCTCACGCTAGATCACTTCCTCCACGCGGAGCTTTTCGATTTCCTCCCAGGAATATCCTCCCACCTCCAGAAGCACTTCTTCCGTATGCTGGCCGAATTCGGGCGCAGGGCGCCTCACGCCCGCGGGGGTTTCACTGAAATGAAACGGGGGACCCGCGATCTTCACCCGCCCGTAAGCCGGATGATCGAACTCGGTCACGTAACGGTTGGCCAGCACCTGCGGGTCGTTGAGCAGGTCGGGAATGCTGTTCACCGGGCCGAAAATGAAATCACCGCCCTCTTTCAGCGTTCTCATCCATTCCTCTCGCGGCTTTGACTTGAATCTCTCATCCAGGGCGGCAATGATTTCCGCGCGATGCTCGGCACGGGTAAACATGTCACGGCAACGCGGATCCTTCGATAAATCATCCAGGCCCATGACACGGCAGAAATCGGTCCAGTAGCGATCCGACTGAAGCATGGCGAGCATGAGCCACTTTCCATCCTGACAAGGATAATAGTTCCACAGAGGATTTCCCTGATCCTCTCGCCGCCGTCGTTGGATTTCCTCACCCACGTTGATGTGGAGCGTAATGGGAAGCTGCTGAAACCAGCACATGCTTCCCAGAAGAGAGGCCTCCACCTTCTGTCCTTTTCCGATTCGTTCCCGGGCAAGGAGTGCGGCCAGGATACCCAAGGCCAGTGTGGTGGCTCCCACCTGGTCTGCAAGGCCTCCTTGATTAGGGAGCGGAGGCTGGTCGGGTTCGCCTATGGTCGTCATAATACCGCTTCTCGCCTGGGCGATCGCATCCAGCACCGGACTTCCCGCGTCAGGACCCTCGGGACCTAAGCCTGAACCCACGCCATAGATGAGCCTTGGGTTGATACGAGAGAGGGTCTCGTAATCCATCCCCAGCTTCAAAGGCACATGTTTGCGGAAGTTGTGCACAAAAACATCCGCATTGGCCACCAGGCGATAGATCACTTCCCTTCCTTTCTCTTTGCCGAGGTCAATGGTCATGCCCCGCTCTTTCTCCTCACGAAGCCGGTCGGGGTCTATGCCTGTCAAAGCACGCACCAGGAGCGATTTCCCGTGGTCTATGTGGCCGGCTGTGCCTATTACGAACATATCTATCCGTTTCTATTTGAGACCGGATACCGCTCTGCCAAGCATCTCCAGCAGAGAGCCGTCCTCTTCAGGCAGAACAGACCTGGGGTCGAGAAGCAGCATGTCGCCACTGACACGCCCGATAACCGGTATATCCTGCTGCCGCAGCTTCTCCGCCAGGAAATGAGCCAGCTTCACCTTGCCCCTCCCCCCGACGGCCACCAGCCAGGTGGGAAGCGTTGTCCCGGGCAGGCTGCCGCCACCGACCATCGTCTCGCCTTCAATGACTTCGCCCGCGCCTTTCAGGGCGCCGGCCCAGAGCCTGGCTCGCCTCTCCACTTCATCCAGCGGCATAGCTATTATGCGCCATATCGGCACTTTGTCTAGGGCTTCGCCTCTCAGATAGTGGACCAGGGTCGCCGCCAGGCCGGCCAGCCTTATCTTGTCGATTCGCAGCGCCCGGGCCAGGGGATGCCTTTTCAGCCTGTCCACAAGAGGCCTCTTGCCCACGATAATGCCTGATTGAGGGCCACCCAGCAGCTTATCCCCGGAGAAGAAGGCCAGCCCGACGCCGGCCGCCACACTCTGCTGCACTACCGGCTCAGGGTCAAGGCCAAAGACGGCAGTATCCAGGAAACAACCGCTGCCCAGGTCATCAAATACCGGCAGCCCGTGCCTGCCAGCCAGCGCCACCATCTCATCCAGGCCAACCATGCAGGTGTAGCCCTCTACTTTGAAATTGCTGGGATGGACGCGCAACAGGGCCGCCGTCCGTCCGGTAATCGCCTGTTCATAGTCCTGAACGTAAGTGCAGTTGGTCGTACCCACCTCCACCAGCCTAGCCCCGCTCTGTCTCATCACGTCAGGAATCCTGAAGCCTCCGCCAATCTCCACCGACTGTCCCCTGGAAACTATGACTTCTTTACGTTTGGCCAGAGCCGTGAGTCCCAGGAGAACAGCGGCGGCATTATTGTTCACCACCAGCGCAGCCTCGGCCCCGGTGAGCTGACACAGGAGCGGCTCAAGATGGGCATCCCGGGAGCCGCGGCTTCCCTCCTCCAGGTTGAACTCCAGGTTGCAGTAGCCCCGGGCAACTGGCTCCATGGCCGCCGATGCCTCTTTGCTCAGCGGCGCCCGGCCCAGGTTCGTATGAAGTATGACGCCGCTGGCATTGATAACCGGGCGCAGGCCCGGCCTCGCCAGCCCCTCAATCTGGCCGATGATAGAGTGCACTATCTCGTCCGCAGGAGGGCATCTGTTGCCTCGCGCTATAGAACAGCGGACCTGCTCCAGATATCCACGGACCGTGTCCACCACCAGCTTATGGGGATAAGTGTCCAGGAGGCGTCTTATCCGCTCCTCAGAAAGCAGCTTGTCGACGCTGGGAAGGCGGCGAAACTCGCTCGTCACATAGGCTATTCTACAATATCAGGAATAAGAATTCGACCAGCCACCGGAAGTCCGGCGGGATACTTTGCCCCTTCGGTCGGCTGGATGCTAAAATAGGCACTGCGGCTGTGAGATGTAGCCGCAACAGGAGACAAATGGACGAGAGGACGAACCCGCATCTGACGCAGATCGTCAGCGGGGCAGGCTGAGCTTCCAAGCTGGGTCCGGGAGACCTTGATATAGCCCTGTGCGGCCTGCCTCTGATAACCGACCCGAACGTCATCCGGGGCATGGAAAGCCTGGATGATGCCGGAGTCTACAGGCTCGGTGACGACCTGGCCATCATCCAGACCGTGGACTTCTTCACGCCCATCGTTGATGACCCGTACGACTTCGGCCAGATTGCCGTCGCCAACGCCCTGAGCGATGTTTACGCCATGGGCGGGAAACCGCTGACGGCCATGAACATCGTCTGCTTCCCCACCAGGCTTCTGGATATTTCCGTGCTGAAAGACATCCTCAGGGGCGGCGTAGACAAAATGAAGGAAGCCGGCGTGGTGCTGGTAGGCGGGCACAGCATAGACGACCCGGAGCTGAAGTACGGCCTTTCCGTCACCGGGAAGGTGCACCCGAAACGCCTGGTCACCAACTCCGGGGCCAGAGCCGGTGATAAGCTGGTGCTCACCAAGCCGCTTGGCACCGGCATCATAAACACGGCCCTGAAGGCAGGAATGGTCAGCAAAGAGCTGAGCGCCCGGGTGACTGCCTGCATGGCAGCGCTGAACAAACAGGCCTCTGAGCTGATGCAGGAGTCCGGAGCGCATGCCTGCACCGACATAACCGGCTTCGGCTTTATTGGCCATACCAGCCGGCTGTCCCAGAACAGCCAGACAGGCCTTAAAATCTATTGGCAGTCGGTGCCTTTCTTCAGAGAGGCGGAGGAGTTCGCCGGTATGGGGTTCTGCCCCGGCGGCCTGTTCAGGAACCGGGACTTCTACTCCGGACAGGTCGAGTTTTCGCCCTCGGTGCCGGACTACCTCAGGGACATCATCTTCGACCCCCAAACATCCGGCGGACTGCTCATCTCGCTCGCGCCCCGGGCGGCGGAATCACTATTGGACAGCTTAAAGAAAACGGGCATGCAAGATGTAGCCATCGTCGGCGAGGTGACCGGTCAGCCGTCCGGGAAGATACTGGTAGGGTAAGTTGCTATGCCCTGACACAGGAGCTAAAATGCTCTTCCAGCACCTCCGGAAACCTGCTGATAACCTCCCATATCTTCGTCGCCGGGTTAGCCCGGGCAAGTGCACCGGCCAGGCGGTTTGTCTTGAACGCCATTACAGCCGCTTCGCGCAACTCCATGCCGGCGTCTACCAGGGCAGACACGAGGCCGGTTATAGTATCGCCCGTGCCGCCGATAGCCTCCAGCGCCGGCAGGTCAGGCTCGCAGACAGTAGCCACTATACCGCCGTCACAGGCTACGTAGTCTACTGCCCCCTTGACCAGCAGCAACCTGGCCGCGCTGTTCTGCCGGTAGGCTGAGGCAATCAAGGCGGGAAAATCGGCCACGCCGGTATCAAAGAGGTGTCTGGAAATATAGGCCGGGTGCGTGGCCTCCGGGTCGGCCAGGAAAGCCAGCTCGCTGGCATCCGGCGTGAAGATGTCGAACTGCGAAGCCATGCCTGCCGCCTTGGCGGCGTACATGAAGCCGGCGTCGGCGATCATTACCGGTCTCCCTGAACGTTTGGCCACCGACTCGCAGAGCCTTTTCATCCTGACTATATCGGGCAAACAGTAGTGCAGGGTCACCGTCTCCACTGCCAGTCCGGCCAGGCTCTCTATGAGATACTCGTATATGGAACGGCTGCCCCTGCCGTGCCCTTTGTCTCCGGCGACCACGATACGCGGCGGCGGCAGCTTCAGAAATTCAGCAACGATGAGCGCTGTGCTCATCATAGCGCCGCTGCCCTGTATACAGGATATCCTGTGACCTCCGGCGATTATGGACCCGTTCTCAATCCTGGCCTCGTCCACTACCAGTGGCAGGTCGTCGGAGGGGACTGTCCCCGCCAGCAACATCACCGTCGCTCGCCTCCGTTCCAGATATTGAGAGACTCCTCAAGGGCGCGGTCCAGCATCAGAGCGCACAGGGAGTAGCCTATATCCCAGGGACGGGGGGCCTCCGCCAGCGTTTTCCCCACCATCTCCGCATGCAGGTTGGGGATGTCCGGGCAGCCCCCGCCTGAGGTATTGACAATAGCGCCGTCGTTCTTATCGAAGGTAAGCTTCATGTTGCCCGCCTTCACCATGACCCACCGGCCGAAGTCCGTGACTTTGACGATATCCAGAAGCTCCGAGGTCTTGACCTTTAGCGGTATGACCTCAACGTAGTCAACATCCTTATCCCGGAACGTGCGCTCGATTCCAAGCTTCTCCACCAGGTCCACCTCAAGGGCCAGGTCGCATCCCTTCCTCATCTCTGGAGGAGGCGCTACCAGCTTGACGCTGTAGTCTGCCCCTCTCAGCACCCTTTCACCCTTCATCGCCTCCTGCACATCCCTGAATAGCACCAGCCCCCCGCCTTCAAAAGACGTTTTTTGCCTCCGTTCAAGAAAAGCCACGCCCGCCTCCTTCAGTCTCCAGGCACTTGGATATACTGGGCCTCGCTCAACCAGCACACCATAACATAAGCATAACAGGAATATTTCATATAGTAGATATTATAGAGGAACAGCTTCCAGTTTTCAGTGTGTCAAGGTAGCAAGCCCTCCCATCTTTGACAGCACAGATGTAACCTGAGTATCATAGGCGCAGGGGGACAGACTCACCCGGAGAGGATGATAGCCTGTGGACCATACAGTCTTTAAGGAGCCAGGCGATGACGACCGGAGAAGCAGCAGTAAGACCCTTTAGCGCCCAGGTGCCGGATGAGACACTGAAAGCAGACCTGGAAAACTTCCGGCAGAGAGCGATGGAACTGGGCGCCGCTGCCGCCGAAATTATACCGGCCAGCCTTATCAGCGTGGACGAGCGGGTCAGGCTGAAGTGCACCGTGCCCCGCTGCCTCCGCGCCGGCGAGACGCCCAACTGCCCCCCGCATGTCCCCGACCTGGACGTCATCCGCAAGGCTTTCTCCAGGTATTCCTGGGCCATATTGCTCAAGACCCATGTCGAACCTATTGCGGACTACGCTCCCCAGGCACGGACTGCCGGTGATAAGTCCGGACCTCAGCTAACACTCCTCTTCCACAAAAAGACAGGCGAGATCGTATGCGAAGTTGAGCGAATGGCTTACGGGCGCGGCTACTACCTGGCCATGGGCTTCGGCGGAGGCTCGTGTAAGGACTATCTCTGCCGCGGCATGGTCTGCCAGTTCCTGGACAGCGGCAGATGCCGCTTCCCCCACCGCTCCCGTCCCTCGATGGAGGCCATGGGGATAAACGTTATAGACCTCATCAAGAAGGTGGGCTGGGAGACCTACCCGTTGTGCGGCGAGCTTGACAAAATCCCCTGTGCTACTTCGGTAGGACTCGTCTTCATAACCTGAACTGAGGCGGAATAATATGGGCAAAAGCACAGCAGAGATGGTAGAACCCTATCTATCCGAGGACCCCCTGCAATGGGGCAAGCTGGCAAGCGAGATCAACTATCGCCGCCTGCAGCTCCTGCTGCTCAGGGAAATACTCCTCGAGCTTAAAAAGCTCAATCTGAAGTAGCCGGCCTCCCGTGATATAATATCAACTCCCAGCCTTCTCCCATCAACGGACAGGAGCGTCCATGGCTCATCTTTATAGCTGCAACCAGCGCTTTCTGCTATACTCTGAGCTGACCGGATATTGCCAGGATGCTTGAAGGAGGACCCCGTGGCCGAAAAAGTTGAATGCGCCAAGTGCAGCAAAGTCGTCTGCCGCAGCGAACACATCCATGACGGGCCGCCGAACTGCCCGACCAGGACAAAGCAGGACATCATTCAGCGGTCGTTGCTTGAATACGAGGAGCCTGAGACCAGAGAGTTCGCCCGCCAGGCTTCTATACAGGAGTTTGAGTGCTACATGAACCTGCCCGAGGGTAAGACCACGCGCAACCCCAGGGTCGAGGAAATAGTCCAGTTCGCCAGAAAAATGGGGTACCAAAAGCTGGGCGTGGCCTTCTGTCTCGGGCTGAGAGAAGAGGCAGCTATTCTGAACACGATTCTGGAGAACAGGGGCTTCGATGTCGTTTCCGTCTGCTGCAAGGCTGGAGGCATACCCAAAGAGACGATCGGCATAAGAGAAGACCAGAAAATAAACGGACCGGGCACGCGGGAAAATATGTGCAGCCCCATAACTCAGGCGCAGATTCTCAATGAAGCTAACACAGAGCTGAACATCCTGGTTGGCCTGTGCGTCGGTCACGACTCCCTGTTTCTAAAATATGCCAGGGGCCCGAATACTATCCTGGTGGCCAAAGACAGGGTCTTCGGCCACAATCCAGCTGCGGCCCTGTACCTGTCTAGCTCGCCATATTACCGTAAGCTGCTTCGCAAGGAGTCTCCGGACTCGGTGGAAGCGGTTCCGAAATAGAAGGAGGAAAGTGAATAACATAGCCGTTATCAGTGCGGCGCGGACGCCGGTGGGCAATTTCGGAGGGTCGCTGCGGACGGTGCCGGCATACGACCTGGCTGCCCTAGCGCTCAACGAGGTGCTACGGAGAGCAGGCCTTCAACCCGGTATGGTTGATGCAGTTTTAATGGGACAGAACTATCAAAGCGGCGAATACGTGAATATAGCGCGTATGTCGCTCTTGAAGGCAGGCTGGCCTGTAGAAATACCCGGCCTCACCATCGACCGGCGGTGCCCCAGCGGCCTCGACACGGTCTGCCTCGCCTCCACTATGATTCAGAGCGGCAATGCCGGGGTCATTGTGGCCGGCGGCGTCGAGAGCATGAGCACGGCCGAGCTGTACCTGACAGGCGACATCAAGTGGGCACTGGGAGGGACCGGCGATATGCCGAAGGGGCACGGCAGCCTGTCAACATGGGGAGTACCTATGTACGACAGGATACTCAGGGCCAGAGTGATGTCGCAGCCCGAGGATAGATTCGGCATCCTGCCGACGATGATGACCTGGGCCGAGACAGCAGCTAAGGAATACGGCATCAGCAGAGAGGAAGTGGACAGGTGGGCGCTTCTGAGCCACCAGAGGGCCTGCGCTGCCACTGATTCGGGGAAGTTCAAGGAAGAAATCGTCGCGGTGCCGGTCCGCCAGAGCAAGGGAGAGCCACAGCTTCTCAGCGAGGATGAGCGCCCTCGCCGCGACACAACCATGGAAGCACTCTCCAGGCTGAAACCGGTGCTGGGCGGGGTGTGCACAGCGGGCAACTCCGCGGGTGAAAACGACGGGGCCGCAGCCTGCGTCATAATGTCGTCAGAGAAAGCCGCGGAGCTGAAGCTGAAGCCGATGGCTTATCTCAAAGCCTTCGCTTTCACCGGGGCCGACCCGAGGTACACCTGGAAGGCAGCAGCGGCAGCAGCCAAGGCTGCACTGAAAAAGGCCGGAATAACCCTCGACCAGGTAGACCTTATAGAATTACATGAAGCCTTCGCCGCCCAGGTGCTGGCCAATTTCAAGGAACTGGGGCTGACGGAGAAGGACTACAATCGCGTGAACGTCAACGGCTCCTGCGTTTCCATCGGCCATCCGCTGGGCGCAACCGGAGCCCGCATTCTCACCACCCTGGTCTACGAGATGCGCAGGCGCAATGCGAAACACGGACTGATAGCCATATGCGGCGGCGGAGGCATGGGCACCGGAGCGGTCATAGAGAGGGCCTGACCTGCGTGCCTGGTATATAATACACACTGCGATACGCCATCATTCAAAAGGAGGTTAAGTGCAAAAGATGTCCAAGTCTATTCTGGACCTATCCGGCCAGGTGGCAATCGTTACCGGAGGGGGCACCGGTCTGGGGCAGGCCATAGCCGTTGAGTTCGCCCGCGCCGGCGCCGACCTCACCGTCTCCAGCCGGAACCCTGCCCACCTGGAGACAACGGCCCATCAGGTACAAGCCCTGGGCCGCAAGTGTCTGGCTCTTCCTACCGACGTCCGCGAGCCTGAACAGGTCAAGAACATGGTACAGAAAACACTCGATGAATACGGCCGTATAGATGTCATGGTCAACAACGCCGGAGCCAATTTTTTCGTCCCGGCCGAGAAAATGAGCCCAAATGCCTGGAACACTATCGTGGCCATTAACCTCACGGGAACTTTCTTGTGCTGTCAGGCTGTCTTTGACACCATGGTCAAGCAAAAGAGCGGCGTTATCATCAACATGAGCTCGGTTGCCGGCAGAGATGGCGACCCGGCGGCGGCCCACTACGGAGCAGCCAAGGCCGGAATCATCAACCTGACGAAGACTCTGGCCATGGTCTGGGGCAAATACGGCATTCGCGTCAACTGTATAGCGCCCGGTCCCATCGCTACAGAGGGAGCACGCTGGGCGCAGGATCCCAAGCACCCGGGTTTCCACCAGGGGCTCTGCCGAGGCGGCAGACCTGAGGAGGTAGCCTATCCAACTCTGTTCCTGGCATCAAAAGGCGCCAGCTACATCAACGGAGTCACGCTGTGGGTAGATGGCGCCGTGGAGTTAGGCCGCTCGCAGGGCTAGGGCCAGTTGCAACCGAGTTCGATACCGGGTGCGCATCCCTGAGCAGGACTGAATACTACAGGAAATCCATGACCGCCTTGAGAAAGGCGGCGGGAGCGTCTACCTGGGGCACATGTCCGGCATCCTCTATCAGCGTATAGCGGGCCCCTTTGATGCCTTTGAGCAACACCTGCTCTTTCTGGCGCAATTCATCTTTAGCCCCGTACAGGACCAGCGTAGGACAGCTTATCTTCGGCAACCTGGGCACGATATCCCACAGGAAAATGGCTATGTGGGTCTTCTTGCACCACAGGCCGGCCCTGGCCTTCAGCCGGTTAAGCTGCTCCAGCAACCGGGGAGTGGGATGAGCGTAGGACAGGCTCAGGTCCTCCATGGTCATAGGCCTCGGGTTGCCCTCCATATCATACTTCAGGGCGGCCAGCATCAGCCCCTCCATCCTCTCCCACGGTGTCTCCCGCGCCGGACATCCCACCAGGACCTGCCTGGATACCCTGTGAGGATAGGACGCGGCTATTTCAACGCTCAGGATAGCGCCAACAGAGTTGCCAATGATTCTGGCTTTTTCCAGCTTCAGCGCATCCATGAAGTCAACTATGTTCCTGGCATAGTCCGGAATTTCGTAGTTCCGGCCGGGCTTGTCAGAATCCCCGTGTCCCATCATGTCTACAGCATATACGGAGAACTTCCTGGCCAGCGGCTCCATAACCTCGCTCCAGGACTCGCCGGATGTACCGAGACTGTGAAGAAGTATGAGAGGTTCGCCACTACCCTCCGACCTGTAGGGTAGCTTTCCCTCTTTGAGCTTGACTGTCGCTTCTTTCATTGGACCACCTCCCTGTATCAGTTAAGCTTGCGGGCTGTCCTCCAGCTTCACCATCCTGCCTGCGCTTATATGCCGCACCACTCCATGATGAACAGGGCCAGCACCTTGGCGCAGTCAACTACCGAGTCCAGCTCCACGTATTCGTTGACACCGTGGATGTTGTCGCCATCAGGCCCGAAGGTAAGAGCGCGCATGTTGAAGAGAGGGGCGAACCTGGTATCCAGCCCGTAGGTGACGCCGACAACATCTACGTTTGAGCCAGCAACCTTCTCAGCGCACGACTTGAAAGTCGTCACGAACTGGTCGCTTGGATTTTGCTCCCACGGGTCGGCGTTCCAGCCAAACCAGACAACTTCCGGCGGGTGTTCCTTCAGCCATTCGTCGCCTCCGGCGACCTCATCAACAGCCTGCTGTATCTCCCGCCTGACGTCCTCTATTTTTTCGCCTGGAATGGTCGAAATGCGGCATTCCAGTTCCGCCCAGCCTGCTACTGTAGACGGCCAGTCACCCGCCCTGTAGGTGCCCATATTAAGATGGCATGACCGTCTGGAGTCATTCTCAAAAAGAGGATAGTGCCTCTCTCTGGCCCGTTTCTCATCCATCTTTACCATAGCATCATAGACCTTGTTCATCTTGCCGATGGCGTTCACTCCGGTATGAGCCTGACCGGCGTGGGCTGGCTTCCCTACCACCCTCACCCGGAAATAGTAGACTCCTACCGAAGCCACAGTGATCTTCATCCGCGGCTCCGGAATCACCAGCCCGTCAGCGGTGAAGCCTTCTTCAAACAGCGCCAGAGTGCCGCCACCGCCCCCGGCCTCCTCTTCCACCACGCTTTGAAGCATGACCTTACCTTTGGGCTTCAACCCGGCGTCCAGCAGGCTCTTTAGCGCGAAATAGCTGGCAACGAGGCCGCCTTTCATGTCACAGGCTCCCCGGCCGTAAAGCCTCCCGCCGACTATTTTCGCCTCCCAGGGAAAGGAGTCCCACTTTGCCACCGGCTCCGGCGAGACAACGTCTATATGGCCGTTAAGTATCAGCGACTTCGCCGATGGGGAGCCTTCCAGAATTCCCACCACGTTGGGACGCCCTTTATATGGTTTTCCGAACTCTGAATAGGCCTTGTGCCTGCGAATCTTTTCGTAGTCAGCTTCGATTGAAACCACCTTCAGCCCCAGGTCTGTATACAGGTTCCTGATATATTTTTGTCCTTCACCCTCATCTCCGACCACGGTAGGGATACCGACCAGCTTGCTCAATGTCTGAATTATTTCGCCTCTCTGCTCATCTACGAGCTGGCATACCTTCCTGCCCGCCTCGTTCCTATCCATAGTCTCTCCTCTTGTCAAGCGACTTATAACTGACTTCGCGCTGGCGAAACGCTATGTGAAGGGCTACATACTTCCAGACACAGGCTAACGCCTTGCCTGGCCTACCTCACGTATTGAGTCCTCCAGAATAGTCAGACCTGTCTCCATCTCTTCCTCCTTGATAATCAGCGGGAACATGAGCCTGAGAACGTTATGCAGAGCGCCGCACGACATAGTTATCAGGCCGCGCTCGAGGCACCTCTGCCGTATCTCCGAGACCCGTTCTGCAGCCGGCTCCTTCGTCTTCCTGTCAAGGACAAACTCCACGCCAACCATGCTTCCCAGTCCCCTGACATCTCCAATGATGCTGTATTTCGACTTCATGCCCTCCAGCCTGTCCCTGGCAACCTTGCCCAACCTGACCGCCCTATCAGTCAGCTTTTCCGCCTCAGTCACTTCTATAGCCTTGAGAGCAGCTACGCAGGAGAGGGGATTGCCACCAAAGGTGCCACCCAGACCTCCCACGTCAACCGAATCCATTATTTCTTTTCGGCCTATCGTGGCCGACAAGACCGTACCCCCTCCCAGACTTTTGGCCGCCAGCAACATATCTGGTATTACTCCATAATGTTCCACGGCCCACATTTTCCCGGTGCGCCCCATGCCTGACTGTATCTCATCAGCTATGAACACAATGCCGTAGCTATCGCATATCCTTCTCAGCCCCCTGAGGAATTCCGCCGGCGGTGCCACATAGCCGCCTTCCCCCAGCACCGGCTCCACAATAATAGCCGCGATCTCCTCGGCAGGGGTGTATGTCTTGAAGCTATCCTCTATCTTCCTGACACAGTACTCCCCGTAAGCAGCGTCGGTCGTGTCAAAAGGCGCTCTATACGAATAGGCATATGGGAATCGCTGAATGTTCGGATCGAATGGCCCGAACCCGTATTTGTAGAACTTTACCTGGCTCGTTAGACCCATAGCCAGCGCTGTCCTGCCATGAAAGGCATGCTCGAAAGCGATTACACCACGCCTGCCCGTATATCTCCTGGCTATTTTCACCGAGTTCTCCACCGCCTCAGCGCCGCTGTTCGTCAGCAGCACCTGCTTGGGGAAATTGCCTGGAGCGATCTCCGCCAGCTTCTTCGCCAGCTTAACATACGACTCGTACATCAGCACGTGAAAACAGGTATGCAGATGTTTATCTGCCTGCGCCTTGATTGCCGCCACCACCTCGTCGTTGCCATGCCCGATATTCAGCACGGAAATGCCGCTGCTGAAGTCCAGATACTCGTTTCCATCCACGTCTTCTATGTAAGCGCCTTTGGTGCTGGAGACGAAAAGCTGAGCTATTTGAAATACTCCCCTGGGCACATACTCGTTGCGCAAGCTGAGCAACTCAGCCGACTTTTTGCCGGGGACAGCCCTTTTTTCACCGGCCCTCGCAGCCTTGCTCATATACTCATTACCTCCTGATTCTGATTTGTATCCCTTCAAGATAGCAGGCTAACGGCTCCATCCTCTCAGCCTGTAGTAGTCAGACAGCATCTTATCAAAGTCTGTCCTCGAAAGCACCTTGCCGCTGTCTTCAAGCTTCTCGTCGAAGAACCTCCTGGGCAGCGTATCGGCTTCGGCCAACATACCTTCGCGCAAATTGTATTCCCTGACCTTATTGGTAATATTCGAGGCTATCTTTTTCAATCCCTCCTTGTCCAGGTCCATGCCGGTAGTGCCCTTTACAATGGTCGCCAGCGTCTCCCAGGGGTATAAATCTCTGAAAAACCGGCACAGCATCAGGGCGTCGAAAAGCGTATGTCTGTCTTCGAAGTCAATCAACAGCTCAGCTTTGCCCTCGACCTGGTCCGGGCCGATCATACCTGAGAGCTCTGCCTTGTAAACCGTAGCCCTCAGGTGGCAGGCCCCCCTATCCGATGTGGCATAGGCCAGGCCCATTCCTTTGAGCACTCTGGGGTCGTAGCCCGCTGGCTCCAAACCCTTGACGTGCACAGCCAGGTCTTCCAGTCCCCATTTCTCGCTGGCATAAGCTATCCCTTCGGCCAGAGTAGCCCCGATACCTTCCCGGCTGGCGGTCATCCTGATGAGCTCCGCGATGGCATCAACATCGCCATACTCTATCTTCACGCCTATCGGCTTTCGGTGAGAAGCCTCTATGGTGAAGGCAGCCAGGTTGCCGGCAGTAATGGTGTCCACGCCGAGCCGGTCACAGAGGTCATTCAAATAGGCAATCTCTCTGATATCGTCTATCAGACACAGTCCGCCAAAAGCATAGATGGTCTCATACTCCGGCCCCTCTATCACCAGTCCCTTGTGCCTCCCGTTTACCACCTCCACGAGATTGCCACAGGCCAGAAAGCACCTGGGACACACTTTTGGCTTCACTTTGCACTGCGCCAGCAGAGCATCGGCGCTGATGTTCTGCCACTTATCGAATGTCCCGCGGGACCAGTACTTCGTAGGAAAAGCGCCTGCCTTATTCGTCAGGGCAACAAGCATAGGCGTACCAAGAGTCCGGTAAGATATCGCCCCGCGGTCTGTCTTGGCTTTGCCTCCAGTTGCCCTCCAGAGCTCAGCAAGCAGCTTGCCATCGGCTATCTGTCTTGGCTGACAGCCATGAAACGCGATCCCTTTTATTTTCTTCGACCCCAGCACCGCCCCGGCCCCGGTACGGCCCACGGACCTCCAGTAGTCATTTTCAATGAGGGCAAACCTGACGAGGTTTTCACCGGCCGGCCCTATAACAGCCACGCCGACGCCTTTTATCCCGAGTTCGTTCCGTATGGCATCTTCCGCCTCATAGGTCTCTTTGCCCCAAATGTGAGAGGCGTCATGAAACTCCACTCTACCTGTAGATATCTCCAGGTAAGCAGGCCTGGCAGAAACGCCCCTGACAACTATGGCATCATACCCTGTCCTGCTCAGCGGTTCGCCGACAGTGCCCCCGCTGTAAGACTCGGAGTAGATCCCGGTCAGTGGCGACTTGGTGAACACACCATACCGGGATGAGCCGAAGACCTTAGTGTCCGTACACGGCCCTGTGGCAAAGATAATTACGTTGTCTTCCGATAACGCGTCAATGCCGGCCCTCGTATACCTGAGCAGGAGATGGGTGGCAAGGCCTTTGCCGCCTAGCAGCTCTCTGCAGGTCTGGTCGCCAATGGGGACCTCTTCAAATGACCTCCGTGACACGTCAACAGCTAGGATTTTATTATGAAAGCCGTACATTTGTGTCCAACCGTGATTTCATCTCTACCGACATGTATCAGTAAGCGCAGACCATATTATACCATCCTCTAATAGCTCATCGAAGCACCCGTACTCTTCGAGAGCGTGCCGGTGAGATAAAAGTCACAGACGTAACACGGTATCAGGACATAGACTGGCAAGGATTTGCTATTTGTTTGCCCGGGTGCTAAATTTCGGCTGTCTCCCGCACTCGATGGACAAAAATGAAAATCTGGAAGTGAAAAATGGATGACACCGTGAAGGCGGCCCGCGACGCTGCGATGAAAATCGTGAGTAATATCGAGAGGGTCATTGTCGGCAAGAGGTCGGCCGTAGAGCTTGCGGTAATAGCGCTGATCAGCAAAGGACATCTACTCATCGAAGATGCGCCGGGCGTCGGCAAGACGATGCTGGCGCGCAGCATAGCCATGTCTATAGACTGCACATTCAAGCGAATTCAGTTTACGCCGGATATGCTGCCCAGCGACATCACGGGGGTCTCCGTTTATAGTCAGAAAACGGGCGACTTTGAGTTCCGCCCTGGCCCGGTAATGGCC
>ENA-OSEO01004208-OSEO01004208.1-sediment-metagenome-genome-assembly--contig:-NODE-4208-length-15516-cov-5.457737_pt1 | contig 15516 bp, 17 predicted proteins | sample MGYA00237883_ERZ534232 | MGnify/ENA metagenome assembly ERZ534232 | reverse complement strand
CCGGTTGTGGTTTCTTCGGTGCCGCCGCGTATGCCGGTGATCAGTTCGGCCCGTTCGGAATGCAGGGTCGATACCAGGTCGGCGCCGTCGTCCATGGTATAATGCGGCTTTGTATCGAGGGCGGCGTTGATGTGCTGATAATAGGTCTTGTGGTTTTCGCCCTTGATGGCAAAGACGGAAATCTTGTCATTTTTGACCAGAGCGGCGGCGGCATCATCCTGGGTGCTCAGCGGATTGGATGCGCACAGGACCACGCCGGCGCCGCCTGCTTTTAACGTCTGCATCAACGAAGCGGTTTCCGTGGTGACGTGCAGGCAGGCGGCGATGCGGACGCCTTTCAGCGGTTTTTTCTTTTCAAACCGGTCCCTGATGCGGTTCAGGACCGGCATGCTCTGGTTGGCCCAGCCGATTCTGAGCGCACCTTCTTTTGCGAGCTTGATATCCTTTATATCAAAATTCATGCTGAAGTTTCCTTTCCTTATTATTTTGGCAATTGAGTTAAAAGCCTGCTTTTTCTCTCAGCTTGTCCGCCATGTTGGTCGTTTCCCAGGTAAAATCCGGATCGTTACGGCCAAAGTGCCCGTAAGCGGCGGTTTTCCGGTAAATCGGTCGTAAGAGATCGAGATATTCGATAATGGCGGCCGGCCTTAAATCAAAAACTTCTTTGATAATTTCAACCACGCGGTCCTTGGGAACCTTGCCGGTGCCCATCAGGTCCAGCATGATGGAGACCGGCTGGGCGACGCCGATGGCATAGGCAATCTGAATTTCACATTTTTTGGCAATGCCGGCTGCGACGATATTTTTTGCCACATGCCGGGCCATGTAGGAACCGCTGCGGTCGACCTTGGAAGGGTCTTTGCCCGAAAAACAGCCGCCGCCGTGGCTTCCCTGCCCGCCGTAGGTGTCGACGATAATCTTGCGACCGGTCAGACCGCAGTCGCCCATGGGTCCCCCCACGACAAACCGGCCGGTGGCGTTGATGAAATAGCGGGTGTCGCCGTCAACCATATCTTTGGGGATTACTTTTTTGATGACCTCTTCGATTATGGCTTCGGTCAGGTCTTCCCGGGAAACATCCGGTTTGTGCTGGGCGGCAATGACCACCGTGTCGACCCGCTTGGGAGTTCCGTTTTCATACTCGACGGTGACCTGCGATTTGCCGTCCGGCCGCAGAAAATCAATCGGGCCGTTTTTGCGAACCGTCGCCAGCCGGTTGCAGAGCTGGTGGGCGTACATAATCGGCAGGGGCATCAGTTCGGGCGTTTCGTCGCAGGCATAACCGAACATCAGGCCCTGGTCTCCGGCGCCCTGCTCCAGAATGGTTTCCCTGTTCACGCCCTGGGCGATATCGGGAGATTGGTGGTCGATGCTGGTAATTACCGAACAGGTTTGCCAGTCAAAGCCCATCTGGGAAGAATGGTAGCCGATATCACGGATGGTGTTGCGAACGATCACGGGCATTTCAACATAGCAGGAGGTGGTGATTTCGCCGGCAATAAAAGCCAGGCCGGTGGTAACCAGGGTTTCACAGGCAACCCGGCATTTTTTGTCCTGTGCGATAATCGCATCCAGGATTGAATCAGAGATGGCATCGGCGACTTTGTCCGGATGTCCTTCCGTAACCGATTCGGATGTAAAAAAGAATTTTTCCTTACTCATGGTGTGTGTCTCCTTTGTTTATTTCACTGGAATCCAGAATCCTGTTGTCAATCAGGCGGGTTGTTCCAACCTTTACGGCAAGCGCCATTAATGCCGGCCGGTCAACGATGGCGATATCTTCGAGCGTTTCCGGGTCGCAGATGGCGATATAATCTATGTCGGTTTGCGGATGGGAAAGAATCTTCTCTGCGGCCGCCTGGGTCAGACGGCCGGCGTCGTTCATACCCCTGTTCAGCATCGCCTGGGCATCTTCCAGAGCCTCGGAGAGGCAGCGGGCATGGCGCCGCTGGTCCGGAGACAGGTAGCTGTTGCGCGAGCTCATGGCCACTCCGTCCGCTTCCCGAACCGTCGGGCAGCCGACGATTTCAATGCCGAAGTTTAAATCCGCAACCATACGGCGGATGACGACAAGCTGCTGATAGTCCTTTTGGCCGAAAACCGCCGTATGGGGTTTTACGATGTTAAATAGTTTGGTGACCACCGTGGCGATGCCGCGGAAAAAAAGGGGGCGGGAGATTCCGCACAAATGTTCGGGAAGTTCTCTAAGCTTGACAAATGTCTGAAATCCCTCCGGATAAAGTTCCTTGTCGGAAGGGGCAAACACGACGTCCACGCCTTCCGTACGGATCAGTTCAAGGTCCCGGGCAAAATTGCGGGGATAGGTTTTTAAATCTTCAGTCGGCCCGAACTGGGTCGGATTGACAAAGATGCTGACCATCAGGCAATCGGCCCTTTTGCGGCCTTCCCGGATCAGGGAAAGATGGCCGTCATGCAAAAATCCCATGGTGGGAACAAATGCAATGGTTTTGCCTTGCTGTCGCAGCCGGTCGGAATGCGCCTGCATTTCCACAACTGAATGGATAATTTTAATGGACGTCACCTCATTTGACGTTTAAAACGTATTTACTTAAATCAAATCAACCGGAATGTCAACTTCCCGTAAAGTCCGATTACCAGTCTTCCGGCCGGCAAAGCTCCTCGCCGGAATCCTCCCGGTTCTTGTAGATCTTCAGTTCGTCGATCCAGGTGCGGTCCGAGAGTTCGACGCCGCTTAAATAAGAGGCCCGTCCGACCAGGTGGGCGGCCACCGGCGCGGTTAAAATCAGCAGCGCAATGATGGTGACGGCCCGCAGGGTAACGCCCAGTTCCTGGTAGAAAACGGCCCCGCCGACGATCAGCAGGCCGGCGCCCAGGGTTCCTGCCTTGGTGGCGGCGTGCATGCGGGTGAGGGTGTCGGGCAGGCGCACGATGCCCAGCGCGGCGACAAAGCAAAAACCGCTGCCGATAAGTATCAGGCAGCCGGCAATGATTTCACGCATCCCTTTTTTCCTCCCGGTTTTGGCAGCGCAAACGGTAATAGGCCCGCAGCAGAAAGCGGGCCAGGGCGATGGTTCCCAGAAAGGCGATGCAGGCGTAGGCGATGGCCACATCCAGATAGGTTTTTTCCCCGGCATAGACGGCGAAGGCCACCAGAAATGCCAGGACCAGCACCGAAAGCAAATCCATAGCCACCACGCGATCAGCAGCATTGGGCCCCCTGGCCAAACGCCACAGTACGATGGCCATGCTGACCAGAAGGAGCACCAGGGCGGTTGAAACAGCGATGCTTAAAAAGCTATCCGGAGCAATCATGATCGCATGACCTCCAGCACGCGCCGCTCGAGCTCTTGTTTGATGACTGCGCGGGACGCTTCCACGCTGTCCAGGAACATTACGTGGACGAACAGCGTCTGTCGGTCATCGGAAAGGTCGACGCTCAGGGTGCCCGGCGTCAGTGAAATGAGATTGGCCAGTATGAAAATTTCAAGGTCGCTGCGGGCCTCCAGAGGGACGCCGATAATTCCCGGACGGTTGATCTGTTTGGGGGTGATGACGTCCCACAGCACCCGCAGATTGGAAACGAGCAGCTCTTTTAGAAAATAGAAGGTCAGGTTCAACGCTTTAGGGAATTTCTGAAAATAGCGCGTCTGCGGATAGAGCGGCTTGGTGAACCACAAGGTTGCATATCCCAGGGCGAATCCGAGAAAAAAATCGCTGATGCGTCCGCTCTCCAGCAGTGCTGCGAAAACCCCCGCAAAGGCGATGTTCAAAATGAAAAGATTCATGGCGCACCTCCCAGTACGGCCGCTACGTAATACCGGGGGTCCAGCAGTTGCCAGGCGGCCGTCTCGGCGAAGCGGATCACCGGGTCCATGAAAATTCCCAGAAGAAGGGTGATTCCCGCCAGGGTCAGCACCGGCGTCAGCATCCAGGCGGAGACCGGCGTTCCGGCATCCGGTGGTTGTCCGGAATCTGACGGGAATGGTTTCCAAAACACTTCGCCCCAGATTTTGATCATCGAAAAAAGGGTCAGCAGACCGACCGCGGCCGCCAGAACGGCCATGGCATAATGTGCGCTTTCCAGGCTGGCGCGGATGACCAGCAGTTTGGCCCAGAAGCCCGACAGGGGCGGCATGCCGGCCAGGGCCAGGGCCGATACCAGAAAACCGAGGGCGATGAGTCCGTGTGTCTTATAGAGGCCGCCGACTTTTTCAAGATGAAAGGAGCCGGCGGTATGCCGCACCAGCCCGCTGACCAGAAAAAGATTCGCCTTGGCAAGAATGTTGTGCAGCAGGTAGATGATGGCCCCGGCAACAGCCGCAGGCGTGAGCAGGGCCAGTCCCAGCACCATGTAGCCGATCTGGCTGATGATGTGAAAAGAAAGGATCCGGCGCATCTCCATCTGGGCCGCAGCACTGACCACGCCAAACAGCATGGTAAATCCCGCAACCACCAGCAGGATCGTGTGGGTAAAACCGGCATCGGCGGTAAACACCAGGGTAAACATGCGGATCAGGGCATAGACGCCCACCTTGCTCAGCAGACCGGAAAAAAAAGCCGCCAACGTTGCCGGGAGAGTGGGGTAGGCCGCCGGAAGCCAGAAAAAGAGGGGGAACAGCGCCGATTTGATTCCGAAGGCCACCATCAAGAGCATGGCCGCGGCCGTAACCAGCGCGGGGTTTTCCACCTGGGCGATCTTGACATGCAGATCGGCCATGTTGAGGGAACCGGTCAGGCCGTAAATCAGCCCGACGGCGGCAAGAAACAAAAGGGTGGCAACCAGGTTGATGGTGACATATTTCACGGCCCCGGAGAGCTGGGATACCCGGCGTTCCATGACCAGCAGGCCGAAGGATGCCATCAGCATCACTTCGAACCAGACATACAGGTTGAAGAGGTCGCCCGTCAGAAAGGCGCCGCTGACGGCCGCCGTGACGATTTGCATGAACGAATAGCAGCCGGACCGAACCAGCACCGGGTCGATATCCCGCCGGGCATACACGGTTACAGCACTGTGGATGACGGCCGTGATCAGCACCATGACGGCGCTGAAGTAATCGGCCACCAGAGAGATGCCGAAGGGGGCCGGCCAGTTGCCCACCCATAGGACTATAAACTGCCGATCGATTACGGCGGCAAGAAGTGCGCCGGCAGCCGCCAGATGAACGGCCGCGCCGGCCAGGGCTATCCAGTGAGCGCGGAGAACGTCGGACCGGCTCAGGACGATAATGGCCGCCGTGAGCATGGGCGCCAGGATCGGCCATACCAGCAGCAGGTTCATACCGAACCCCCTTCGGAAGACGGGGCTGCGGGCGCCGGGTCATCATCTTCACGTATGAGGCGGTCATCGTCGGTATCGAGGGTGCCGGTTTCAGCGTAGGTACGATAAAGCAGCGCCAGCAGGAAGGTCAGCAGGGCAAAACCGATGACGATGGCTGTTAGAATCAGCGCCTGGGGCAGGGCATTGGCCGCCGGCGCCGAGAGCGCCGTTTGAGCCGCGGGAATCAGGGGCGGGCCATCGTGCTCGAGACGACCCGCCGTAAAGATCAGCAGGTTGACGGCGTTGCCGGCCAGAGCGAACCCGAAAACAAACCTCATCAAGACGCCGGAGAGCATCAGATAGACGGCCGCGGCAAAAATCAGTCCGATCAGAACAGCCAGGACTCCTTCCATATCAATTCTCCTCCAAGGCCAGGATGATCGACAAAATGGCGCCCAGCACCGCCAGAAACACGCCGACATCGAATATCAGCGGGGTTCCGATGACCATTTCAGCCCCTCCCGGCCAATTCAACGCACACCAGACACCGGTCAGAAAGGGCTGCCCCTTCAGGGTTGCCGGAAGTCCGGACAGCCCGGCCAGGCCCAGACCGGTCATGGCGATAAAGGTCGGCCGCAGACGAACGGCCGTACGCACCTTGGCGGGCCCCTCGGCGATGGCAAAGAGGGCAAAACCGGTGCTGGCCACCAGAGCGGCCGCAAAGCCGCCGCCCGGTTCATGATGGCCGCGCAGCAGCAGATAAACCGCGAAAATCATGATCAGTCCCACCATCAGCCGGGTGGCGGTTTTTAAAATGACCGAGTGCATCAGGACGGCTCCCTGGTTTTGCGGATCAGCGCTACGCCGGCCCAGGCGGCCAGAAAGACCACGGTGATCTCTCCGAAGGTATCCAGCCCTCTGAAATCCACCAGGATGACATTGACAATGTTGCGGCCGTGGGCGGCCAGGTAGCTTTGGGCTTCGAAGAAGGCCGTCAGGTCGCGATCCAGTGGCAGGTGCAAAACTCCCATCAACAGTGCGGTCAACGCCCCGCCGGCTCCCAGTGCCAGTATGCCGTCCATGACGCGGCGATATGTGCCGCGGTTTTTGAATTTTTCCAGAGGGGGCAGCCGCAGCAGGACCAGCGACACGATAATGAGCGTCAATGTTTCGATGAGCAATTGGGTGAGGGCGATGTCCGGGGCGCCGAACACCAGGAAAATCAGGGCGGTTCCTGCGCCTACCCCGGCCAGACCGCCGATGGCCATCAGCCTTTTTTGGGATATCACCACTGCCAGGGTGGAGACTGCCGTCAGGGCGGCCAGTCCCAAAGCAGCCGTGTCTTCCGGAATAGTGGGGGGCTGGGGCGCGAAGACCGCATGTCGCATCCAGGGCCAGAGAGCGGCCGTGACCATGACCAGCAAAATAATAGCCAGGTAGGTGTGCAAGGCGCCGCTTTGCAGCCGGTTTGTTACCCCTTTGGCGCCTTTCAGGAAGAAATAGAGCCCCTGATCGTAAAGGCCGGCGGCGGTAAGGGGCAGCCGCTCCATGACCGTGCCGACAAGCCTTCCCAGAATCCGGCGCAGGCCATAGAAAACAGCTCCCAGGAAAAGGGTGATCAGGCTGAGCAGCAGGGGAATGTTAAAGCCGTGAAAAAGTTTTAAAAGGACCTCTTCGTGGGCCGGATGAAAGGCCCAGACCGCGGGCTGGATCAGGTAGGCGGAGACCCATTCGGGAATGATGCCGAAAAAGATTCCCAGTCCTCCCAGGACGAGGGGGCCGACCCACATGGTCCAGGGCGGGTCGTGGGCATCCGGCAGCGCCGAAGGGCGCTTGCCTGCAAAAGGACCGAGCAGCAGAAAGGCGGCCACCGCGGTCATCAACGCATTGGCCAGCACCGCCGCGGCGGTGGTGAACTGGGGAAAGATATCCTCGGCCAGGGCGCCTTTGTACATGATTTCCTTGCCGATAAAACCGAAAAAGAGGGGAAATCCGGCCATGGACATGGCAGCGGCGGCAACCCCCAGGGCGGTCAGCGGCATGCCCCGGGCCAGTCCGCCCAACCGGTCAAGCTGCCGGGTGCCGGTTTCATGATCGATGATTCCCGCAGCCAGGAACAGGGCGGCCTTGTAAAGTGCATGCACCAGCAGGAATGTGGTTGCAGCGGTGAGCACCGGAGCGTTTTGGCCGCCGAGAAACATGGTCATCAAACCCAGGGCCATGGTGGTGGTAAAGGCCAGCACGCGCTTGAGATCCAGCGGTCCGAAGGCCTGGACCGCGCTCCAGACCGCCGTGATGCCGCCCACGATCACCAGGGTGTACATCCAGGCGGGAGTGCCGCCCAGCAGGGGGTGAAACCGCATCAGCAAATAGATGCCCGCCTTGACCATGGTGGCTGCGTGCAGAAAGGCGCTGATGGGGGTGGGCGCACTCATGGCATTGGGCAGCCAGAAATGAAAGGGGAACTGGGCCGACTTGGTCAAGGCCCCCAGCAGCACCATTATCAGGATAAAGGGGTAGAGCGCATGTTCCTGAATTGCGCTTGCGCCGGTCATCCACTGGCTGATGATGTAAGTTCCCCCGGCCAGTTTCAAAGACAGTATTCCGATGAGCAGCGCCAGCCCTCCGGCGCCAGTGACCAGCAGGGCCTGGCGCGCATTGTCGCGGGCCTGGGTCGATTCGTGGTCGAATCCGATCAGCAGATAGGAAAAAACGGTGGTCCCTTCCCAGCAGACGAACAGGAGCAGCAGATTATCGGCCGTTACAATGCCGAGCATCGACAGCATGAAACCGTGCAGCAAAGCGAAATAACGCCCCATGTGGGGGTGGCCGGCCATGTAACTCGAGGAGTACAGGGTTACCAGCAATCCGGATCCGCAGATAATCAGCCCAAACAGCAGGCTGAGGCCGTCGAGTCGGAAACTCAGGTACAGATCCAGACCGGGCATCCACGGCCAGGACGCGCTAAGCACCCGTCCCCCGGCTACGGCGGGCCAGCAAGAAAAGAGGGCGACCAACAAACCCAATGGCAGAGCGGCCGAGAAAATACCTACGCGTTCAGGGCCTTTGAAATGAGATTGCTTTGAACCGTTGGTGGATGCCATGGCGTTATCTTTGAGGACTGCCGAGTGTCGACTTCATTAATGCCGTGCCGAAAGCCCCGGGCGGCATATGGAAGTGCTGTTCGGTGACGGACTTTTTCTGCATACCTGGGTGATGGCTTCTGTATGTATGGAACCGATAACATCCGGATAACAAAAGCGGATTTTATTGTCAACTTCTCTTTTAGAGGATCCAGGGAGCTTCGTTTCCTATAGAGGGCTCAGGTGTTGTCATGCAGGCAGGCCATGAATCCCCTGTTTGTGATTTTATCGTTGACCATTGTCGCCAGATAGCTGTATCTTATTCTTTACATATTGTCGTTCTGATTCTTTACTTTCGGTATAACCCGGATGCCGGCAAGGCGCCCGGGTCATACCATCATTCCAAACATGGCCGTAATTTATCCTTCAAAGGAGCAACTCGGCAGCAGAATTTTCTGGAAACCTGAGAAACCGGATATCCGGCAATTTCGAAAATTAAGGAGGTATCATGTTTGAAAAAGACACGATCCAGACCAATGCGGGTAATTTGGAAATCACATTTGTCGGGCATGGGACGCTCATGTTAAAATTTAACGAAAAGATCATCCATGTTGATCCATGGAGCCAACTTGCCGATTATGCCAAAATGCCGAAAGCCGATATTATTCTGATCACGCATGAGCACCGCGACCATCTGGACCCTCAGGCCATCGAAACGCTGCGAACGGGAAAAACCATTTTGATATTGACCCAAATATGTGCAAAGCAGATTAAAGGCGGTACGGTTATGAAAAATGGGGATGCACACGTCATCGACGGGATAAAAATCGAGGCCGTTGCGGCTTATAATATCGAGCACCAGCGGAGCCCCGGAAAACCTTTCCACCCCAAGGGAGACGGTAACGGTTACATTGCCGCCTTCGGCGACAAGCGCGTTTATATAGCCGCGGATACTGAAAGCACACCGGAACTGAAAGCGATCAAAAATATTGATATCGCCTTTTTACCCATGAATCTGCCTTATACCATGACTCCCGAGATGGTTGCTGATGCGGCCAAAGCTTTAAAGCCGAAAATCCTTTATCCGTATCATTTTGGTGAAACCGACACGGCCCGGCTTAAAGAATTGCTCAAAGATGAACCGGGAATTGAGATTCGCATCCGCAAGATGGCCTGAGTTTAAAAGTTCTTGAAAGATTCGGTCTGTCCTGATAAAATTCGGTCCTGGAGGTAATCGCTATGGCCATAATTCCGTTGACGCCTGAGCTGTTTCCCAACCAACCGGTATACTGGATGGATGACGTCGGTCCGGTGGTTGTTATCGGGAAGTTTGCTTTTTGCTGTGAATGTGGTTGCGAAGCAGAAAAAGACTTGCAGGAAATATTTGTACGGATTTATGAAAAGCCGAATATCCTGCCGGATGATCCGGATGAAATGATTCTTAAGACCCAAGCGGTGGCCAAACGGAGCTTCAGGGATGAAAATTCAATGGTCCATATTCGAAATTTCATTGTCAAGTTTGTAAAAGATGAAGGGTATCGTCAGGATTTTATGATCCCATCATAGAGATCTTTGCCGACTGTCATACCCATTGCCCATGAGAGAACGGAGCAAGGTTAAGCGAAACTGCTCCGTTCTTTTTTGTGCAGAGAGGTTAAACCCTGCTTTCGCTCATGGTTCCCGGCGCCCGCACCATCAAAACCGGTACACGGGATGCCCGCAGAATGCGATCGGCGATACTTCCCCGCACCCATCGGCTGACACCGGATCGCCCATGGGTTGCAATAATGATCAGTTCGACAGCGTTTGCCTCGGCATAACCCACAAGGCTTTCCGCCACTTTTCCGGAAAGAACCTCTGTTTCATATTTCACCCCATCCGGCTTGAGTCGACCGACTACCCCCTTTAAATATTCCGCCGCCCTATTTTTCCGCTCTTCCTCAAGTTTTTGTGTATTGGTTTCGATTTTTTCCAAATCTTCCTTGCTGGTCACGTATGCACCCCGATACGTCAAATTTGTCGGCTCAATCACCCGGACAAATACCAGGGTGCTTACCTGGCAGCCTGCAATAAATGCCTCCACTTGCGGCAGCACACACTCGGCCAGCTCCGAACCATCCAATGGAACCATAATTTTTTTATACATTTTTCCTCCTTTTGTTAAAAGACGGCATTGATTAAAATTCCATTGTAAAAAAAACACGTCCTGCCGGGTCGTTTGACTCCCCGCAGCAAACAGACGCGTCTGCAGGGAGCCATATACAAAATTTGAGTTTTTTATCCCTTTGTCCCCCTTTGACAAAGAGGGGCGGAAAAAACGCGTGAAGAGCAGTAAGCGCAGAAGGTATGCCACGTTACCGGAATATGAATCGAAGTTAAGAACATCCAAATGGAATGATTGTATGATATAAAAAAGTGCTGCCGAAGTCAAAAAGAAATTGCACTTAACGAAGGTAATTATGAATCTTAATCGTCAGTGTAAACCAATTAGTTGAAATTATTTCAATTTTTCTTTAGCCTTTTTAAAAGCGTTTTTGATTTCTGTTGTTGCCGATTCAGCCCCCGTACGGATCTCATCGACCATTTGTTGAGTATTTTGTTTGATTTCATCGCCGGCTTTGCCGGCATCGTGGCTGATGTCTTTTCCAATTTTCCTGGATTCTTTTTTTATTATTTCACTTGAAGTCTTGGCATCCTTTTTAAATTTACCATAAAATTTCTTAAATCCTTCTTTGAAATCCGTCCACAGGCCGGCGTCTGCATCGCCTGCCGGATATGGAAGAATAATGATCGCCAGCAGGATCACTATTATTTTAATCGGCTTCATTTTACACTCCAGATTGTTTTACCATATTCATGTCGTTCCGGATGCCGGCTTTCCCGGGCATGACGGGATTAAGGGCTGATTACGAATGATGTCAAACAATCAGTAATTGAAAAAAAATCATTTCACATGTATGGATATGAATGAATCAGCCCTGCAACAACTATTTGAAATTAGTACATGGCCGGGTAAAATGCAAGACGAACCCGTTGCGGCCATAAAACCGTTTGAAAGAGTTCCATCTGACTTTTTACTTATGAACTGATGAGATGACCCTATATTTTAAACCATTCAAATCCATTGCTGCGATCCTTCTTTTCCTGACGGTTTTAACTATTTCGGAAATCACATCGGCCCAAGTCGGGTTGCCGGATCCGGGTCCCTCTCGCTACGGGATTACAGGCGTCTGGGGAAAAACAGTTGACCCGGTAACCGATATTCACTTTTTTCAAGTCACCGGCCTTGCCATGTGGGACTATGACCCGATCTGGCGTGACTGGGCGCCAAAATCCATGAAGTTCAAAATCGAAGGTTCTGCCGGGGCTGCTTACAAACCGGAAACCCGCATGATGATCTCACTGGGCATGGTGGCGCATTACGAACTCAATCCCCTGTCATGGGCCCGCCTGACACCTTATCTGGAAGGCGGCCTCGGGCTGGTGTATACCGATTTTCAGGTGAAGGATCCCGAGCCGCCGTATGAAAGCCAGGGGTCTCGCATCAACTTTAATCCTGTAATCGGAATCGGGCTGGATTTTAACCGGAGTCCGGTTGATCGCTATTTTGCATCCTTTCGTCTCAGCCATATCTCAAATGCTGATCTAAACAGCGAAAACCGCGGCGTCAATTCCATTGTATTTCTGGTGGGACGCTATTTTGACACAGGCAGGTAAATTCGTGCCAGCATCCGAATTGAATTTCAAAATGCCGCAAAGGTCTTCAGACAACCGAAGGATTGTTCCGGTTATAACCGAAGCCCTTGCAGTTACCGGCCTGGGAGACAATCTGGAGGTTTTGTGGCATCAGCTGATAAAAGGCGCCGGCGCCATTAAACCGGTCAGCCGATTTGCGGTTGACCCATACGGCGTTAAGGTTGCCGCCTGCATACCAGGGCTTCAGGCGTTGGGTGACCGTTCCCTGATGCAGTCTCTTTTGGATCGCGTTTTTTCCTCCCTGGGTCCGGTTGCACCGGACACCTTTCTGATAACCGCCACTACCAAAGCCGGCATTGACGGGCTGGAAAAGGTCCATAGAGGCCGGCCGGCCGATGTTCATGCTGTTTTGCCCGCGACACTGGCTGCAACGACTCGTCGAAGATTCAACCTGTCCGATGCGGGATTCAATATCAGTGCGGCCTGTGCGTCCTCGACGATTGCCACCGCCCGGGCTGCGGCGATGATCGCGGCCGGCAGGGCCGAAGCCGTACTGGTGTGCTGCGCGGATATCGTTACGGAATTTGTTTTCTCCGGATTTTCAGCCTTAAAGGCGCTTTCTTCAAGCCCCTGTCGCCCCTTTGACCGTCATCGAAACGGGTTGTCTTTAGGGGAAGGCGCTGCCGTCCTGATGGTGATGAGCCCCGAACGGGCACGGCAGCAGCAGCTGAAACCGCTCGGGAAGGTAATCGGCTGGAGCGTTGCCAATGACGCCGCCCATATCACCGCACCGGCTAAAAACGGCTGCGGTCTGGTTGCCGCCATTTCCCACGCCCTGTCTATGGCGGAAAAACAGGCCGGCGATATGGCCGCTGTTTCCGCTCATGGCACCGGCACTATTTTCAATGACCTGATGGAAATGACCGCTTTCCGGCAGGTTTTCGGAAAGCGCAGGGTTCCGATATATTCGATCAAAGGCGCTATCGGCCATACCCTTGCCGCTGCCGGCGGGATCGAGGTTGCCGTGGGACTGCAGGCATTAAAGACTCAGGTTTTGCCGCCGACGATCGGCCTGGAAGCGCCCATGGATGAAGCCGCCGGCCGGGTCAAAAATGAACCGACGGCATTTTCCGGCAAATATTTACTCACGACCAATTCAGGCTTCGGCGGTGTTAACGCCGCTCTCATTCTGGAAAAGCAGCCGCCATGACGATTGGACAGATTACCGGAATAGGATGGGTAACCGCCGGCGGAATGGGAAACGCAAAAGCATGCGATGCGTTTTCCATGCAATGCGGCAAATTGCCCCAGATCAAGCCTGAATCCGTTTTCAGCGAGCCCTATCCGTATTTCAGGAGAATGGATGCCTATTCAAGACTCGGACTGGTCGCCATTGCCCTTGCCCTCAAAGATGCCGACCTGGACCGGTGGACTGAAAAACGCAATATCGGCATCATCGTATCCACCGAATACGGATGTCTTCAAACGGACAGGGATTACTTTGACACGGTAACGTCTCAAAACGCAATCAGCCCCAGCCCGGCCTTGTTTTCTTATACACTTCCCAGTACGTTTCTGGGAGAAGCCGCCATCCGATTCGGACTAACCGGAACTACCTTTGCCGTCAACGCACCGGGTCCTTTGGGGCGGGCCGTTCTCAGGCTGGCGCTGGAAAGCATTGCCGATGGAGAAGCCGGCAAAATGCTGTGCGGGGTTTGTGACCTCAACGGCCCGCCCCTGCCGGGCATAAACAGCAATTTTCCGCCGGGTGCGGTTTTTTTTATGCTTGAAAGGTTTTCCGAAAAAAATTCCTGCGCCTATGGATCGATAGGCCTGGACCTGAAAAACCGGATCTGCTTTAACGGAACTGAAATTGAAGACATCCTCTCGCTTGTCCCAATGTGCCTGGCAAACTATCACGCCCGTCAAAAAAATATGGCATCAATTTAGCTGTTTCTTAAGTCATCGCGCCCGATCGGGTTTGGGCCGCAGCGCATCGCAACCTCACAAGTCCGGTTCAAAATTTCGTTTGGCGGCCAGAAATGAGGGCAGGTGGGCCGCAAGATAGAAAAGACTGTTGCGATGCTGCCAGAGTCGTTTCATAAATTTGCGCCGCCACTGCCGAGAAGTATAGAATCGTTTGACATGCCGGTTGTACATCTGTTCGAGTTTTTCCATGGATTCGATCCCTTTGGGAAGGAATACGAAATTAATGCAGTTCATTTTTTTCCAGTCTTCTTCGAAACGGCCGAATTCAGAGATTCGCGGCCAGATCGGCGCGCCGTGAAAGGGGGTAAATTTGGACATGTTCATGTCATCCAGATTCAGCGACATGATGTAATCGCTTGTTTTCTGTATGGATGCTTCGGTTTCACCGGGAAGCCCCATCATAAAGAGCCCCTTTACCCTGAGGTGGTTGGCCTGAATCTGCCGGACGGTAGCGAGGATGTCATCGGCGTGAATACCCGGCTTATGAAATTCAAGCAGTTCCGGGTCTCCGGTTTCAATGCCCAGGGACAGCATCAGGCAGCCGGCCCTTTTTAGGGTTTTCAGCAATTCGTCGTCCGTTTGCCCGACGCGGATGGCACAGTTAAACTGCATTCCCAGTGGTTTTCGGATCAACAAATTGCACAGCTCCATGGTGCGCCGGCGATTGGCCGTAAAAAGATCATCATAAATGTTGATATGGCGCACACCGAACTGTTTGCGCAGATATCGCATGTGCTCATAGATGTACTCAGGCGAATTAAACCGATAGCCTCTTTTGAAGACCGAGCGGTCGCAGTAGGTGCACTGGAACAGGCAGCCCCGGCTGGTAACCATGGTGGCGCCGGGACTCCGGATAAAGCTGAAGAGCGGCAGGTGGTAACCCCTGGGGAACCCTTCCAGTTTGTCGTAGGCAGGAAAAGGAAGCGCATCCAGGTCCGTAAAAGCTGAACGCGGCGGATTGGTCGCCGGCCGGCCGTTATCTCTCCAGATCAGGCCGTCAATGCGTTCAGGCGGACGGCCTGACGCCAATTCAGCCAGGGTCACTTCACCCTCACCCTGACAGAGAAAATCGATATGCTCAAAATTTTTTAAGAGCGTTGCACCCATGGATGAAACGTGAACGCCGCCGAACACGGTTTGAATCCCGGGACGGACGGTTTTGATCCGATCGGCCAGTTCATACCCATCCAGAAAGCCGGAAGTTGTCGCTGAAAATCCCACCAGGTCCGGCCGATGGCGCAGGATGGATTCGGCATGTGCCGCATTGTTTTTCGGCCCCCGCGGTCCTAAGCAGTCATGGACAAACACCTTATGGCCTTCCTGCTCCAGCCAGGCGGCAAGGGACAAAAGGCCCAGCGGCGCCATACGATTGGCCGTTGCGGTAATATCTTTTTTCCCGGGCACCCAGTTTGACCCGGTGGGGTGTACCAGTACGATTCTCATAAGGACTCCCGCACCTCAAACCTGTTTTCATTCGTGAAATCGAATCGATTTAATATAATTTTT
>ENA-OSEO01004206-OSEO01004206.1-sediment-metagenome-genome-assembly--contig:-NODE-4206-length-15519-cov-29.952662_pt1 | contig 15519 bp, 15 predicted proteins | sample MGYA00237883_ERZ534232 | MGnify/ENA metagenome assembly ERZ534232 | reverse complement strand
TTAGCACAGATAGCACATTTCTCACACTTGTTTTGTAGCAGCCATGGCTCTACTTTTAAGAACCGGTTGCCAAGTTTAGCTAAGAAGGAAGGCAAGTTTATTCGGCGACCGCTTGGTTTTTTGAAGTCAATGGAAACATTATCAATTCTTTCTCCGAGAATCTCAATTTCGTGTAGGTTACCATTTCCCAATCCCCGATCTGTAGCCAATTTGGTTGTATAAATCTCCATGGGTTCATATCCGATTATTTTTGAAGCTGCAGCATCAAGAGCAACACTGTCATAGGATGCGAGAATTAGACCCACATGCTTCGGATCACCATATCTTGGTCCTTCCCCCTCCATTCCGACCACAGCATCCATAATTGATAGTTGGGGTTTTAGGACTGAGAAAATGTCGACTATTGCTCCGCTGAATTTTTCGTATGTGCCCACGCAGTGGGCAAGCTTTCGTGTTCTTGTTGCTGTAGCTCCGAACATATTTTTAATTGCTCCCGTATACCAGGTATTACTATGCGTCTTCAGTTTGGGAAGGGATATTATAACATCTGCCTCAAGGGCCAGTCTTGCGGCATATATTGTTTTTAACCAAACACCCTTTGGGACTTCTGTTTTGATAAATGCGGCATCCATAGTCTCGAACTGAAGAGCTTCCACACCAAGTTCGTCAGCAATTGCTTTAATGCCTGATTTAATCATAGTTCCATTCTTATCTCCGGCAAAAACAAAACCCGGTGTATCTGCGACAATGGGTTTGCCACCCGCATTTCTTACTTCTTTGATCACCGCTTTAACAATAGACGGATGGGTTATAACAGCTCTCTTTAGTTCGGTGGGAGCCAAGAGGTTGATTTTAAGAAGCACCGTATTACCTGGTTTGATTATTTTACCAAGTCCCCCGATGAGCTTAAGTGATTCTTGTACTGCTTCTTTTACTTCTGGTTCTTTATAATTTTTGCATCTTACAACTGAGACACTGGTTTTCATGTATGCTCCGTGCGATTTTTCATGATTCATTGTGAAGTGTATTTACTTAGGAGTGAGTATATCAATTTTTAGGGAGAAGGGAGAAGATAAATGCAAATTTTAAAATGAAAAATTAAAAGATAAAGGATTCAGGATGCAAGTTAGTGATGAGAAAGAAGGGAAGAGAGAAGAGTAAAACTGTTACAAAGGACAATGGAAAAACACAATTTCAATTTAGATGACTATTTGAAAAGAGATATAATAAAAAAAATTTAAAATGATTGTTGACTCTCCCCCAAGGGTAGTCTCTATACTGCAATTGTAGACCGGTCTTTTTATTGAAGTTCCTGGACAGAAAGGAGGATGATGTACAGTATCGGTGAATTCTCAAGGATTTCCGGTTTTTCGGTTAAAGCCCTACGTCTTTATCACGAGAAGGGGCTTTTGGTTCCCAGTGTGGTTGATGATAATTCAGGTTACCGCTACTACGACCGCAAGAATGTAGAAAAGGCAAGGATTATTAAGCATTTGCGGGATTTGGAATTTAGTCTGGGTGGCATTGGCGAAATGCTTGAAAAAGCTGGTGACGATGCTGATGTGGTAGACTTTTTTGAGAAGCAGAAAGAGGAGATATTATCGAGAATTCGCCGGCAGAAGGATGTTGTTAGAGATCTTGAGTACATCATCGAAAAAGAGAAGGAGGCTATGATGGCTTTAGAGAACCCGGAGTTTGAAGTTGAGGAGAAAGAACTTGATACATTGCTTATCGCTGGTATTAGGTACAAGGGCAAGTATGAAGATTGCGGGCCGAAATTCGGCGAGATCGCCAAGAAGATGGGGAGGAATCTTTGCGGAAAGCCCTTTAATCTTTATTATGATTGCGAAGTAAAGGAAGAAGATGCTGATATCGAGACTTGTTTCCCGGTCAAGAAGGGCAAAGATGCAGATGGGATTTCAGTGCGTGAGCTACCCGGTGGGCGCTGTGTTGCTCTTATTCACAAAGGAGCTTATGACAATCTGGGGCGAAGTTATGAAAAGATTACTGCATACATAAACGAGAAAGGCTATGAAACAAAGTTTCCCAGCAGAGAAATATATTTAAAGGGGCCGGGAATGATTTTCAGAGGAAATCCTGAAAATTACCTGACTGAGATTCAAATTCTCATTAAGGACTAGATCTGAGAGAGTCCCCTGCAGCTGAAGCTGCAGGGGACTTATCCGAATGGCGTATTTCTAATCTATAAGCGCGAACACATAGGAGGGTAGATTATGCCGGCGTCTGAATTATTGCAGGAAATTGCTCAAAAAGGGATTGATAAAGAGAGGATTGTTGATAAAGTAATCAACAATCCGGAATTATTGCCTATCCTTTTTGAAGGCTTAAATGCAGACAAAGCGAGTATCAAGTATGGATGCGAAAAGACGCTGCGCTTAATAAGTGAAAGGGAACCCCAGCTTCTTTATCCTAACTTTAATCTATTTGTCAGACTGCTTGACAGTGAAAATAACTTCCTCAAATGGGGTTCTATTATCATTATTGCTAATCTGGCTGCGGTTGATTCCGAGAACAAATTCGAGAAGATATTTGATAAATATTTTGCACCTATCCCCGGACCTGAATTGATACCGGCAGGTAATGTAATCGGGAATTCATATAAAATAGCACTGGCAAAACCGGAGCTTAGCGAGAGAATCGCTAAAGTGATTTTAAAAGTTGAAAAAGCAAAATATCAAACAGATGAATGTAAAAATGTTGCTTTTGGACATACAATCAATTCTTTTACCCAGTTCTACGGCCAAATAAAAAACAAAGAACCAGTAGACAAATTCATCAAAAAGCAGCTTAAAAACACCAGGAATGCAACCAGGAAAAAAGCCGAGAGGTTCTTAAAGAAATGGTCTATATAAAGATTATGACGACTCAGTAATCTATCTTTTTTATGAAGTACAGACTGTTTTTATTCCATAAAAGCATTCTTCCTACTATAATAAGTAATTCAAATAAGTGTTATAAATAAAATGAAGATTAAAAATTAGCACATTAAAAAAGGTATGACAGCCTTTTGCCTAATAATATAGGTATGGTTTTTACGGTGAATTTTGCATTGCAGGTTATACGAATTGTTACATATGGGCAGGTATTATAGTAATTCATGGATTATACACGGTAAGCACCAATGATAATCAGGTGCTTTGTTGATGTGGACTAAATATCGAGGAAGTTATGAGCACTGACAGTCGACAAAGAAAAAGTATTTTGGCCGTTAATCTCGGCTTAGCGGTAAATATTATTTTAGCGGCTTTAAAAACAAGCATTGGTATTTTAGGCCACAGCCCCGCTCTACTGGCGGATGGCATTAACTCTACGTCTGATGTTGCCTATTATATTGTAGTAAGTGTATTTATGCGACTGGCAAGAAAACCTGCCGATCCCGAACACCCTTATGGACACAGTCAATTGGAAAGCATTGCAGCGTTGGTGGTTGGATCGTTTGTAGTAACCACAGCAGTTGCTGTTTTTTGGGATGCAGTGAATAAAGTATTTGATTTGACGATGGGAAAAGGAGATTTTAGCGGAGCCGTATCTATTGCTCTTTGGGTAGCTTTGTTTACGGTAGTTGTAAAAATTGCACTGACGTTCTTTACCGTAAGACTCGGTCGCGAGACCAAAAATACTGCGGTGATGGCGCTGGCTTACGATCATCGCAATGATATATTTTCCGCTCTGGCAGCATCTATCGGTATTTTTCTAGGTAGAATGGGTTATCCCGCTGTGGATCCTTTGGCCGGCGCGCTGGTTTCACTGGTAATTCTTAATACCGGTATCCAGATTCTGCGTGAGTCTTCGGCAGACCTAATGGACACTGTGCCCAACCAAACACTTAAAGAGGAGATTACCGAATTGTTAATACAATTTCCGGATGTGAAAGAAGTTGAGGAAGTTTATGCCCATCGTTTCGGTCCTTATCTGATTGTCAATCTTACTATTGGCATAGATGGATCGTTGAGTGTTGTGGAAGGGGACAGAATTGCTTCTCAAGTGGAGCAAGCCCTATACAGGAATATAGAATTCTTGCGCGATGCTTATATTCATTATCATCCGGCCAAAAACTGAGTTTTTCTTTGTTCTCAAGTGATTTGTTGAAAATATAGTGAAATTGGCAAGGGGAAATTATTTTACTTTTTCCAAAGGAGTACATTGCCGGAATATCCGGATATAGTTATCTACATTGAGCATCTAGGAGTCCTACTTCAAAAACAGACTTTGCAGCGAATACGGCTGGCAAATCCCTTTTTCCTGCGTACATTTGATCCGCCGATTGAATATATCGAAGACATGAAGGTAATTGGATTTGAGCGCATCGGCAAACGCATTATCTTCTTATTTGAGGATAATATTTTTCTGATATTACATCTTATGATTGCCGGACGTCTTCATTGGCGGGATAAAGGCTGTAAAATTCCACCCAAGGTAGGATTGGCTGCTCTTGATTTTCATAATGGTACTTTGCTGATAACCGAAGCGGGATCAAAAAAACGCGCGTCACTTCACCTAATTCAGAGCCGTAAATTACTTAAAGGTTTTGATCCGGGCGGCATTGATGTTATTAACGCCCCATTTGAAGAATTCAGAGACCGGATTTTATCTGAAAATCATACTCTCAAGAGGGCACTTACTGATTCCAGGTTGTTCAGTGGTATAGGTAATGCATATTCTGATGAAATTCTGCATTACGCGCGGCTTTCACCAGTTCAGCTTACTCGAAAGATGACAGATGAGCGGATCAAACAATTGCATGAAGCAGCGCAAAAGACACTTTCGAAATGGACAGATAAGCTAAGGATTGAGGCGGGAGATAAATTCCCGGAAAATGTGACTGCATTCCATGATAATATGGCAGTACATGGTCGGTTTGGGAAGCCTTGTCCGGACTGCGATACTTCAATTCAGCGAATCCGATATGCATCCAATGAAACCAATTACTGTCCCAAGTGCCAAACCGGTGGGAAATTATTGGCCGATAGGGCACTGTCGCGGTTATTGAAAGAAGACTGGCCAAAATCTTTGGAGGAGCTTGAGGATAAGAGTGACGAGATCAGAAGATGACCGATTTGGTGCTGACAAAAAAATTAAACCGCTGCGGCTAATCAGTGAAAATATCGAGGTTTGCTTTGATAAAGCCCCGGTAATAGAGAAGAAGCCGGTTTGTCCTGATGAATTTGTCTGGGATGGTAAAACATATCATGTAATGGAAGAGTTAAGTGAGTGGTGTGACTATAACCGCAAGGGGCGCATGGCTCATAATATGCGTCCGGAACACCTGGCTACGGCTAAACGGCGTGGTTCGTGGGGTGTCGGGAGATATTATTTCCGGGTACGTACTGATTCCGGTCAGATATTTGATCTATATTATGATCGCGCGCCAAAAGACATAAGCAATCGTAAAGGAGCCTGGACGCTATATCGAGAAATGACAAAATGCAGCGACGAATAATCTCTTTTTACATAGAAATCATGATGCTGAAGAATCAGTCTTATTTTTGGATGTGTTACCCGGAACTTGAAGGAAGAATACAATAAAAAAATAATTTATTGGCAAGGAACCAACTATATGATTCCTTGTGTTTACTAATCCAAATGGAGAGGTTATGAAGATTGAAATTCGGCCACAGAAAGTAAGCGATGCAAAAAGATTTTTTTCAATACTATCCAACCATAACTTCGATTATTATCCTGTAAATGTTAAAACTCCGGATGAGGAAATCAACTTTCTTCGTCAAAATGCAAAAAGAGAAATAATAGAGAAGAGTTCAATTTTTCAATTATCTGTGATGGGGAGCTAATCGGAGGCATCGGAATAGAAATTGATAAAACTCACGCTCATGTTGGTAAGATTGGATATTTTGTGGATGAGAATTATTGGGGAAAGGGTGTAGCTTCCGGTGCAGTAAGACTGATTGAGAAGTTTGCTTTCGAGAAATTAGAATTAAAGAGACTCGAAATATTGATGGCAAAAGAAAATATCGCAAGTGAGCAAGTGGCAAAAAAATGCGGGTACGAAAGAGAAGGATTATTGTGTAAGAAACTTCAGGTTAAAGATAAATATTTTGATTGCTATTTATATGCAAAAGTCAAAACCGAATAAGGCTGAATAAATATGGGTCTTGCTCTAAGAAATGAGGGTAAAAATGGGTAATTGGGAATCTTTTTTGAAAGCTGATTCCACAGAATGGCTTTTGGGAGTAGATCATCCTTCAGTACGATATATTGCCTTGACTGATATCCTGGATATACCCGAAAACGATCCCGAAGCGCGGAAGGCGAACCAGGAAATAATGATTTCTGGCACTGTTCCCAAAATTCTGTCCAAACAGCATGATAATGGTTATTGGGATGATCCTGAAAAGTTTTACACTGCCAAATATAAGGGAACTGTCTGGCAGCTTATAATCTTAGCTGAACTTGGCGCGGATGGAAACGACAATAGGATTAAAAAGACCTGCGAGTTTATTTTAAAGAATTCGTATGATCCCAAGAGCGGGGGTTTTTCTATGCATTATGGTTCTAAGACCGGAGGAGGCAGGCAAAGTGAAGTAATACCTTGTTTAAGCAGTAATATGGTCTGGAGCCTGATTAGGCTGGGTTATCTGAAAGATGGAAGAGTCCAAAAAGGGATTGATTGGATAACCAAATATCAACGATTTGATGACGGAACCGGTAGTATCCCTAAGGATTGGCCTTACTATAAAGCGGAAGCTTGCTTTGGAAAGCATTCTTGTCACATGGGTGTGGTTAAAGCCTTGAAAGCATTGGCGGAGATTCCCCGGGTTGAAAGGTCTAAGGATGTCCAGAATACCTTAAATAATGGAGTGGAGTTTATGCTCAAACATCATATTTACCGACGTAGCCATGATCTGAGTAAGGTCTCCAAACCCGGTTGGCTGAGATTTGGTTTTCCGCTTATGTATCAAACAGATATCCTGGAGATTTTAGGGATATTTACCAGGCTCGGCTATAAAGATAAGCGGATGCAAGAAGCTGTTGACGCGGTGGTTAAACGGCAGGATGAAAAGGGAAGATGGGAATTGAAAAGCACTTTCAACGGTCGTTTTATTACCAACATTGAGAGAAAGGGCGAACCGAGTAAGTGGATAACTTTAAACGCTCTTAAAGTATTGAAAAATTATTATGGGTAAAGGAGAGGCAAATATGACGACCGGAATTACTAGGGAGAAGGCAATAGAATTGCTGAATGAGAATATTAAGAATTCTAACATGATAAAGCATTGCTTGGCTTCTGAGGCTGTAATGGGAGCTATTGCCGAGCGGTTAGGCGAAGACAAGGAAAAGTGGGCTATGGCAGGCCTTCTTCATAATCTTGATGTTGAAACCACTCACGCCGATTTGGATGTTCATGGACTGGAGTCGGTGAAGATACTTGAACATGAAGGCGTTGATCCGGAAATTATTGAGGCTGTTAAACTTCATAATGAGCAATCCTGTGGAGAAAAACGCAGTAAGCCTTTTCATTATGCTCTTGCTGCTGGTGAAACCATCACAGGTATGGTTATTGCCACTACTTTGGTATATCCGGATAGGAAACTGGCTAGTGTCAAACCAAAATCTATTACTAAACGAATGAAAGAAAAAGCCTTTGCCGCATCTGTTAACAGGGATATTATCAGAGAGTGTGAATTGATAGATATTCCTCTTCCCGAGTTTGCCGAATTAGCCCTCAGGGCAATGCAGTCTATCAATGATGACCTTGGTTTGTAGCCTTACAGAGACTGCCGTACGCATTTGGAAAAAACATTTAAAAGTAGCTGTGCGCCGGTATAAATAGGGGATTTTCAATATAGAAGATTTGCGATAGGCTAGGAGGTCTTTTGTCAAAAAGAATCACTGCTGTCGGTAAATTAGTATTGTTAGAATGGGCAATTTTCTTTTACTTCGTTACACCTGCTTACGCAGATATTGGATTGCCTATGATATTCATTACTGTTCCCAATATGCTCCTGGCAATTATACCGGTTATTGGACTGGAAAGTTATATTCTCTTAAAGAAACTAAAACTTACTCCCAAGAGGTCTTTATTAACATCAACCGTCGTGAATGTCGCGTCAACCTTTATTGGTATTCCGGTTGCCTGGTTTATTTTGGCTCTGTTGCAGATTGTTACCGGTGGTGGTAGGGCATATGGGATGAATACGCTAACGCAAAAAATTTTATCGGTCACCTGGCAAGCGCCCTGGCTTATTCCATATGAATCGAGCTATTACTGGATGGTTCCGGCAGCACTTTGCTTTCTATTGATTCCCTTCTTTTTTATCTCATGGCTTATTGAGTATATTCTTGCCAAGAGAATCTTATCTGATATTTCTTCCCAGGAAGTAAAGAAAGCCGTATTTACTGCTAATCTGGCAAGCTATGGAGGACTTTTGATAATAGGATTATTCATCTTAACAGTAACAATCCTAAGGCAGTAGCTTCCGCTAAAATACCGTATACAAATTCTTCACAAGTGATCTAAGGACTGATTTATTCTTTTTCAGGCTGCGGCTCGGGTGTTTTTAAATGCTTCGGCGCATCGCGTTTCTTCTTTTTTATCCCCATGAATAACAATATCAATCCTACGATGAGAATGATTACTATAAGAACTATGAGGAGAATTATCAGCCACCACCTGATATATCTGGAAGTGGCTTCAATCTTTCCGCCTTCAATCGGATTTATTTGCCAGGTTGCGGTATCGTCCTCTATATCATCAGTCTGTTTTGCCTTAGTGATTTTACCCGGGAGTGTCAATTTGTAGTTTATGGAAATCGCTTTGGCTATTTGCTCTTCTTCCGCATTCAGATTGCTTTTTGAACCGCCGGGGAACTCATCGGTAAATTTGTAGGTTGCAAATATGAGATAGTCGGCTTTTTCTAACTTTGCTCCTTTTGCTTGTGGTACATCACTGTCTTCATTTAGTTTTTTATTTGCTTTGTTGAGTTCATCTATATTTTTAAACTTAAAAACGATTTGGTGGTGGACTTTACCTTCTTTGGTAAATTTCTTATATTTTGCATCTTTGGGCATGCTTGCTTTTAGTTCTTCTTCCAGGCTTTTTTTGCCTTGAACAGCACCCGAGGAATCTAGCATACCCGCAAAGCTTTCATCAATGGCCAGGTCCTGGATTCTTTCTCCTGAACCGTCTGAGTTTATTTTGGTTTCATAGGTAGCGGTAATACAACCGGGAAGTAAGAGCATAAGGATAATAATTATGGCTGAAAGCAAAAATAATAGCTTCTTTTTGAGGTTCATTTTTTACTCCTTCTTCTTAAGGTATTTCATTTTTATAAAATGGGTATGTGCTGGTGGTTCAGCTTATCAGTAAAGCTTTCATATTTTTCTATAGTGAACTTACAATCCCTTTAATTATTTATAGAATCTCCAGACTTGCCTGATTATTTTCGATTTTCATTTTGGTGCCGAATTTGGTGGATATTTGGGAAAGCCGTCCTAAAATAGTGTTTGCGTCTGCTCCCTGGACAATCCTGGGCTGCCCGTTAGAGGTGAGATAAACCGGAATCATGGTAGCGGTTAATGTTTTATCCTGGGAAATAGTACAATTTAATATGAATGCCTCCCCTGTTTTACGACTATAGTGGTCAAAGACGAAATCGCCCAGACTGTAAGCAATTAATTTTCCTTTATATAACTCTATGCCCTGAATTACGTGAGGATGGTGTCCCAATACAAGATCAGCGCCTGAGTCAATGCAAGCATGAGCAAGATCAGTTTGATATTGAACCGGATAATCCTGATACTCGATTCCCCAATGAAAAGAGCAGAAGACAAAGTCGGCTTCCTTTTTAACTTGTTTAATTGCATTTGTTACCAGCTCGGTCTTTGGCCGGGCGGGAGCCACTCCCGCTTTTTGATCGGTAGGATAAAATCCAGCTGGTATTACATAGCTGAAAGCCAAAAAAGCCACTTTCTTGTCTTTCTTTTCGCCTGCCATGTAATATGCGGGTTCAATCGATTCATTTAGGTTCATTCCCGCGCCGCTGTGACCGATGCTGTTCTTATCAAGAAGGTTTATTGTGTCCTGAAGGGCCTCCGGGCCACAATCAAGAGCATGATTATTGGCCATGGAAACAACATCGATCCCGGCTCCTTTAATTCCGACCACAGCCTGAGTACGCCCCCGGAAAGTGACGTCTTTTTCGGCAAGCTTAGTTCCTTTATTGGAAAGGGGACATTCCAGATTGGCAATGGTTATTTCACTATTGTTTAAAGTAGGAGCAACATAGCGAAAGGGCTCGTCTGCTCCCGCACTGTCGATTAACGAGCCGACTTGTCTGTCAAAGAGAATATCACCAACTGCTATAATGTTGAGCTCCTTTGGTGGGGCCGGTTCGGGTGGATCTTTTTTCTCGTCCTTAGTCTCTTTTTTCTGATTTTGACTTATAGAGTTCGAGTCGGATTTAGCGGCGGTTTTTGAAGATTTGCTCCCAACTAGCTGTCCATAGGCTAAGTAAGCTAAAAGTGCAAACAAAATGACTGCAACCGAGGCAATAATTTGTCGCCTTCTTCTGATTTTTCTCTTTTGAAGTATGAGCTTATATCTCTTATTCATAGTCTACCTCTGGTCCCCGCTTTTATATAAAGCATCTTTCCAGCCCACAAGTTTGAGAGCAGGACTATTATTACCTGCGGAGAATTCAAATATAAAGCTATCAGGCAAAAAGAGTCAAGGCTATTTGTTTAAAAAAGATATTTTTGAAATTACCCGGGAACCTGATTTAATACAGGTGAAGTCGCTGACTTGTTCTAATCGGGATAAGGCTTTAAACTCTAAAGGAAGCTAAATATTGGAAGCACTACAGCCGATAATCAGGCAACAAGGGACAAAGCTGTATGTTTCTACATTATTCCGGTCCTATAAGGGAAAATAGGAGGTTTCTGTGGAGAAAAAGGAATATCTGCGTCAGCTCTCATCAGTAGATGAAATGTTGCAGTTACCTGCCGTACAGGTTCTGGCGGAGACTTATCCCCGATCGGTAGTTGTCGAAGCCATTCGGACAGTCATAAATGAGTTGAGACAGACTATTCTCTCCGATAATGACTTACCCGATATAGACAAACTTAAGTTAGAGCCAAACCACCTGGTACCTTTAGTATCGGAGCTTGTTGAGAAAGCAATGTCTCCTCAGCTGAGAAGGGTAATCAATGCTACTGGTGTAGTGATTCATACTAATCTCGGCCGATCAATTCTCTGTGCCTCTGCCGCCGAAGCAGTAGCTGAAGTAGCAAGAAGCTACTCCAATTTGGAGTTTGATTTAAGCAAAGGCGCAAGAGGCTCCCGTCATGATCATATTGAGGATTTGATATGTACCATAACAGGAGCTGAATCGGGTATGGTGGTTAATAACAATGCTGGTGCCGTGCTTCTTGCCTTAAGTGCTGTTGCTGAGGGTAAGGAAGTTATAGTTTCCCGCGGTGAGTTAGTTGAAATCGGAGGTTCTTTTAGAATACCGGATGTCATGCGACAAGGTGGGGCTATTTTAAAAGAAGTGGGAACTACTAATAAAACTCATCTGGTTGATTACGAAAAGGCAATCTCAGCGGAGACCGGACTTTTACTAAAGGTCCATACCAGTAATTTCAAAATCATGGGTTTTACTACTGAGATAGGTCTTGAAGAATTAACCAAACTGGCCAAGAAAAATAGTCTTTTGGTAATGCATGATTTGGGAAGTGGCGTACTTGTAGATTTAAGCAAATATGGTATTACCTATGAGCCTACAGTTCAGGATAGCGTTAAAGCAGGAGTTGATATTATAACTTTTAGTGGGGATAAATTGCTGGGTGCACCTCAGGGAGGAATTATAATAGGCAAAAAGGATTTAATTAACAGGATGAAAAAGCACCCCCTAGCAAGGGCTCTTAGAGTAGATAAGATGACATTGGCAGGGCTTGAGGCAACATTAAGGCTCTATCTTGATCCCGAAAGTGTGGTTAAAGAAGTTCCTTCATTGTCAATGATTATAGCTTCTGAATCTGAATTGGAGAAGAAAGCAAAGAAGTTAGCGGTTAAATTAAAAGAGAACAAAAATAGTTACCGGATCGAGGTTGAAAAAGATACATCGATGGTCGGAGGAGGAGCACTTCCTACCGAAGAACTTCCAACCAGGGTTGTATCGGTTCAGGCTAAAAAATATTCCACGACGGAGCTAGAAGAAAAATTAAGAAAATCTTCACCTCCAATAATTGTCCGAGTAAAGGAAGATAAAGTTCTCTTAGATGTAAGGACTATTTTAGAAGAAGATTTCAGCGAGATCACCAAAGCTTTTACCTCTATAAATAAATAATAAGCACCGGAGTATTTCATAGTTTGGTTATTTCCATTAGAATAATTGAAGTAAAGCAGCTTGATTGTGTATGTTTATTATAGATTATCTGAAGGAATACATTTTCCTTTCTGCTACTGATCGATCTCACGGAGGATTTTTTGAAACATATTATAGTTGGCACTGCCGGTCATATTGATCATGGAAAAACAACTCTAATAAAGGCTTTAACCGGAGTTGATACTGATAGACTGGGTGAAGAAAAAAAGAGAGGTATTTCCATTGAGTTAGGATTTGCTGAGTTTAAGCTTCCCGGCGGTCAGATTGCCGGCGTGGTTGATGTTCCCGGTCACGAGCGGTTTGTAAAGAACATGTTAGCCGGAGCAACTGGTATTGATATTGTTCTGCTTGTAGTTGCAGCTGATGATGGGGTTATGCCTCAGACAAGAGAGCACTTGTCTATTTGCAATCTTCTGGGTGTAAAAAGGGGTATAGTAGCTCTGACCAAAACGGATTTGGTGGATGAAGAATGGCTCGAAATCGTAAAAGAGGATATCAAAGAAGTTTTAGAAGGTACGTCTTTTGAAGATGCTCCGATTATTGCAGTTGCTCCGCTTAAGGGTATTGGGATTGATGAATTGATAGACAAGATAGATGAGGCAGCGGTTGAAGTTACTGAGAAGAAGGCAAACGTACCCTACCGTCTTCCTATTGACCGGGCTTTTTCTCTTAAAGGTATTGGCGCAGTAGTCACAGGTACTCTCTGGGAGGGGGAAATAACTGCTGATGCCGAAGTTACAATTCTTCCCAAGAAACTATCAGCTCGAATAAGAAGTATTCAGGTTCATAGTCATTCGGTTGACAAAGCGGTAGCCGGACAGCGAGTAGCTCTAAATCTGGGCGGTGTAAAAGCCAATGAGCTTGAACGAGGAGATGTTATACTTCCTCCAAATCACCTTTCACCCAGTTTCATGTTTGATGCAAAGCTATATCTATTGTCTGATGCACCCAGACCTCTTCGGAACCGGACACGAGTGCGGCTTCATCATGGGACTCAAGAGGTCTTAGGGAGAGTTGTTTTACTGGGTGAAGACGAGCTTCAACCCGGATGCTCTGCCTACGTGCAATTTCGCCTGGAAAATCCAATGGTACCCAAATACAAGGACAAATTTATTATTAGAAGTTATTCTCCTATTTTTACCATTGGTGGAGGGGAGATATTAGATAGCCATCCCCATAAGCATAAACAGTACGGTGCTGAAGCTATTGAAGCTATAAAGATTCTGGAAGATGGAAAAACAGAAGAAGTTGTTAGCCTGATATTAGAGGAGGAAATGATACCACTCTCTTTATCAAGTATAGTAACACGTTCCGAATTATTGCAAAGCGATGTTAAGGATGCTCTGGACAGCTTATTGTCTTCTGGTAAAGCGGAGATCTTAAAAAGCGACAGTGAGATTCTTTTCATGACTTCTGTGTCCTATTCGGAATTAAGGGATAGAATATCAGACTATCTAGGTGAATATACAAAAGAGAATCCTCTAAGTAGAGGTGCTAACAAAGAAGTGGTAAGAACAAGGTTCTTAACCCCACTCTCTCCCAGAGTAGCAGACATATTTTTTGATCGGCTGGCAAAGGACAATACCATTTCTCTGGAGGGCGATGTTCTAAAACCCCATTCAAAAGAGGGAGGTCTTTCAGAAGCACAGCAAGCCTCAACCGATAAGATTATGCAGCTTCTTGAACAAGATAAATTCATGCCCCCTTCATTTAATGAAGTAATGACCCAAATGGGACTTGAACAACAACAGCTTCAGGAACTATTAAAAATTCTTCTTTCCAAAGGCAAGGTTGAGAGAATCAAATTCGATTTGTTTTTCTCCGGCAGCGCGGTAGAAGAAGCAAAAGAGAAAATAATTACCTTTCTTAAAACAAACGAGAAAATAACAGCAGCTGAATTCAGAGATCTGATCGGGACCAGCAGAAAATTTGCTGTTCCGTTGCTTGAATACCTTGATTTGAAAAAAGTAACTAAAAGAGTAGAAGACTATCGAGTTCTGGCAAAACAGGAATAACATGGTTTACGTTAAGATTACTGGCTTACTATAATACCTGGTTGATAATGAAAAGCTGTGCTAAGATTGTTTTAAAGGAGCATAACAGGTCATAGTTATTGGTGCTTCTCAGCATGGGGGCGGATTAGTCCTGGTGGGCTTCCTGGTCTTCAAAACCACGGTGGGGCGTTAATAGCGTCCTGGGTGGGTTCGATTCCCACACGCTCCCGCCAACTCCTCATTTTCTATCTTTTTAGTCACATCTTACATTTCTTTTTTAAATAATCTATAAAGTCCAATTTTTAAATCGAAGAGAACACAAATTGGTTGTTTAGCAAAAAGGCTCCTGTAAAGTAAATGAATTAATTAGGAAGAGTGTCAAACTAATATGCTTGAGACTTCGAGGGCATCTATTTTCTCTTCAATCGCTTAATTAAGGCTAGTACAAATTCTCTGTCATCCTGGCTAAGGTTGGATAAAAGGTCACTTGAGGAGCTATACTCAGCTTCCGGTTCGGCTATTTTATTGGGTAGGAAGCCGGCATGTATCATTAGGTATTCATAAGTGACATCCAGCTTGGGAGCCAGTTTCTTAAGTAAGTTGGGATCGATCTTTTTTCGTTCGCCCCTCTCTATTCTCGAAATTTCAGCTCCGCTTATCCCAACATATCCAGCGAGCTGATTAACCCCCAACCCTCTTTTTTGTCTAAGCTTCCTTAGTAATGTTCCAAAGTGCTCGGTGCGTTTGATTTCATTCATGGCTCAATTCTACAGGAAATCCAAAATCTATAAGTCAAAAAGTGTTGACAAAAAGTAACAATGGCAGTAGTATTACCAAGAGATAAGTCATCTCCTCATATTCAGGGGTAAATTTTATACCTGGTTTTGTTTTTGTGTGAAATCAGATTTAAAAAGCATATTGACTGCTCCAACTAGCAAGCACTTTAGCAAAAAATCGGGAAGCTTGTAAGAGCTATTTCTTATTTATTTCAAGCTTTATGGTTCGAATCATTGTAACTTAAAGGTATAAAATAACCGTTACGCAATGGTAATATAGCCGAAATCTATTACAGGGGATGAAGTGTATGCGAAATTGTTGGGATTTAAAGAAATGTCCTTCTAGCCATTACGGATACTGCGAAGCATATCAAAAAGGAATTA
>ENA-OSEO01004204-OSEO01004204.1-sediment-metagenome-genome-assembly--contig:-NODE-4204-length-15525-cov-3.372087_pt1 | contig 15525 bp, 14 predicted proteins | sample MGYA00237883_ERZ534232 | MGnify/ENA metagenome assembly ERZ534232 | reverse complement strand
TTCTGGTAGGTCTGGCCTACAATCTCCAACTGAGCAGTCGAGCTCAACTGTTCCAGTTCCGCCAGTGAGTCCTCGATCTGCCAGCCGCTCACATCGCCTTTCATTTGCACACCCACCAGGAATGCCCGTTCGACTGGTGGTGCAGTAGAAATGGGTATCTTACTGATGACTATTTCTCCATCTTTCTGACACGCTACCACTTTGGTTTGTGTTAGCGTGCATTACAAATCTCACTCAATGAACCAAACCAAATGCTCGAAACACACACCTTTGCTTTACTGGCGCTACGGCGTCTCGGAAACCATCGCGGCACTGCATTTTCCGCCTGTTGAAAGCCACCCCTGCAAGACCTCCCCTACCCTCTCCAGACTCGCAGGGGTAATCTGATCACACGTATCCTGTGTCGTGTGCCAATGCGGATAATCAAAATCGATTATGTCTACTGCAGGAATGCCCTGCTTGAGGAAAGGGATGTGGTCATCACTCAGGCCCCAGCGGTATTGAGGCACGAAATACTGGCGATACCCCAACTGAGCCGCAACATCCCAAATCTCCTGGAGCAACTCAGGGTCCGAGTTTGCTTCCCAGAAGATATTCTGATCGGCATCTCCGATCATGTCAACCAGAACCATGCATTGTGGCCGCTCCTGCAAATGCGCAGCCATGTAGGCGGAACCAATAGCATACGGCCAGCCATCGATATGTCCACGGTCCTCCGCATCGAAGAACGTGAGCCAGATTTCCTGTTGCAGGTCTGTTTCATTCAGAACCCGCGCAAGTTCCAGCAATACCGCTACCCCGCTCGCGCCATCATTGCCGCCAATGATGGGTTCATGCGGAGTCTCCAGATCCTTGTCTGCGATAGGACGCGTATCATAATGAGCGCCCAAGAGGACGATGGGGCCTTGGCCCTTCTTACCGACGATGTTGCGCACTGCAAGCTCGTCATAATCGAACATTTGTTCTGTAACTGACCATTCATATTCTTTCAGTACGTTGATTATGTAATCTCCGGTCTGCCAACCCGCTTCCGTGCCAGTGGGCCGTGGCCCAATCGTGCACTGCTCGAGTGCATAGTGGTATGCCATGTCTCCACTAAATGAGACGGTGCCAGTAATGATTGCCGGCTGGATGGCGATCCCTGAATCAGCGGACTGCAGCCACGGAGCGCCGTTTTGCCTGACCCCGTTCCACGCTGCTGCGTGGGTTAGCAGCAAGGAGCACAGAATAACGAGTACGAAAGTGACTCCCAGGAACAGTGAAAGATGTTTGGACACGGTCAAACCTCCCCAAGAATGGCGATGATGAGCACACTTATGAGCATTGTCCCTATTGTACCTCAACCAGAAAAGAAATCAACCATCTCACAGGTGAGCGGCAGCGAACTGCTGTAAGTCGGAGAGCGCACGATTGCGCAGGGATTCGCGTTTGTCCCGCTTTTTCAGAGGTTGCTCGATCTCCGGTAACAGACCGAAATTCGGTTTCATCGGCTGGAAATCCGTTATGACAGCAGATGAAACGTAACGGCACAGGGCGCCAATCATGGTAGTCGCCGGAAACACCAGGAGATCCTGCCCTTTCAGGTACCGCGCCGCATTGAGTCCGGCTACCATCCCGCTTGCTGTCGAAGCCATGTATCCTTCCATCCCCACGAGTTGTCCCGCCAAAAAGAGAAGAGGATCGCCACGAAACTGCATGGTCGGCTCCAGAAGCGCTGGCGAGTTGACGAAAGTATTGCGGTGCATCTGACCGAAGCGTACGAACTCCGCGTGTTCCAGCCCCGGAATTAACCGGAATACACGTTCTTGTTCTTTCCAGCGCAAATTCGTTTGAAAACCAACAAGGTTGTACAGGCTGGCCGCGAGATTATCCTGCCTGAGTTGCACGACCGCCCAGGGACGCCGGCCGGTGCGTGGGTCCGTCAGGCCGACCGGACGGAGTGGCCCATAGGCCAGTGCTTTCTCTCCGCGCGAGGCAATCACCTCGACTGGCAGACAGGCTTCGAAGAACTTCTTGTCGGACGCCTCGAAACCCCGCAGGGGAATCGTCTCTGCCGCAACAAGTGCTTCGACGAAGCACTCGTATTCCTCGCGATCCATTGGACAGTTGATATAATCGTCCCCTCCCCGTCCGTAACGCGCTGCCCGAAACACCTTGGAGAAATCTAGCGAGTCTTCCTTCACGATCGGTGCGAGCGCATCGTAAAAATAGAGCTGATCAGCGCCAGCCAGCCTGGCGATCTCGCGAGCTAAGGCATCCGACGTCAATGGCCCCGATGCGATGATCGTCACGCGCTCTTTCGCAACATACCCCACTTCTTCGCGATGGATTTCGATCAATGGGTGGGATTCGACACGCGTGGTTACCAGGCGGGCGAACTCCTCTCTATCCACAGCGAGCGCACCTCCAGCCGGGACCGCACTTGCCTGAGCGCATGTCAGAATCAATGAATTCAGCATTTCCAGTTCTGTCTTCAGCAGACCTGGCGCTCTGTCCGGCACACTTGATCCCAGAGAATTGCTGCAAACCAGTTCCGCCAAATATCCCGTCTGGTGCGCTGGCGTTTGTTTCACTGGACGCATCTCGTACAACGCAACACTGACACCGCGTTCCGCCAATTGCCAGCTAGCCTCCGAGCCGGCTAATCCACCCCCTATCACCACCACATCAGCCATGAAAACCTCACGCCTTCCTCCCTTTGAACCGGTATGGCATCCTGTGAATGACCGCCTGTTGTAGCCTGGTTTAGCGGTTCGTGGATGCCACCTTCTTCACATTATACCACGGCCTGCCAGATATCCAACCCATACCGCTCTTTGGACGGTTTCAGGATTTTATCGGGTCCGATCTTGATTGAGCGATCATCTTTGCGCATGTATCTACAAAATGGTATACTCGGGAGCTAAATCAGGGGTAGACGCGTTTTACGAATCTCTTTGTTGCGATGATCTGCACGCCGGGTTCGTGACGGTCCGTCTGATTGTACAGACGAAGAGGAGTTCTCCCGTATGTTGGCAACGGAAATCATTGCAAAAAAGCGCGATGGGCTGGAATTGAGCGCCGAGGAATTGGAGGAGTTTGTCGGGGGATACACCAGAGGAGAAATACCGGATTATCAGGCCGCGGCCTGGTTGATGGCTGTCTATTTGAGAAGTATGACTCTCCAGGAGATTGTCAGCCTGACTTCCATAATGGCACAGTCCGGCCAAGTTCTCAACTTGAATGATATCGCGCCATTCATCGTCGATAAGCACTCTACCGGAGGCGTTGGCGACAAAACGACGCTGGTTGTTGCTCCGTTGGTTGCAGCAACGGGTCTTCCGGTGGGCAAGATGTCCGGGCGTGGGCTGGGCTTTACCGGCGGTACCATCGACAAACTGGAATCAATCCCCGGGTTTCGCAGTTCACTGACTCCCGCAGAATTCCGCGACAATCTGCGGCGCTATGGCATCGTGGTCTCTGGGCAAACGAGCGACCTTGCGCCAGGCGATGGGAAGCTCTACGCACTGCGTGATGTCACTGCGACGGTCCCCAGCATTCCGTTGATCGCCAGCTCGATCATGAGCAAGAAGATCGCGTCCGGAGCGAACGGTATCGTGCTGGATGTGAAGGTCGGTCGAGGCGCCTTCATGAAGACGCTTGAAGAGGCCGAGTCTCTGACGCGGGTAATGATCGGCATCGGGCAACGGATGGATCGTAAGATGTCCGCCGTCATCTCTAACATGGATCAGCCGCTCGGCAACGCCGTCGGCAACGCAATCGAAGTCATTGAAGCAATCGACACGTTGAAAGGTACCGGACCACAGGATTTCCTCGATCATTGCTTGACCGTGTCAGTACAGATGCTGCTGATCTCCGGGCACGCGGATAACGCGGAGTCCGCGCGAGCCATGCTCCAGAGCGTGCTGGACAATGGGACAGCGCTCGAGACCTTCCGGGTGTGGATCGGAGCGCAGGGCGGAGAGATTGCGGTCATCGACAAACCGGAGAGCATATTGCCAGTGGCGCGGTACATCCACGTGCTGGAAGCTCCGAAGGCCGGCTGGATCCGCTCCCTGAATGCCCTGGAGATCGGCTTGGCGGCACTGCAGTTGGGAGCGGGGCGTGCGGTCAAGGGCCAGCCTATCGATCACTCCGTCGGTATAGTCCTCCAGCACAAGATCGGAGATTGGGTGGATGCAGGAGAGCCGTTGTGCACGCTGCATTCAACGTATGATCCGAGCACGAACCGATTTCGGGAGATCGCATCCAGTGTTCTATCCGCCTATCGGTTCAGTGATGCGCAGGTTGCCAGCCCCGAGACCACCCTCCGTATTCTGTGACGTGCGGCATGCTGGAAAAAGAAGGGAGAGACGCTTGGAAGGGCCTCCCCCATATCTCCGTATTTCTTCGCTCGGAGGATCCGATCATTATGCAATCAGGCAGTCTGCGCCATACCGGATGAGGAATGATCGACAAGCGCTTCTCTGACTATCTCCTGAAACTCTTCAATCGGGAATGGTTTGGTGATGTAACGATACACATCCAGGCGTTTGGCTTCCGCAACAATTTCCGGAGAACCATACGCGGTCATCAGAATGACCAGAGTCTCCGGGCTTTCCGCTTTGAGGGCACGCATCAGATCGAGCCCGCCCATTCCGCGCATGCGAAAATCGGTAATCACGAGATCACAGGGATTATCCTCCATGATTTTCAGGGCTTCCAGGGCGGAATTAGCGGTTTCGATCTCATATTCGGGGCCAAGGTTGAGCAGACTCTGCTTCAAGAGAAAGGCCAGTTTCACTTCGTCATCGACTACCAGGATCCGCTTTCTTCGTTTCACTGTGCCTGCCTCCCCCCAACTGCGCTCCCCAGAGCCTCTTCGAACTACTGCTACTATAGCACGAAACATACCGGATGTGCGTCGAGAATCAGTAGAGGATACGTCAAGATTGAGTTGAGAGTTAACCAGGGGTAACATGAGCTGTCGAGCTTACTTATCCTGCTGTTCGACGGGTATGGCTAACATGTAACCCACCCCCCGGACATTCAGGATATGGCTGGGTTCGCTCGGATCTCGCTCCAGCTTTTGTCGCAAGTGACTGATGTGCGTCTTGATGATCGTCCTCGCCTCCTGTTCCGGACAATCATACCCCTGGGCACGGCTGACCAATTCTTCGCATTTGAGAACAGTCCCGGCCGATTCCGCAAGACTCGCCAGAACCGAGAACTCGGTCGGCGTGAGATTGACAGGCTCTCCATTCATCGTGACAATCTGCTTCCGCAAGTCAACCAGCAACCCTCCTACCCGCAAGAAACGGCTGTTCGTTTCCGGTTCATCTATCTCCAGGTCAAGCACGCTTTCCTGTTGCAACTGATCCGTGTTTACCGCCGAAAGTTCCCGAACGCCTTGTTCCAAACGGTCTATCAGCTCTCTACGCCGTATGTCCCGCCACTGCTTCTTGAGCCCTTCCCGAATGCTGTCTTTGAGCAGGTCAGGCTCGCATGGCTTCAGCAGATAGTCGTGTGCACCCTGACGCAGCGCACCGATCGCGGACTCCAGTGTGGCATATCCCGTCAGCATAATGATCCCGGTGAAGGGAGAACGCCGGCGGATCTCTTTCATCAACGACAGCCCATCCATCCCTGCCATCTTGAGGTCGAGTAAGGCCAGATCAAAGCTGGTCCCTCTCATGACATTGAGCGCTTCTTCTCCACTCCCAGCCGTCACAACCTGGTAGCTCTCGCGCGACAACACTTCCTTCAGCGTACTGCGGATGGATGGGTCATCATCAACAATCAGGATTTTCCCTTGGATAGACATACGGACATCCTTTCATACTCCCATGACGGCACATCATTTCGCATCCCGGCCAATGAAAGGGAGCGACACAGTGAACACAGAACCCTGACCGACCGTGCTCTCGACGCGCAACTCCCCTCCATGACGCTCGACGATGTCGTAACTGATCGACAATCCCAGGCCCGTCCCTTTTGCCTTGGTCGTATAGAATGGATCGAATATACGTTCGAGTGCCTCCGGAGCAATTCCAACGCCTGTGTCTTCAAAGATCACTTCGATACGGGGATTGGTCTGCTCGCGAACGAACCGAGTCCTTACTCTGAGTTCTCCCCCGTCCGGCATCGCTTCCATCGCATTCAACATTAGATTAAAGGAAACCTGTTTGATTTGATCTGCGACGACGACAATCGGAGGCAGATCTGCCGTCAGGAACCGTTTGAGCTTCACATTGTTCTGCTGCAGGCGCTTACCCATCAGCGCGAAGACATTTTCCAACAAGCCATTCAGATCTGTTTCCCTAAGTCCTTCTTGCGAAGGCCGGTAAAGGTCGGCCAGACGCTGCACGATTTTTGCTATGCGGTCCAACTCTTCGCGGGCAATGTCCAGATATTGTCTGTTTGGACCGTTGGCCGCCATGCTATCGGCAACCAGATAGATACAGCTCTGCACGGATTGTAACGGATTGTTGATCTCGTGGGCGATCGAAGCAGCGAGTTTTCCCGTGGCGGCCAGTTTGGCACTCTGGAGCAACTGCGCATCGGCACGGGACAGTTTCTTCGTGAGCACATCGATTTCATCGCTCAACGTTAGATTCCGCAGGAGGAGAGATAAGACTGTAGCGAGAGTTTGAAGCAGCAGCACATCTGAAGGAGTAAAACTGGCTGCTCCCTTCAACCGACCTACAAAGAGGCAACCAGTGAGCTTCTCTTCGGACGTCAGTGGTGCTATCATCGCAGACCCTAAGTCTGTGGGGGTCGCTCTCTTCAGGCTTTCAAAAAGCATGTCATCCCGGATAGGAGATTCGATCAGTTGCACATTACGTGTCTGAACGACCTGTCTGACTACAGTCCGTTGCCTATTATTCAAGGGGACTGCGATGCTGACAGGTGTCGACTGATCGTCATGCCACAGCTCTTCGATGACGAATTCGCTGTAATCACCTGCAAGAGACAATACACCCCCCACCTGAGCACCAAGAGCCTTACAGGTGAGTCCGACCGCTGTGAGTACGTTGGAGTCATCCCCATGCCGCGACGGGAAAGCACTCGCCAACTCACCGATGGTACACAAACTGCTTTCCCAGGACAAGGGATCGCTGTTCATATTGCCCCCTGTTTACTGCAAGTCAGTATCGGCAACCGCGAATCAATACTCAAAGTAAATTTTGTGTTACTATTATAGCAAAAATCCGCGGAAGCGTCAATAGCAACAGGAAAAAGAAAACAGACAGCGTTACCAATCAGTGAGGGCGCGTTCAGCAATTACGTGCTCGTAGACCGGCAGGGTTTGTTCGGCGATATGGTGCCAATCATACTCCTCGCGAACGCGACGGTACGCGTTCTTGACACGGGCCTGGGCCCATTCAGGATGCTGTAGTGTGTGCAAGATGCCCCACGCTAAGGATTCCGGGTTTCCCTGATACACCGTAATACCTGTCTCCCCGTGTTCGACAACCTCGCGGAGCCCACCGGTCTCAGCGACTACAACAGGCGTCTTTGCAGACATGGCTTCAAGCGCAACGATCCCAAAAGGTTCGTACAGACTGGGGAAGACCGCACAGTCCGCGATCTTGAGCAGGCGATTTCGCTCTTCGTTAGAGATGAATCCGGTGAAGTATACCCGTGATGCTACGCCCAGGGCAGCCGCTTGCCGGCGTAGCGCATCCGACATGCCACCAGTACCCGCGATGACAAACTTCGTATTTGGATGCTGTGCCAATACCAGGGGGACCGCATCGATCAATACCTGGATCCCTTTTTCATAGACCAATCTGCCAACGGAAAATACAATCTGCTCTGTCGGGGCCGCAAAACGCGCGCGGAATTCGCTCAGGTCTACCCCTTCCAGGTCATCGAATGGGCTGGTTACGATACCGTTTGGGATAACATCGATCTTGTCAGCAGGGCAACCGAAATACTGCCGGACTTCCTGCGCCATGTAGTGGCTGCAACAGATGACACGCCACGATTCGTAAACCAGCACCCACTCGGTATGACTGATCGCACTCTGGATTGGGTTGTGGAGTACCCCTCTGTTCCGCCCCAATTCAGTCGCGTGAATTGTGCTGAGCAATGGGGTCTTGAGCGCGTGTTTCAAAGCGATACCGGCGAATGCGACCAACCAATCGTGCGCATGAATGAGGTCCACACCACCCAGTTGTTGCACGATAGAAAGGCCTTGTTCCTGGAAAACCTTGTTGGTCTGCTGAGCAGCATCGTAGAAATCGACCGAACTGACATCAGGTGGGTCGACTCGGTATATTTGAGCTCCCCGCACATCTTCTGTAGCTGAGCCCCCATTCCAGCGGGGCGTTACCAGGTGAATTTCGACACCCAGATCAGCCAGCGCGGGGACGATCTCAGCTACGTGGTTCCCCAAGCCACCAACGACATGGGGTGGATACTCCCATGACAACATCACAATGCGCATCGCTCTAGCCCCCTAACAATCTATCTGCGCACAGCCAGATCTGTGCGTCGAAAGCAGCACACCGGCAGGTAAAACACTTACTTGTCCAGTCGATCAGAAATCCAGCGCCCTTATCCACAGCGGAGCAGCGACGCGATTCCCATACACATCGAAGCGTAGATCACCCGTGAGTCCCGGGAATCCATCCGCCGACTGGAGCCGTGCGAGAATGTTTTCTCTTGTTGGACGCGAGTCGACTGAAACTTCAGCAATAGTCTCCAGCAGAACATTTGCCGCGTCGTAAGCCAGAATTGCCTGGGTACCTGGTGGCTTGTTCGCAGTCGCCAGAAATGTCGCGACGAAGGCATGGTTCTCACCGAGATCGCGCCACGAGGGGGCCAGGGCAACCACCGCCATCGTTGCCGTCGCAGGCCCGGCAACCCGCATGAGATCAATCCGGTCCAACTCCGGTCCAACCAGGCACAGCGCGTTGACACCTGCCTCGCCCAAAACGGTCACTGTCCCGATGATCTCGTCCGCTTGGCCGCTGAAGAATATCACGTCCGGATTGAGCGTCTGGACGCTCTCCGCAATCTCTATCAGACCAACTCTGAAAGTAACGCTGGCCACAATGGGCACACCGAGACGATCTAATGTCTCCACAAAAGTGACGGCCCGCTGATTGCCACTAGCGCCGTCGGGAGCAACCACCACGATACGTTGTGAAGGTCCCTGTTGCGCAACATACTCAGCGGCTTTGGCGCCAACTTCGGCATCGGTCGCGCACACGTTCAGATAGGTTGGTTCGCCGGTGGTATCCAGCTGTCCCAGCCCGAGACCGGGATACACGACGGGCAGATTGGCTTCACGGTATGTCTTAGCAGCAGCGGCAGCGGCTTCTGCGCTCCACGGGCCTATCACCCCGACAATTGCCGGATCAACTGCCATCTCTTGGGCAACCTGCCGTGATCGTATGGCTTGTCCATCATCGTTGAGCGCCACAAGTTCCACGAGGGGGCCGCCGGCGTTTCGCTGCTGCTCGTTGAATCGGCTTAGCGCAAGTTTGGTCGCGAATAGCGCATCATACGCCATCGCCCGTTGCGGTCCCTCGAAAGGAGCAACCAGCCCGATTTTCACGACAGGAAGCACGCTGCCCGGTGTGGAACAGGCACTACACAGCCAGACTCCTACGACCACACCGGCAATCACACCCAGGGTCCTGTTTCTTATGGCGCCAATCCAATGGTTCATTAACCGAAAAACCGTCTCTTGTCGTATTATGGGATGCATTATACCTTATCGTGATGGAATAATCAAAGCCCTCCGCATCCGGAATATTTGACGCCCTCCTCTCTTGTTATTATAATCGAATCATGAATCACTTTCGACGCTTTGAAGACACAATCGAGGAAATATTAGAAGGAAAAATCATCAGCTTGCTGGGTGGGCAACTACACCCTGTCGAGATCGCGAACCTGCTCAGCAAAGCATTGGAAGATGGCTGTTCCCACGTTAAGGGTGAACGCTTGGTTGCTCCCAATCGTTTCTTCGTATTTGTCAATCCGCTCGATTACGACATGCTACGCCCTTACGCAGAATTGCTTCAGGAACAATTCAGCGCGTACGTTACCCAGCTTGCCGCGGACAATGAGTTCGGAATCATCGGCGCGTTGCGGGTCGTCATCCAGCCAATGCATTCGGTGCCCCAGGCGCGGCCACGGGTCTCTGCCTACCTCGACACACCGCAGTCGAGTTGGGTATGCCCGGGGAACACGGAACCTGTACCAGCGGAATAGGAGACGGTTGTGCGAAGCTTCCCGAGCAGTTCTATGTTTGTTGTCAGTTCATGGGCCTAGAGTTTTCTCTACTTCGTGTAGCCGTTCCCGTCTGCCTGTACCTCTTCGTATTGGCGACAGTAATCTTGATGTGGTGCGAATCCAAACAGGATAAGCCCAACATACTCGGACCGGAAGAGTCCGTCCCGGGCGCAAGACTGGTCGTTAAAGAGGCGGGCGACACCGGAATGATCGTAGGCGATGTGATATTGGTGACAGCAAATACTCAAATTGGACGTTCGCTGGAAAACACCGTCATTCTCCCGGATAGCTCCGTGTCGACCCGGCACGCAACACTGTTCTATCACAACGGTTGCTGGTGGCTCAGTGATCTGAACAGCACAAACGGAACGATGCTGAACGGAGAATCGATTGCAGCGAGGACTCGTGTGCATCCCAGGGATGTGATTACATTCGGTAAGATCACGCTTGCCTTCGAAGATAACCAAAACTCACATTCTTGAATATTACAAAGGAGAGGACACAACATGCCGCAGACGAGACAGCCACGCCTTGCCATCATCGGTGGGAGCGGGCTCTATGAGATGGAGAATTTGTTGGACATCGAAAACGTCAAGGCGACGGACTTGGCTACACCCTTCGGTTTGCCTTCCGATGATATTGTCACAGGGACGCTCGAAGGTCAACGAGTGGCATTTTTGGCACGGCACGGGCGCGGGCACCGTTTGATGCCCAGTGAGGTCCCATACCAGGCCAACATCTGGGCGCTCAAAGCGCTGGGCGTAGAGCAGATCGTGTCGATCAGCGCGGTGGGTAGCCTGCGCGAGGACTATGCGCCAAGAGATATTGTGATTCCTTCCCAGATCTTCGACAGAACCAGGAGCCGGCCATTGTCATTCTTCGGGCGTGGTCTGGTCGTACACATCAGTTTTGCAGAACCATTTTGTCCCGTCCTGAGCCAACAACTCTTCGAAGCTGTCAGTGCAACCGCAGAAGCCACCGTACACCAGGGGGGCAATTTCGTCGTAATCGAAGGCCCTCGTTTCTCGACAAAGGCTGAATCGAACACATTCAGACAGTGGGGAATGGACATCATCGGTATGACCGCTGTTCCGGAGGCTCAACTGGCGCGTGAGGCGGAAATGTGTTATGCGACCATGGCCCATGTGACCGACTATGACGTCTGGCATGAGGTAGAAGAGACCGTGACCGTCGAAGCCGTCATCCGCAACCTCATGGCCAATACACAAGTCGCCCAGAAAGCAATTCGCAACCTGACACCAAAGGTGCGCGAAACACGCAAATGCTTATGTCCAACTGCGCTTGCAGATGCGATCATCACGTCACCAGCAGCCATATCCGGCGAAACGAAAAGGGAACTGCATTTGCTCGTCCACAAATATCTGTGATGGGGGGATGGCAAAAGGGCTTTCTCCGTTATAGCAGTGCAAATCTGAAAGAAAAGGTGTTTCGCTCATCTACTGCTCACCAGGAGTGCGTGCTGCTTCTCCTGGTGTATGTCTTTGTCTTCCTGACTCTCTTATACGCCCGGCTCGCACATTCCCCAGGGGCCACGCTGATAAACACGATCGCCATATTTGCGACTGTGACCACGACAACCGGCGGGGCGCATCTCTTGATCGGCCGGAAAGGACCGGTTATAGACCCATTTCTCCTCCCATCAATAACGTGTTTGATCGGTCTGGGTCTGATTATGTTAGAGAGACTGGCGCCCAATTTCTTAGCGAAGCAATTGTTGTGGTGCATTAGTGGCATGATCGGGCTGGTAGTCGTCATTCGCTGTCCCAGGAACCTGCGCTGGTTGCGACGTTATCGTTACCTGTGGTTACTTCTTGGTCTATTCTTGTTGGGGCTGACCTTCCTGTTTGGAGTGAATCCGCTCGGCGGGAGTGCACGATTGTGGCTTGGTTTGGGTGGCATGTACTTTCAGCCCTCCGAATTCCTCAAACTGGCATTTATCGTATTCCTGGCGAGTTACCTGGCTGAAAAACAGGAGTTGATCAGGCTCACTCATTCGCGGGTAGGGAATTGGACGTTGCCACCTCTAGCCTACCTGACGCCACTGCTGCTCGTTTGGGGGTTGACGCTCTTACTGTTGATTGCACAGCAAGACCTTGGGACTGGGGCGCTCATCTTCTGCACGTTTCTAGCGATGCTGTACGTAACCAGCCAGCAAGTTCTCTATATCGTGGGTGGAATCGTAGCCTTCGCGTTGACCGGCGCGTTAGGCTATGCTGTTTCTCCATTCGTGGCCTTGCGCATTGATATCTGGTTAGATCCGTGGAGTCAATCCGAAGGTGCTGGATATCAGATCGTCCAGGCATTACTGTCCTTTGCGGCTGGCGGCCTGTTCGGTACGGGCTTAGGGCACGGGCATGGTGCCACGTACATTCCCATCGTGCATACGGACTTCGTTTTCGCTGCAATTGGTGAGGAGTTCGGTCTCGTCGGAGCCGTTGCTGTCATGCTCATCTACATTCTATTGCTCTACCGTGGGTTTCGTATCGCACTATCGGCAACTTCGCCTTTCGACCAACTCCTTGCCGTTGGCCTCACCGTGAGTATTTGCTCACAGGCCTGGGTCATCATGGCCGGGAATCTCAAGGTGTTGCCCCTCACAGGTGTTACCTTGCCTTTTGTGAGTTATGGGGGAAGCTCACTGCTCTCCAGTTGTCTAGCCGTAGCCCTGTTGTTGCACATCTCTGCACGGAGCACTGTCCAATCGAACCGCAACGCCCTGTTCGCGCGCGACGCGCGCGAACCACTCGCAAATGGGAGTCCGGCTCTTGAATAGATACCTGTCACGGCTATTCATCTTGATCCTATGCGCTTACTTGCTCCTCGTTGGTGCGCTAGTTTTCTGGCAGGTTGTCTATGCACCAACCCTACTTACGCGCCCTGACAATCCTCGACTGTATGAACAAAGGCCGCAAGGTGTATCTGTCACACCGTAATCTTTTCGCATAGCATGCTCTTTGTTTAAGGCAACCCGGAAATCAAGATATACAGTTGGTGATATCACTATGCGAAGATGTCTAGATGTCCGAATTGACAATCCTGCTTACCTATGTTATAATCAGACCTATATGATAACTTATAACCACTTGCTGGAGTTTTCACCTAGGAGGATTGCATAAATGGTTGACGGTTCTAAGGTGAAGGAATTACAGGACATTACCAAACGAATGCGGTTGGAAATAGTCAGAATGATGGGCAAAAATAAGCCTCATCATTTTGGAGGTTCACTGTCCGAAGTCGAGATTGTCACCGCACTGTATTTCTACAAGCTGCGCTACCACGCTTCGGACCCCGCGTGGCCGGACCGTGATCGGTTCGTGATGAGCAAGGGACATTCTGTTCCCGCTCAATATGTGGCGCTTGCGATGCTGGGCGTGTTCCCATACGAGTACCTGGGACAATTGAAAACGTTGGGGGCATGCCTGCAGGGACACCCATGTATGAAAACCCCGGGGATCGAAGCCTGCACCGGCTCGTTAGGCCAGGGTCTCTCCTATTCCAATGGCATCGCGCTGTCCGCACGGCTCACCAACAGGGACTTTCGCGTATACACGTTGCTGGGTGATGGTGAGCTGCAAGAAGGACAGGTCTGGGAAGCGGCGATGACGTCCGCAGCGCGCAAACTCGACCACTTGTGTGCGATTATTGACCGCAACCATCTCGAATCACAAGGGAATACCGAGGACAGCAAGCCGCTCGAACCACTTAAGCTCAAGTGGGAAGCCTTTGGATGGCATGTCCTCGAAGTCGACGGCCACGACATCAAACAGCTCTGTGATGCGTTGGACACGGCAGAGACCGTCAAGGGCAAACCGACAGTGATCATCGCCGATACGGTGAAGGGAAAGGGCGTTTCGTTCATTGAGGGGGACTTTACTTTCCACAATGCCCCGCTGTCACAGGACCAGTACGATCAGGCTATCCAGGAACTGGAAACCGCACTTGAAGGAGTAAATTAAGATGACAGACCGAAAACTCGTCCAGACCCGCGACGCTTATGGTGACGCACTGCTGGAGCTTGGTAAAGCGAATGACAAAGTCGTGGCGCTCGATGCGGACCTGTATCGGTCCACCAAGAGCAGCGTCTTTGGAGAGGCTTTTCCGGAACGCTTCTTCGATATGGGCATCTCCGAACAGGATCTGATCAGCACCAGTGCCGGGCTCGCTGCCAGCGGCTTCATCCCTTTTGCGAATTCATTTGCGATGTTCTTGACAGGTAGAGCATACGACCAGGTCAGACTACAACTCTGCTATGTTCCGCTGAATGTCACCCTGGCGGGTTCCAGTGCCGGCTTGACGCAAGGCCCTGATGGCGCCAGCCACCAATCGTTTGATGATATCAGCCTGATGCGCGGCTTGCCCAACATGACCGTACTCGTCCCAGCCGATGGTGTCGAGACGGCACAGTGCGTGTGGGCAGCAGCAGAAACGCCCGGAGCAACCTACATTCGTTTGGGACGGTATCCGACCCCGCTTCTGTTCGATGAGACGTACAAGTTCCAAATCGGGAAAGCCCACGTGCTGAAAGACGGCCATGACGTCGCGTTGCTGGCAACCGGGCACATGACCGCGAAGGCACTCGATGCCGCCACGGAACTGGACAAGGAGGGGATTTCTGTTGCCGTCGTCAATGTATCCACTATCAAACCATTGGATACTGAAACGGTTCTTGGAATGGCTGCACAAGTGAAAGCTGTGATCACCATCGAAGAGCATAGCATCATCGGCGGGTTGGGAAGTGCTGTTGCTGAGGTTTTGGCAGAGAAACGGTTGGGTCCGTTGGTTCGTATGGGCATCCGCGACACGTTCGGACAATCTGGTTCTGCCGACGAGTTGCTGGATTGCTATGGTCTGACCGCACCATACATTGCAGACGAAGTGAAGAAAATCTTGGGCTGAGCGGAGCGGGGTATACCCTGTTCAACGGAAAGGCCCACTCCAGTAGTTAGCGGGGTGGGCCTTTTGTGATTCGTGAATCAAGAGACTACTGTTCACCAAGGCAATCTGGAAAGCTGTGCCTCGGTGGCCATCGGCAAAGAAGCCACATCGAACTCTTGGGACCATGTGCCGCCATTTCCGTTCGTCCACGACACCACCAAGAGTCTTGCACCATTTAGCAAAACCGCACCGCTTTGGTCGTACACCCGTATCACATACGGTGCGGGCAATTTGCCATTGATCACCAGATCGCCGGCAACCGGTCCAGGAAGCTGGTTGGATGGATGCCACGAAGGGACTTTCACCCAGCTCCCATCCAGGTCCTGCCGCCAGGTGTCAATC
>ENA-OSEO01004202-OSEO01004202.1-sediment-metagenome-genome-assembly--contig:-NODE-4202-length-15540-cov-6.228416_pt1 | contig 15540 bp, 11 predicted proteins | sample MGYA00237883_ERZ534232 | MGnify/ENA metagenome assembly ERZ534232 | reverse complement strand
TCCTGTTCCATCCACAGCATACTATCTTTGCCGTAATAAAGTCCTTTCAGATTTCTTTTCGGCATATCCGGTTCCAGGATATAGAGCCACCCGTTATGGTATGGGTCTTCATGGGTTAGCCCGGGATTATCGAGGGCGCGTTGATTCAGGGTGAGTACCGTACCGGTTACCGGGGCCAGGGTCCCTGCTTTATTTTCATCCCTTCCAAAAAACGAGCCGATCTCATCTCTTTGCAAGGTTGTTCCTATGGGCGGAAGCGCCAGAAACTGGGATGCACCGAACAGCTTGATCATAAAATCATCAAATCCGACCCTGACGCGCCCCCCATGCTCGAAACGAACCCAACAATGTCCCGGATGATAATAATAGCCCTCAGCCATCTTATAACCGGATGCCAACGCGTAACCGGGCGGTTCGCCGAGGTCCGCAGTGTCAATTTCGTCCATCATCTGGTCAAAATCGCAATGATAGCATTCATAATTCATTGTACAGATCTTCGGGGCATCCGCACGTCCGGTCAACGTATGACGGCATGGTCGTTCCGGACCATGATACCACCTTTTTAAATATCTGACCCACTCAGGTTCTTTCACTTCGATCTCTGAATGATCCCCGGAACTCATGGCGCGTTGCATCCCCACATCAAATGGACATTGATGGCAGTCGAAAACATTGTCGCATAATCGAAAATTGACAACGCCGGCCTTCATCCAAATACACCGATCCTCTTCGACCCGGAACCCGACAAGTCGTTTCTTCTCTTTTTCTTTATGCTTGTTTTTGGTTTTCATTTTGACAACCTCCGTCTTGTTGGGTCGGCTTGTCGGGTCGTAGCTCGCAGAGCGAAGCATGAAGCTGCAAGCGAAGACCAACATCTTCACCGGACCGAACGTTTAATGCAACTATGGTTCAGCCGCTGATCAGGGATTCCTGTTGTACTTGAACCTCCACCTGATAAGGATGAGGCTTCGTTAATATTTACTTCATATAAGCCTGGTGTTAACCCGTTTAATTGCAAACAGAGTGCCAATGGTTATCAGATGGAAGATTCTTGATCTATCCTTTTGATATCATTAAATTACAACCTGATTTTCCTGCCGGAATTGAAAAGAGGCGTTTTGAAGAAAGGAACAGATATGATTAAATTGGCTACGTATGAAAGAAGTGTGAGAAAAAATGTTACAAAAAAATATGCAAATACAATGAGATATATCACTGTAGCCATTACTGCGGCTGCTGTAGCAATTGATTACACTAAATCATTAATTCTATTTGATCTGCATACCGTGGGTTGAATCAGTTAATTTCTTATAATTGATAAAGGCATATCTTTTCCTTGGATTTTGAATTTCACTATATCCGCAAAATTCCCATTCCAAAGGATGAGAAACATCGCTGCTATCCACTATTCAAGCTTTTCCACCCTTCCTATTGAATATCTTGGAGATATCGCCCGATTTTGAAGCCTCTAAAAACCGGCGTTTTATTGCAGGTATCAAAAACTCAAGAAAAAAGACAGGGCCAGAAAGGCCCTGTCTTTCAGGGGAAAGCGGGATTACCTCTCAGTTTAATTATTTTTTAAATTTTTACGTCCGAACAAACCAAACCACACTAGCCCGGATCCAAGCAGGAGCAGGGTGGATGACTCTGGGACGGGTGGAATCTGTCTGGTTGTATATTCTGCATCGGAAGCGCCCACAACAACCGTAACTCCTTCCACCCCTACATCTGGAAACTGTTTTTTTTCCTGAAGTTGCATGTTGTACCTAAAAAATAAGTGGAACCAACCTAAAGAAGATAATAAGAGCATCCGCAGTTGTTGTGTGTTTTGCATCCAGAAATGTTCTTATTGGAACATGATTATTCTGGTTGGAACATGATTATTCTGGGTGCCAGGACTTTATAGGGATCAGGGCCAAGGGCAGTTCCCGGGGCGATGTAATCTCTCAGGGAGAAGATGACCACATCCTGCAGGTCAGGGTCTCCTGCTATGGGCATGTCGCTGATCCGAGTGCAATTGCCCCCGCCGGGGACTTCTTGGAGTACAGAACAGTCTTTTGTAAAATATCTCACAAAAAACATGTTTGTATTATACACGTCAGACGCGTAAGTATCTGCGGATCCTTTGAGTTGGGTATCCAGCAGAGTACCTTTTGGCACTCCACCCATAGTCGAGGCGTCATTGGCCGACAAACCGACATAAACCGCATTGTTGGTTTCGGTTCCAAGCGTGCCGACAATCGCGAAGACTTGACCGGTGGCAGTTGGGCGTGGTGTGGAGAACCAATACGCCGCTTCTGTTTGGTCACCACAATACATATCAACATTGCGACAGTACGGTCCTGTCCAGCCGAAATCTTTAACCGATTCTGCCATTATCGATGAGGCCGGCAGAGGTGTCTCACAATCCGGGCTGGTAAGGCTGGTGTTGTCTTCCACGTCACTACAGACTGCTTGGACAAGTTCTTGCAGGTCGCCTGCCAGATTATTTTCATCAAAATTTGCTGTCCGTTCTCCAAAGCTCATTTTTCCAAAGCGCTTCACCGGACCCAAGGATTCAGGGGCACGCACGCGTAGCACTTTGAGCGGGGGATTTTCTCGCCAGCTTCCCGCGGCTTCCGAATATTCTGGATCAGGGACGGCGTAGCGAAACGCCGTGAAAAAGTCGATGGCGTTCTTTCCCATACCGAGCGGCCCGATAGGGCCAAGATCATCTCTGTCGGGGATTTGTTGGGTAAAAATGAATTTCTCATCTATCCCCAAGTTGTTCAACGCATCCCGAACAGCCTTATCGGTTGAAGAGCTCGGAGAGATAATGAAAAAAAGAAATTTTTCAAAGGGGCTTTCGTCTATCTGTTTCTCCATTATCACATTGTTGATAGAATCCCCGAGGGATGAAAGACTCAATATGCGTTTTGATTTTGGGTCGTCAGGCGGTATTAGATTAAACAGGTATTGGATGGGGAAGGTTAGATTCGGCGTGTTAGCCCACTGCATGTAATCCTTGGTTTTCCATTTACCATGATGAGAAAACTCCATAGTCTGCAGTCCCATATACCGGCCCGGGGGCGGCATCTTACCGTATATTAGGATCGCTTCTCTTGGGTCGAGTCTGTAGGTGACAGAATAACCGGGGTCTGTGTCAACGAATGCATTTTCCGTTGCCGGGTCTACGTATTCGTCCGGCCATGACTTCATAACCGGGACAATGTAGGGAGCCGCGGGATTGGCTTGTAAGCAGTTCTTGAATGCAGGATAGGTGTTATCGAAACAGTTTTCCAGCGCGTAAAGCGCTGTATGACCCTGGCTGACTTGGAAACCGTCCTGAGATAGGTCTTGTACTAGCGCGGGTGTAAATTCATCCTCGGAATCGCATTGCGCTGAAGGCGCAATAACAAGACCAAAAAGCACTGCAAGCAAGAAAATATTTATCGTTGTCTTCATGTCTTTCCTCTCTTGATGACCGTGGTGTTTTTTTCTTGGAATCAATGAACTGATGATAACCGCTTCTCCTTTTCCAATTAGACGAATGGGGCTTTGAATAAGCACTATAGAAAATTGCAGCCTTCCCTTTATTTCTTTTCAACATTTCGATAAGGACGATTTTAATTGCTATTTGAGGAAGGATTAAATTCATATGCATAAATCATGCAAATTCGGTTGGTTGCATCATGCAAATTGGATAATCAAATTAATTTAAAGGATTAACAACATAGATGGAAAAGATAAGCATTGTAGATAAAAGAAATAGCTATGTAATTATGGGATAAATTACATAAAAATTATTACATAATTTACATAATATTTTAACAAATATCAATCAGTTATCTATTACATTGTGGTATTAAGTGGTGGGACATTTGATTACAGATTTCTTGCCATTCTATGAAATTTATTAAAACCAATAGATATCAAATTCGGACTGTAAATATCACGCTCAGATTATATTTCATGTGTCCATCCCGTTATCCGTGCATCGTTTGCAATGAATAACTTGGAGTACTCCAAAGAATTGAAACGGGTCTAATTCGTGTGATCTCCACTACTGACCTGAATTTTGTTCTTTTTTCAGATATCAATTTACGAAACAGAATATTTTAATCTTTCAATCCCCGTGCTCCATAGCAGTACAAACGACCAGCATGAGAGGCGCGAGGTTACGAGCGTCCTTCTCAATGCTGAGGTTATGTGGATTGCAGATTGGTTGTTTAATTCCATAAGCTTAGTTACTACCCACCAGAGCTTTTTGGAAAGTATAATTCATGATTTCGGTAAACCCTTATTGTAACACTGTACAGGTATATTATGAGTAACGGCCGCCAAGCACCTATTACATGAAACACAAGTAACGGCCTCAGCATTTCCTTCTTTGATTTTTTTGACAACAAAAGGCTCTCGAATAAACGGACGACACATAGATATACAGTCGGCATAGCGCTTCTCTAATACCTCCCTCATTTCCGCTACCTGTCGCAAACCACCCACAACGAATAAAGGTGTTTTACCAAGAACAGGTTTTATCATCTTTGCAGCTTCAATATTATATCCTTTTTCAAAGGCGAATTTTCCTACCATACTTCTCAACATAAGTTTTCCCAGAGGTCTTTTCCAAAATGGGAGGCTATTTACCAATTCTTTCACTGGAACATCGCCGCGGCACATGTTCATAAAAGAATAAACAGGTGATCCGCAGCTTATCTCCAATCCATTGATTTCTAATTCTGACAACCATCTGGCATATGTCACAGCCAGGGAAGGAGTAATCCCTTCCTGTGGTGTATAGTCGTGAGCATTCAATTTTACAAAAACAGGCATTCCTTGCGGTAATACCTTTCTGACCTCTGAAAGGACCTCTTTTAAAAAACGAAATCGATTAGCATCTGAGCCGCCCCATTCATCATTTCTATGATTGAAAAAAGGCGAAATGAATTGATTGATCAAATATCCATGTGCAGCATGTAGCTGAATTCCATCCACGCCGGCTTCAACGGCTCGATTGGCTGCAATCCCAAAAGCCTGGATCACCTCTTGAATTTGATCTGCATTCATCTCCTTGGGTTTGACGAAAGTGATAGGATTCCTTCCCTTGCTCGAAGGCCCAAGCGGTGTCTGCCCAATCATGGCTTTTGTTGTTTGTCTTCCTGCATGCGCTAATTGAAACGCTATCTTTCCGCCTTCTTGATGGACTGCTTCAACCAGCTTCCTCAGACCAGGAATCATATCATCGTTATGGATTCCGGTTTGATACTTATAAGACCGTCCCAACTGGTGAACATACATATAACCAGGGATAATCAGACCTACTTCCCCTTTGGCCAAACGTTGATATCTTTTGATGAGCTTATCACTTACCTCACCCTTTTGTGTCGCCATAACTTCATATGTTGCAGACTGGATAAACCGATTTTTAACCTGAACATTTCCCAAATCTATTGGTGTAAAGAGAATAGACACGGCTCACCTCCCTTTAATTTCTTTTACGAAGGAAAATTACTATAAATGAACACATAACATTAATATGATGTAAAATTCTTCTTTTTGATAAGTTACCACACTTCGAGCCACTTTTAATCCAGCGTAAGGAGTTTTCGATAACAGAAAGTTTAATTCATTACCGATGCCTTGCCACTGTACGACATAAAATGGTGGTTGACTAACGGTCCATATTAAGTTCATCATCTACCTGATTTTTCATAAAAAAGCAAGAAAGGAGGTAGAGATGGACCTTTCACAAACAATTATAGGACACAGAACGTATTCAAATCAAATTGGAATATTCCCAAAACCGGTTCAAATTTCTGTTAAAGAACCTGTTACTCAAACCCTAAAGCCCAAAAACCGTCAAATTAAAAAATGCATCAAAAGGCTTTCTGCGAAAAAGCTCTTTGGTCACCCTCATGTAAAACGTTATTTATATGATCAGTATCGCCGTGGATGTCGGCCCAATACGATTCGCGGCAATTTTGAATCTATTATCCTTTTTATTACCTACCTTAAAAATAATGGCAGAAACTGTCTTGAAGCCGTCACCAGAGATGATTTGGGTGGTTTTATCGAGCAACAACAAGACCAAGACTTAAAGCCGAATACCGTATCCACACGATTAAGGTCTTTGTATGCTTTTTTGGGCTATCTGGTCGAAAGAGAAATTGTTCATCCCGATGTCACAAGAAAAAAAATGCGTGTCAAAGTTCCGGATGCCCTGCCTCGTGCGATGGATCCACAAGACGTGAGGCTTCTTTTATCGGGTATCAAAAAAACTCGGGACTGGGCAATGATACTGATATTGCTAAGAACCGGTATGCGTATCGGGGAATTACTGGATACCAGAGTCAGGGATATCAATCTGAGAGAAAATCGGATTGAGGTTTATGAGGCGATGAAGAATCGTGTCGGGAGAGTTGTCTATTTGAGTGGTGATGCCCGCTGCGCTTTAAAAGTATGGCTTAAAAAGCGAGATCCACACAAAGAGAATCTGTTTTACGGTCGGGGCCGTAGTAAAACATTAAGCTACGAGGCTGCGCGAACGATATTCCGAATGTATATCGAAAAAGCCGGATTGACCCACAAGGGATATACTCTTCACTGTTTGAGGCATACATTTGCCAGCGAGCTGTTGAATGCCGGCATGCGGCTGGAGTGTGTTCAGCAGCTTTTGGGCCACAGCAATATTGAGATGACACGCCGGTATGCCCGGTTGACGGACAATACCCGCAAAGAAGAGTATTTTAAAGCCATGGCAATCATCGAAAGCGGAGGAGTTAATAGACATTACCAATGCCATCATTAATTACCGCAGATTTTTGAAAAGAATAAATTGCTCTAAACATACGATTAAAAACTATATGAGCACGCTCAGGCAGTTTGTTCTGTGGGTGGATGTCCCCATCGAACAGGTGACACATAAAATGATTTTATCATTTATGGATCACCTCTTGGATAAACAATTGAAGCCAAAGACGATAAATTGTTATCTGAACAGCATACGTGGGTTCTATGAATATCTCATTGAAGAGGAACAGGTTCCGATATCCCACCCGGTGAAGCGAGGCTATTCTCTAAGACTTTCCAGGCCATTGCCTCGTTATCTAAGAGATGAAGATGTCCCCAGGCTGTTTAATGTGATTACAAGCAAGCGGGATCGGGCCATGTTTATGCTGATGCTGCGCTGCGGTCTCCGAGTAGAAGAAGTAGCCAAGCTTACCATGCTGGCATTAGATCTACCCCGATCACAATTGTTTGTTTATGAAGGCAAGGGGGTAAAAGATCGGGTCGTCTATTTGAGCAATGACGCACACAAAATACTGGTTCAGTATTTGGAGGTAAGACCTTCATCCCGAGCAAAAAGAGTCTTTCTCATTGAAAAGGGACGATTTAAAGGGAAACCTATTCAAGTGCGCGGCATTCAGCATCGCATGCAGCAGTATGCAGAAAAAGCCGGATTAAAGGTCTCCTGTCATCAGCTTCGGCATACCATGGCTACACAGCTGCTCAACGCCGATGCCGATCTGGTAACCATCCAGGACCTTTTAGGACACACGCGGATCAAAACAACTCAGCGTTATTGCCGAGTATCCAACCTTAAAGTTCAACAGGATTATCACAAAGCCATGGAAAGGGTGATACATCGACATGGATTATAAAAAGAATTTGACAAAGGGAATAACTTAAGATAGAAAAATAGACAATAACCTGCCAATATTAATAGAAAAATCAGAGTTTATCTCGTACAGCTTGCCAAAAGCACACAAATTGGTAAACCTGATAAATCTAATCGGTATCCAACCAAAAAACAAAACCCCGCCTCTCTCTGTGAGAAACGGGGTTTCTTACACCATCATAAGTCATCCCTTTGTTTAAAGTTAAAGAAGTTATTTTGAATTCATTTTTTGTTTCGCAGAATTAACCTAACATGTCAAGGAATTTACCAGAAACAACACATTGCAGCAGGCAAAACTAAATTATAAAAATCTTTTCAATTCCGGGTGGTCTCCAGTTCTGGTCTCGTGTATGGCATTGGCTGTGATTTATTGAGATAAGTGATATACCTGACATTGGGGGCCAAGAGGAATGTCCGCAAATTATTATACTATATACGATCAGAAACGAGGCGCCCAAGAAAAATGGCCAACGGCTCAATATCCTGTTCTACACTCCCGCTTTCCAACGCATTCATATAGTCGTCTCGTTTATCAAGCGGAATATCGGTCCAGGAGTATCCGCCTGCAGCGAGCATCACGTTCATAAGAAATCTTCCAATACGGCCATTGCCATCCATGTACGGATGAATATATACGAACACGAAGTGTCCCAGAACAACACGTACCGATGGTTCCGGCTCTTCTCTCAGAAGATCAAAAAATGCCGGCATGCAGTCTCGCACTGCTTCATAACGGGGTGGTACATGCATTAAACGGCGGATAAATACCTGATCATTGCGGTAGCCGGCGAGATCCGCTGCCCGCAAGAGGCCGGCTGTTACGCTCGGTCCAAACATTTCACGGTACCAGTCACCGTGATCATCATCGCTAACTGCTCCGGGATTTTCACCCTCCAGTACCTTTCGTACGCTTTTCCGGACCGCCTGATAGGCCTGCCAGTACCCGCGTGCAGCTAAGGCATTACGGTGTTCGCGGTCATCCTTGTTTTCATCCGGATCACACTCGCCACCACGTACCCGTTCGATCAGCTCAGGGCTTACCCGGTAGCCTTCTATGGACAACGAGTGATAAGCGTCCGTAACGTAAATGTCATCAGCGGCCTTGAGATAGGCAGCGATGTCGGAAGGCCGGCCGGGGCCGGCCGGAAATTTTTTGAGGATTGGTTCTCGCATCTGTTGCCACATCAGGCGAATACGGTTCACGTACGGCGACTGTTCGTGCGCCGGCAGGATCAGGTTTATCGTGCTTACGAAGGGATCGTTTTCACGAACGTCGTAGTCTGCGGTTTGCATTGTTTTGACAATATCGTCGGCAATACGGTCACGTCCGATACGTCTGAACGCGCCTGCAAGACGGCCGGCAACCGTGGTGTGCCCACCTTCAAGGAGCGATTCAAGCACATCAGATGCATCGCGCACCATGGCCAGAGCCGCACGAGCGTCCGTTGCGTTCTGTAGAAAAAATCCGGATCCGCAGCTTACCAGTCCCGCAGATACAGAGAACAGACGCAGGCCGTCTTTCTCTGCAACTTGTCCAGCCTTGGGAAGAGCTGCGCGCACATCGAATAACGACGTGTCATGCGGCAGTGTTGTGATTTTGTTGCGGGCTTTTGGTGATCGTACAAGCAATTGGCGTGGAACCGTCATGTTCCCGACATGCAGTAATAGTGACTGTTCAGGAGAGAGGCTCCAATTCGTCCCAAAACGCTCCTTCAAATAGGCTGCACAGAAGCCCCAGAACGATGCGTACCACGCAGAGCTCTCACCCGTAAGCTCGTCCGGATGGACAGGAATATACCATCCCTTCATAACTTGCTGCAAGAAGCCGTTTTTGACCAGACGTTCACGATGCGTTCGGGTCAGATCCGCTGAACGCACGGCGACGACACCGCGCTCTTGCAGTGCTCGAAGGATCTCAAGGGATTCGGCCAGTTTTTCATGTGGGATAGCCATAGCTCTCGTTCTTTCGTTAGCTTTTTGCGTCGTATAATTTTTAGCTTTTGGTGTGATTCCAAATTTAGCTTATTTAGTTGTATCATGGTTAGCTTATTGTGTCGAGCTTTTTTTAGCTTATTGTGTCATACAATGATTTGCTTTCCCTCACGCGTCTATCCTGTGGGGTTGGTGTTATGTAAATATATTAACAAATATTATGGATCACGCGTCAAAATTTCAGACACTTCATTAATGCCATTCAGGCTTTTTAATTCATGTAACAGTCTAAAATTATTCAAAATTTAATAAAAGTATCGTAACCTTCTAAATTTGCATGGTTTTTGCATATGCAAACAGAAAGGAGGAGAAAGGAGGAGGTCATGCGCGATTTTATTATAGATTTGATTCTCTTAGCAATTTTAATATTTTTTATAACACTCGTCCCTTTTTTATCTTATAATCCGATTCCCTTTTAATTCGTATGGACAAGGCACAAAACTAATCCGCACATCGCAATTAAAAATTCTCGATAAACGGCATCTAAAACTTCAGATGTTGTGTTCCGGTGTCTTTTATTGTTAATGTGATTTCAGCCATGATTCCTTTTTGGAGTCATGTTTGGTGTTGCCTGAGAAAACGGCAAGAAACCCTTAACCAATAACAAAACCATCAAGATCAAAAAACCAAAAGGAATGTAAACACAATGAAAAGAATATTAATTGTATCGGTAATCTTCCTGTTAACTTGCATCACTGCGTTTGCCAAGGACGCAAATTCCAATAAAACATTCACAACGGTTACAAAGGAACTCGTTGGCGAGTGGGTAAACGATCTTGGATCAACGCTCAAGATAACGAATATCGATTCATCCAGCGGAAGGATCTCCGGCATCTACAAATCTTCTTCAGGCACCTCTGGAAAATCGTTTCCGTTAATTGGGTGGGTAAACTACCAAATTCCTCAGCCAGCTGACGATAATGCTGTTGTTGTATGCTTCTCGGTACATTGGGGCCAGCACGGAAGTGTTACAACGTGGAACGGAACCTACCATCCTGAAAAACACAATCCTATGATAAAAACGCAGTGGCTGCTTGTTCGGTCGAATTCGAAGTTTGTATGGGATCACATGCTAACGGGTAGTTCTACTTTTATGTTGAACAAAAAGTGAAATGGCAACTACGTCCTAATAATTACGTGGAATCAACAAGGGCACCGCTACAATCTTTTCGGTTGGTTCACCAATGACACTCAAAAGAAATGCACGCATAGCTACCTTAAACCTTCAATTTAAAATACTAATTTAATCGTATCCGACGCATATTAATGATATTTCTATAATTGTCGAAGTGCCAATGATTGCGAATGAAACTTTAATTCGTCAAGGAGGTTTATCATGAGTGACAGTATTATTTTTTCGCCTTACCAAGTAAAGCGTTTTACACTTAAAAACCGAATCGGGGTCGCTCCTATGACACGCATGTCATCCTCCAGATTCAGTATCCCAAGGCAGGATGTTTTTGATTTTTTAATTAGGAGGGCCAAAAATGGAGCTGCTATAGTTTATACCGAAGCGATTGTTACAGATTATGAAAGTGCTCAAGGCTACCCGGGACAGTCTCGACTGGTAACGCAGCGGCAGATTGAAGCATGGAGACCCGTTGTGCGGGCAATACAAAAAGAGGGATCTCTCGCTATTATGCAAATGTTTCATTGTGGACGAATGGCTTGGCCTGAAATTAATCCGGCAAATCGGGTGATCGCTCCAAGCGCCCTTACCCCTAAACAAATCAATCCAATGACAGGAGAACCTTATCCGGTGCCTGACATCATGACTCAGTTTGATATAGATCATGTAATCGTTGGCTTTGTGGAAACGGCCAAAGGAGCTGTTGAAGCTGGTTTCGATGGTATAGAAATTCATGGAGCTCATGGTTATCTTATCAACAATTTCTTATCTTCATATTCTAATGAACGTACAGATATTTATGGGGGGTCCGTGGAAAATCGATTCCGTTTTGCCCATGAAGTGATTCATGCAGTAAAAAAGGTGGTTTCTGATGAGCACCTGTTGACCTTTAGAATTTCCAATTGGGGTGTTGCAGATAAGGAAGTATCCCTTTTTAACACAAAGACTGAATATCAAGAGATTGTCAAGTTGTTATCAAAGGAGCCTATCGATGTACTTTCTGTTTCAGCTTATGGTTACAAGGATAACGCTTTTGGCACTGATCAGAATATGGCGGAAATCACTCGGGAAGTCACTGAGTTACCATTAATGATTTGTGGACAGATATATGATCGGACCAGTGCAGAGGATGCACTGAAGGATGCAGATATAGTATTAAGCGCGAAATCCCTTTTATTGAATCCTGACTGGGTGGAGGACGTTCGATCAGGAAAACAGCTACCTCTCTATAACTCGGAGGAAGCTAACGTTGCATACACAGATGAGCCTTTGCCCTGATTGGGTTTTTAGCCCTTCAGGTTTAATTCGAGTATTGGCTTTTACGGGGTTCTGTGCCAAGATTCTGCGGCGGAACTGCAACAGGTCCATGTGACGGAACCTCATTGCTGAATTTGGGCAGCATCCCGATCTAACCTTTCGTTCTAATCGGAGTTAATCTTATCCCGCAACTGGCCGGAACATCTGAAAGTAACAACCTTTCTGGGTTCCAGCATCATGGAATCCCCGGTGGCTGGATTCCTTCCTTTACGTTCCTTCTTCTCCTTTACACAAAATTTCCCGAATCCGGAGATCAACACATCCTCACCGGATGCCAAAGTATTTTTGATAATCTCCAGAAAGGTTTCTATTACTTCCGAGGATTTGTTTTTGGGAAAACCGATCTGATTTTGGATGGATTCGACGATGTTCGCTTTTGTTAGTGTCATGTACAGGCGCTCCTTTGTGTTTAAAATATCCAGGATAAAACTGTGGTTCCAAAAATGATGGAAATAATACCAAACAGCCGATACGTTTGATCCGATACTGAATGAACATACCAATCAACAAGCCCGTCATACAGGTTTTTCGGAATAAAGAAACCATTTCATGTCCGGTATCCTTTCTTGTGCGAGTTGAAGATCCATCGTGAAGGATCGATAAAAAGCAAATATACCCTTATACTCCCTATTTTAGAAGTATTTGTCAAGATTTGATTTTACACATTGTTTTGTTTTTCTTATATATTCTTGGCCATCATTTTGGATTTTGAGATGTAAACAATATAGATCTTAGCCCGTTCCGAGCGATACCAAAACCCGCCAATATCCGGCAAAGTTCGTCAAAATATTGTCAATTACCTTGGGTGTGCAATTCGTTTTAAAATCGCCAACCACTTGAAATACATTCAATTTTCTATTTTATGAGAAAATTTATCAACGTTTGTACGAATTTTGCATGGTATCACCCAAACAAATCGGAGGGTCAAATGGAAGAGAAAAATATAATTGAAAACAAGTTCGATCTTGACATTGGTTACATCACAAAGAGTCCTTGCAGAGATTGTCCCACGAATTACCGTCTTCCCGAGTGTTCGAGCTGCTGCGAAACGTTAACTCAGTTACAGAATCTTTTAGTCGGCGGCATTTCGTGTTCGAATTATGTATTAGATTTTGAAGAATATTTCGCGTAACGCAAGGATCCATTATTTAAAATTTATATCATACAGTCCCAACAAATGGTAATCCAACATGTTAATGGATTTCCTACCTACATTCCCATCTCTGCTGTCCGGTTAAAAGCGGGACAGGGTATTCCGGCGAATGCATACAATCAGATTTTATTGCGTTGGAAGAAAAATTTGTGTATTGGATTATTCAGGTAAGACCGCGAGAAAAAGAAGATTTCTGTTTCACGACAGAAGTTATACCGCTGAAACATTGAGATATGTTGTGCAAATTAAGAGGGATAAGAAAAACCTGCTTTGCATTGGGCACCGAGGTGCGATGGGACATGCACCGGAAAACACTCTTGCATCAATCCGCAAAGCACTCGAGTTCGGCGTACCTTGCGTGGAAATTGATGTCTACTACGTTGACAGCCAGCTCGTTGTTTTTCATGACAGCCGACTCGAACGCACCACCAACGGAACGGGATATTTGCTGGAGCAGAAGTTCACCGACTTACGATCTCTGGATGCCGGCAATGGCGAAAAGATTCCGACCCTAAAAGAGGTATTTGAAGCCATCCATTTAAAAGCCGGCGTCAATATCGAATTGAAAGGACCCGGCACCGCTCGACCGGTCGCAGAATTTATATCCGAGATGAGAGACGTGGGTTGGAATGATGATTTGATACTCATTTCGTCGTTTGATCATCGCGAGCTTGTCCAGGTTCGCCGTTTAGATCCCCGGATCAAACTTGGTGCTATGATGGTCGGTCTCCCCGTGGATGATGCGGCATTTGCGGCATCCCTCGGCGCCTATTCGGTTCATCTCTCCCTTGAATTCATCGATCGAAAATTTGTAGATGACGCCCACTCCCGGGACCTTCGGGTATTCGTGTTTACCGTCAATCATCCGGATGATATAAAAAAGATGCGTGAACTCGGGGTGGACGGAGTCTTCACCAATTACCCGGAAAGGGTTCTGAAAAATGGAGAAGGCAAAGGTACCCCCGGTTGGATCTGACGACTTCGCCGGACGGTTCATCGAAACCACCGGCTTAGTCCTTGGTATCAGGATGCGACCGAGGGTATGACATATAAAGAGATTGCAAATGAATCGTGAAGAAATGCTGGGCAGGATCCAGGAGCGGACCGAACCGTGGGACATGGTGGTGATCGGCGGCGGCGCAACCGGCGTCGGTATTGCGGTGGATGCCGCTTCGAGAGGATACGACATTCTGCTCCTGGAGCAAAGCGATTTCGGAAAAGGAACATCTTCCCGCAGTACCAAGCTCATCCACGGCGGTGTCCGCTATCTCCAGCAGGGAAACGTCGCCCTGGTCATGGAAGCACTCAGGGAACGCGGCATCCTGCGGAACAACGCGCCCCACCTGGTGCACGACCTTGCTTTTGTTGTTCCCAACTATGACTGGTGGGAAGCGCCTTTCTACGGCATCGGCCTCAAGGTCTACGACCTGCTGGCTGGCCGCTACGGATTCGGACCGTCCAAAATTCTCTCCAGAGACGACGTATTGGAACGAATTCCCAATATTGAAAGGGAGGGTCTGCGGGGTGGCATCGTATACTACGACGGCCAGTTTGACGACGCCCGGCTCCTGATAAATCTTGCCCGTACCGCATCGCATCAGGGCGCCGCATTACTGAATTATGCCCGGGTTGTTGCACTGACCAGGGACGGCAAGGGGTTTTTAAACGGCCTTGTTTTCGAAGATGTTGAAGCCGGTACCGAGCACGAACTGAGAGCCAGGGTAGTCATTAACGCAACCGGCCCGTTTACGGATCGTGTCCGGCGGATGGATGACCCGGATGCATTGCCGATGATATCTCCCAGTCAAGGAATTCATCTGGTTTTCGACAAATCCTTTCTGCCCGGCGGGTCCGCCATAATGGTGCCCCACACCAAAGACGGCCGCGTGATGTTTGCCATTCCCTATCTCGGCGCCACACTCGTGGGGACCACCGACACCCCCATCTCTGAAATCGAACTCGAGCCCCGTCCCACGCCCGATGAAATCGACTTTGTCCTGGAAACCGCGGGGGCATACCTGGAGAAAGACCCCACGCGAGAAGACATTCTGAGTGTTTTCACTGGAATACGTCCCCTCATCAAAGCCGGCAGTGAAACGAGCACCGCAGAATTATCGCGTGAACACATCATTCATATCTCCGACTCGGGCCTGCTTACCATTGCGGGCGGAAAATGGACCACTTACCGGCTCATGGCAAAACTCTGCGTCAATTATGCGCTCTCTTTGGCCGGCCTCAAATCAAGGCCCTGCGAAACCAAGACACTCAACATTCACGGTTATCACAAGA
>ENA-OSEO01004199-OSEO01004199.1-sediment-metagenome-genome-assembly--contig:-NODE-4199-length-15558-cov-12.583231_pt1 | contig 15558 bp, 13 predicted proteins | sample MGYA00237883_ERZ534232 | MGnify/ENA metagenome assembly ERZ534232 | reverse complement strand
AAGCTGGACACAAAAGGACGACTTGTTATCCCTGCCCGGTTCCGGGAGGAGCTCGGGAACAGCGTCGTCGCGTCCTTCGGCATCGACCGCTGCATTTCAATCTACTCCCAGCAAAGTTGGGAAGGCATTCTCGAGCGCCTGCACAACCTCCCATACTCCAAGGGGAAGACCCGGGACCTTGTCCGGGTGCTCCTTGCTTCCGCCCACGAAGTCCCGATCGATCCCGCCGGCCGTATCCTCTTGCCTCAATCGTTGCGGGACCAGGCAGAAATCGACCAGGAAGTCAGTATAAACGGTGTACTCGACCACATCGAAGTGTGGAATTCCGCAAAATGGGACTCCTACAAGGCTCGAGTCATGGAAACCCTACCTGAAATCGCAGAGGAGGTGGATGGCTTTTGATCGAACATATTCCCGTCCTCCTCGAAGAGGTCGTCGCGCAGCTGGAAACGGGCGGAATTCCTGAATTCGTCGTGGATGCCACCCTCGGACTTGGTGGATATTCCGAGCGCTTTCTCGAGCAGTGGGCTTCATGCAAAGTTCTCGGGATCGACAGGGATCCGATGGCCCTGGAGCAGGCGACACAAAGGCTCTCGATAGCGGTAGGCGAAGGCAGGTTCGTTGACCGGGAAAGCAATTTCCGCGAACTCGCAGAAGTCCTGGAGGATCTTGGATGGGGAAGGCCCGATGCCGTTGTGTTTGATTTGGGCGTGTCGAATCTTCAGCTATCCATTTCGGGGAGAGGTTTTTCCTTCCAGGAAGACGGGCCCCTTGACATGCGAATGGGCAGGAACGGGCAAACGGCTGCTGACCTCCTGAATTCCCTTTCCCAGGATGAACTTCGGCGACTGTTCAGGGATTACGGGGAAGAACCCCATGCAGGCCCGATCGCAAGAGGCATCGTTGCCTACAGGCAGCGCAAAGGGCCAATCGAAACGACCGCGGACCTGGTGGGTGTCATTCGGGGGATATTGCCCGCTCCGCTTCAGAGAAAAATGAATCGTCATCCGGCTCGCAGAATATTCCAGGCGTTGAGGATTGCGGTCAATGACGAAATCGAAGCCTTACGGCAGGGGCTTGAGCAGGCGGGTAGGGCAGTCAGGAAAGAGGGGTGTGTGGTGGCGGTCAGCTACCACTCCCTTGAAGACAGGATCGTCAAACACGCTTTCAACGAATGGGAGACCGCGGGCATGGGGCGGCGCACCCCAAGGAAGGCGATCCGGCCTTCATTGGAGGAAGTTGAAAGAAACTACAAATCGAGAAGCGCAATGATGCGGGTTTTTCGCATGGCCGGTTCAGAAGTCCTGAAAGGAAGGTGAGAGGCGATGCCATCCACTTCCAGAACCCGGAAGTCGGCACAACGAAGCGGTCGGACACACTCGGCCTTCGCTGCAGTCGCCGTTCTCCTCGGGGTCCTCATCATGGGGCTCGCGGGACTCCGACTCTTCAACATGAGTCTGGAGCAGCGCCTGACCCGACTCAACGAGACGATTGAAAACTACCAGGAGATCGAGCTTGATTTGAGAAACAACATGGCTTCTTTACTATCTCCCTCAAGAGTGTATAGTGTGGCGAGTGCAAAAATGGGCATGGAAAACAGGGTTGCCGTTTCGGTTGTCAAGGTTCCCTCGTCCGTCTCTTCTCCTGTTGCCGTGGCTTCCCGGCCCGCTAAAGGCAGGAAAGGCCTCGTTTGGGGATTCAGCCTGGCCGGGCTGTTTCAAAGAGAGGCCCATGCCCAGGATTGAACAGGAAGTTCCTGAATCGGCAAGAGGGTAGGCGGGATAGGCTTGCTTCGACTTTTGAGGAATGTCTGGACGTGGCTCTTTCTTGCACTGGCCTTTCTCGCGATAAGGCTGGTCATCATCCAGCTGTGGCCCGACCCGAGGACGGTCAGCCAGGCCAGTAGCCAGTATTGGACCCAGATATCCATCAGCACCAGCCGGGGGATCATCCGGGATAGCCGAGGAGGTGCCCTGGCCATGTCCGTCCCGGCCACCAGCCTTTTCATCGATCCCCTGCACTGGGACCCGGCGAACGCCCCCGAATTGAAGAATATCCTTAAAGACCTGGTTTCGGATGAGGATATTGAAAAACTTTCAAAGCCGATGAAAGGTCGTTTCGTTTGGGTAGCGAGGAAAGTGCCGCCGGAATTGGCAGGGCGTCTCCTCTCGAAGAAGCTGGGAGGACTTTACGCTCTCAAGGAGAGGAAAAGGGTTTATCCGCAAGGTGCCCTTCTTTCCCATGTCCTGGGTTTTTGCGATATCGACGATGAAGGCCTGGCCGGCTTGGAGCAGTCCTGGCAGGATGTCCTCTATTCGCCTCCACAGGCCAAGATACTGGCGCGGGATGCTTCGGGGCAGGGGATAGATCTCATGTCCCTTCAGAGAGCCCCGAGAGTGAACGGGCCAGGGGAATTGATCCTGACGATCGATCCGGTTCTCCAAATGGTCGTCGAGAAGCGGCTCAAGGAAGCAACGGATGATTTCAAACCGAAGTGGGCTGCCGCGGTTTGTCTTGACCCCAGGGACGGGGCGGTTCTTGCATCGGTTTCCTGGCCAACGTTCGACCCGAACAGAAGGGAAACTCTGAAAGATCCTGCGGTAAGGACAAACAACGTGATCGGCCGGGTCTATGAACCGGGTTCCACCCTGAAGCCCATCATCATGTCGATAGCGATGGAGCATGGTTTTGTAAAGGAAAACGAACCCTTTCAATGTGCAGGGAGGATTCGGATCGCTGATGGAGTGGTGACGGACATCAAGGCCCATGGGAAGCAGGTATTGCCGGACCTGATCGTGAACAGCTGCAATGTGGGCATGGCCCAGATAGGGATCCGTTTCCGACCCAGGTTTGCCTATGACAACTTGAAACAATGGGGTTTCTCTTCTGCAAGCGGAATCGAGCTGCCGGGTGAGGAAGAAGGGTTGGTCAGCACTCCTGAACAGTGGAGGGGTGTCGTTCCCGCAAACATCGCCATCGGCCAGGGAATCGGCATGACTCCGCTGCAGCTCGTAACGGGGCTTTCTGCTGTTGTCAACGGTGGACGTTGCCTCAGGCCCTACATTGTAAAAGAAGCCAGGGATGGGCAGGGTAAGGTTGTATACCACGGCAGGGAATTCGTTAAAAACGTCGTCATATCAAAGAAGACGAGCGATTGGGTTCGAAACGTGATGCGCCGGGTGGTAACGAGCGGCACGGGTAGGGCAGCAAATTCATCCAAAGTGGATGTTGGCGGAAAAACGGGGACTGCGCAGGTCGCGGAACACGGGAAATACGTCAAGGGGCGATTTGTTGCTTCTTTTGTGGGTTTCTGGCCCGTTGAGAACCCCGATCATATCCTCCTGATCGTTCTTGGCGAACCCTCGCAGAAAGGACATCTCGGCGGCGCAATCGCTGCACCGGTTTTCAGGGAAATCCTGGAAGATTTTCTCCTGCTTGCCCGATAGGGCGGGCTACCTGGAAGGGAGCGGGCTGATGAGGTTTGAAGAGGGGTTGGCCTTTCTGGACGAAAAAGGGTTGCTTTGCTCTGCCACTTGGGGCAGGCAGGACCCCTGTGCTGCATTCGAGATCGGGAAGATCACCCATCACACCTCTAAAGTGACCGAAGGGTCACTTTTCTGCTGTCTGCCAGGTGGACGACACGATGGTCACGATTTCGCGAAAGAGGCGCTTGAAAAGGGCGCGGTTGCCTTGCTCTGCGAAAGGCCGCTGGACCTGGAGCTCCCGCAAATTATCGTGACGGATGCAAGGCAAGCCATGGCTCCCCTAGCGGCATTCCTTTTCGGCTTTCCGGCAGATTCTTTAAAAATGGTTGCTCTCACCGGAACGAATGGCAAGAGCACGACGACCTATCTTGTTCGTTCCGTCCTGGAATCCGCCGGTCTTCCGACAGGCCTTCTCGGAACAATCGTTTATCACGACGGCAAGACTGAAAGCCTTGCGGATCGAACAACGCCCGAGAGCGACGAAGTCCAGGAGTGGCTTTCGAGGATGGTGAAAAACGGGTGCAAGGCCTGTGTCATGGAGGCCTCTTCCCACGGTCTTGAGCAGGGGCGCCTCTGGGGATGCCGTTTCGATGCAGTCGGTTTCACGAACCTTACACCTGAACACCTTGATTATCATGGTGAAATGGAAAACTATTTCGAGGCGAAGCGAAGACTCTTCTCGGAATTTACGAGAGGGAAGTGGGTCGGGGCCGTCAATGCCGATGATCCTTACGGGAGACGCCTGATCGCGGAATTTTCTCCAAACGTCATTCCATACGGGCTGGCTGCAGAAAAACCGGAAAATGTCCGCGCCAATCTCCTCTCGATGACCTTGCAGGGAATTCACCTCGATATCCTGTTCCCGGGGAGAGGCACCGCTTCCAACATTAGGGTTCCGTTGACGGGTCGTTACAACATCTACAATATCCTCTCTTCGGCCGCCATCGCCTGGGGGATGGGGGTTGAGGAGAACGCAATATGCAGGGGCCTGGAAAAGGCACCGCAGGTTCCGGGTCGTCTTGAACGCTACCTTTTCAAAAATGGGGTTTGTTGCATCATCGATTATGCCCATAGTCCCGATGCCCTCCGAAATGTCCTGAAGACTCTCGGGGAACTCACGAACGGGAAGATCTGGTCGGTGTTCGGGATGGGTGGGGATCGCTATGCTCCGAACCGCCCCATCATGGGAGAGGTCGCCTCGGCCCTTGCTGACGAACTTGTCATCACGATGGACAACCCGCGAAGTGAAGATCCAGCTTCGATTGCCCTCCAGATAGAGGAAGGACTCCAGGAAGGCGGGCGGCTTGCGGGCCACAGGGTTATTCTGGATCGTCCGGAAGCGATCCATTATGCCCTGGACCATGCTAAAGAGGGAGATATTGTCCTGGTTTCAGGAAAGGGGCCAGAGCCCTATATCATCATCGGGGACAGAACGCTGGCCTATAGCGACAAGAAAACGGTGAAGGACTGGGCGGAAGCTCGGGGATTGGAGTGGCCAGATGCGTAAGGAAAGGCCGGATTTGAAGGAATCCGCATCTTGGTGCGGGGGCTTTCTCCAGGGGCCCGAAGGCCGTTTGCCCGTACGCATCTGGACGGACAGCAGGGATATCCAGCCCGGGGATGGTTTTATCGCGCTTCCCGGAGAACATGCGGATGGGCACCGTTTTGTTGGGGAAGCTCTTTCAAGGGGAGTCCGTCTTGTGATTGGAACCGAGCGGGGGCTCGTCCCCTGGAGCGATGCGAGGAGAGGAACGGAAGCTTCCTTCCTTGTTGTTGATGATGCGGAAAAAGCCCTTGTCAGGATTGCGGAAGCCTATCTTGGGGAAGTGGCTCCCCGTGAGCGGGTTGCCGTGACGGGAAGCGTCGGAAAGACGACGACGCGCGAACTGATCAGGTCGGCACTTGACTCCTCGGTTCGTGTGCATGCTGCCAGCAGAAGCCACAACACGCTCGTCGGGTGTGCGCTTACCGTGCTGGGCATGTCGCCGGACACGGAGGTCCTCGTTTTCGAAATGGGAACCAACCATCCAGGCGAAATTGCAGGCATTGTCAACCATTTCCCTCCTACGATCGCTGTGATAACAGCCGTTGCGCCAGTTCACCTGGAAGGGTTGGGCAGCCTGGACGGGGTTCTTTCCGCAAAGCTTGAGATCATACCAAGAGACGGGTTGGGACTGCTCATCTACAATTCGGACGATGACCGGCTTAGGGAAGCCTTGGAGCAAGGAGGTTTTTCCTTCAGGATGGCCGGGGTGGGCTTCAGGAAAGGAAGTGCCCTTTTGCTCACGGAAGCCTCGGAAAACGCAGAGGGCAACCTTCGCGTGGGGCTATCGTACGGAGGCCAAAGCTGGATCTGCCAATCCTCCCTGAAAGGGACTCATCATGCAACCAATCTCGGGTTTGCCATAATGGTTGGCCTATCGATGAACATTGCCCCGGAAAGGCTCCTGGAGGGAGTCTCTTCCGTTGCGCCCCTGAGAGGGCGCGGGAAGTGGATCCACAACGGCAAGGTGCACCTTCTGATCGACGAATCCTACAATGCGAATCCCTCTTCCGTTTCCGCCGCTCTCGAAGTCCTTGGCACGCTAAAGACGCCGGGACGCCGTTTGGCAGTGCTCGGCGGAATGAAGGAACTTGGCGAAGGTTCGGTGGATATGCACCGGATGATCCTTGAAAAAGCACGTTTTCTTGACGGGATCGTCCTTGTGGGGGAAGAGTGGGAAGCTTTAAAGAAAGATACGCGGCCTGCTGCATTTTCGCCGTGGTGGGTCAAGGATGCGAGGGCCGCCCGTGTCCTTCTCGAGGAACTCGTCGAAAGGGACGACACGGTGCTCGTGAAAGGATCCAGGAGCTACGGGCTTGAATCGGTCGTGGAAGGATTGTCCAGCCCATGAGCGGCCCGGTGGGAGCGATGCTTGCCGCGATGGTTGCCGTCGCGGCGGTTTTCCTGGAAGGATGCTGGATTCGACTCGTCAGAAAATGGGAAATCAGGCAAGTGGAGAAATCCTATGGACTTGCCAGCCACATCGAACGAAAGAGCGGAACTCCCACGATGGGAGGCGTCGTCTTCCCCCTGGTCTGTATCCTGGGCCTTGCGGCAGCCGGCGGTATTCGATGGGGAGCGATACCGGCAATCTGGGGGTTGCCTTTCGGAGCCTTTGCAGTCGGATTCACCGACGATTGGCTCAAATTTTCCAACAGGTCGAGCGAAGGGCTGAAGTCGATGGAAAAGCTTGCCCTGCAAGCCCTTGTCGCATTGCCCTGGAGCGCTTACGTTGTTCTCGTCGACCGTGTGAGCCTAGTCCCTGGCATTTCGTTTCACCCGCTTCCTGCAATCGGGCTTCTGGCCTTTTTTGCCGTAGGAATGATGAATGCGGTGAATGTGACCGATGGGCTGGATGGGCTTGCCGCCGGCACTTCCGGGATCAGCTTTCTCGGGTTGGTTTTTCTTTTGGGATCGCTCTCTTCTGCAGCAGCGACAGCGGCATGTATCGGCCTGGGGTTATGCGCCGGATTTTTGTGGCATAATGCGTATCCCGCAGCCGTTTTCATGGGTGACGGAGGATCGCATTTCCTGGGAGGTTTGCTGGTGAGCCTGTGCGTAGTCGGGGGAGGGCTGCCTTTCCTGATTCCCTTCGGTTTCCTTTTCGGAATGGAGTTGGTGAGTGTCGCGATCCAGATCATAGCCATACGCGGGTTCAAGAAAAAGGTCTTCAGAATGAGCCCGCTGCACCATCACTTTGAACTCATGGGTTGGGCAGAAACACAGGTGGTCGTCCGTTTTTGGCTGGTTCATGCCGGAGGGATGATCGGAACGGGGTTCGCCCTGAAAAAGGCCTTGGAAGTTTGGGGGTAATTGAATGAGTTTTGAGGGTTCCCTTGAAGGAGTCAAGGTAGGGATTATCGGAGCGGGATTGAGCGGTATCGCGCTGGCGTCCCTTGCCGCCAGGAAGAAGGCCGACGTGTTTGTCTCCGATTGCGGGGCCTGCCGGGGTGAAGCATCGGAAACGATGGCTTCCCTGGGAATTGGGCATGAATTTGGCGGGCATGGGCCGCGTCTCTGGGAATCGGACATGATCGTGCTGAGTTCAGGGATTTCGCCGGCTGCTCTTCCGATTAAGGAAGCGAACAAAAGGGGTATCCCAATCGTAGGGGAGCTTGATTTCGTTGCTCCTTACCTTAGGGGAAGGCTCGTGGGCATAACGGGGAGCAATGGGAAATCCACGACCACGGCCCTTGTGGGGCACCTTCTGGAAGGATTGGGAGAAAAGGCTGCCGCGATCGGAAATATTGGCCGTCCTCTTGCGGATTATGCAGACGCAGACCTGGATTTTCTCGTAATGGAGTTGAGCAGTTTCCAGCTCCATTGGGCCAGGTCGCTTTCCGTGGAGATCGCAATCGTCACCAACCTTGATCCGGACCATCTTGACTGGCATGGATCCTACGAAAGATACATTGGGGCCAAGGCCAACCTCTTAAGGATGCAGAAGCCTGGCAATTGGGCGATCCTGCAGGCGAGGGAACTCAAGTACTTCGAGGATATCCCTTCGATCCGTCGGGTTGCACTCGAATGGGACCACTTGGGGATCCCGTCTGATGGACGGATAGAAATGGGGGACATCGCGTCGGTTCTCTGGAGGGAAGGATTCCCCACGCGATTGTTCCGCTATGAGAACCTGTCTCTCCTGGGCCGGCATAATCTGGAAAACGCAGCAATGGCTATGGCCGCAATCCAATTGCTTGGGCTCGACGCAGGCCGTGCCGAGTCTCTTCTGGCTTCTTTCCCGGCCCTTTCCCACCGCTGCGAGGCTGTTGCGACGATAGACGGCGTGAACTATGTCGACGACTCGAAGGGAACCAACGTTGCCGCCAGCGTGACAGCGCTCGGGTCACTTCCGGGCCCCAAGGTCGTCATCCTGGGCGGCCAGGGCAAGGGTGAAGAGTATGCCCCCCTGGCAGAGGCCGTGAAGAAGCATGCCCGTATCGCTCTAGTGCTCGGGGAAGAGCGCGAGAAAATAGTCGAGGCCCTTCAAAGGGCAAAAATTGAGAGAATCATCCCGGTCAGGGATATGGAAGAGGCGGTGAAAAGGGCTCACCGGGAGGCGTTACCCGGAGAGACTGTCCTCCTTTCACCGGCCTGTACGAGCTGGGACGCCTATCCAAACTACAAGGAGCGAGGCAAGCATTTCAAAAAGCTCGTTCTAGCGATCCAGGGAGGGGAAAGCGTTGGGGATCCTCCGGAACGGACCTGATTCCCGCCCGAAGTCCCTCCGGGAGGGAGAATGCGCCGATCCGCTGCTTTGGCTGATCCCTCTCCTATTGAGCGGGATCGGGGTCATCATGGTCAGTTCTTCATCCAGCCCGATTTCCATGGCTCGTTTTGGTTCGCCCCAGGCCCTGGGCGTAAAGCAGGGCATATGGCTACTGATCGGTATGGCCGTGATGCTTCTCACATATTCCGTGCCGATAGAAATCTGGAGGAAGAAAAGCGGTTTTTTCTGGCTGGTTGCGGTCGGGTTTTGCTTTCTGCCCCTCTTTCCAGTGACAGGGGTTTCCGCAGGTGGAGCAAGACGTTGGGTCAACCTTGGCATCGTGACGGTCCAGGCGGCGGACATCCTCTTTTTCGCCTTCACCCTCCACGCCTGCCGAAAACTTTTCGATAGCAGGGATAAGGAGGCCCCAGCCGGTGCTTTTTTCAAGGTTTCCATCCTGGGAGCGATCTCGGTGATCCCGTTGCTTCTGCAGCCGGACATGGGGAGCACGATCCTTGTTTTCGTCCTGGCGATGGGCATGTATGTCCCTCTTTTTGGCTGGACCTTTCCCCTGGTCTGCGGCGGAGGGCTTGCCGCCCTGGGGTTTCCGTTCATTTTCACCCACGGTTACCGGTTAAGGAGGCTTAAGGCCTTTCTTGACCCGTGGGAAGAACCCTTGGGAAGCGGGTTCCAGGCGATACAGGGACTCATTGCCTTTTCAAACGGGGGGGCATGGGGGATGGGGCTTGGACAGGGACTTCAGAAGCTCAAGTACCTGCCTGCTTCCCATACCGATTTTATTCTGGCAGCTATCGGGGAAGAACTGGGATTGGCGGGATCACTAGCGGTTGTTGCCCTTTTCGGCTTGTGGTTTTTCCGGCTCTTTACCCATTACCGCCGTCTCGATGGAACCTTTGAGGCCTGCCTGATCTGGGGATTGTGCCTGAACGTGTTTTCCCAGATGGCAATCAATATCGGCGGCGTGACAAAATTGATCCCACTGACCGGGATGCCCTTACCCTTCCTGAGTTACGGGGGAAGTTCCCTGGTGATGATGTGGGCGAGAGTGGGACTTCTCCTGAGGTTAAGCCGATGCCGGCGGTCGAGTTGAAGCGGCTTGTCCTGGTGGCGGGAGGTACGGGTGGGCATATTTGCCCAGCCACAGCCTTTGGCCGGTGGCTGGAAAAGTCCATCGACGGCATTGGGATCACCTACGTCTCGGGGAGCCGTCCTCTCGAGCGGGAAATTTATGGAAATGCCGGGCTGGAACCCGTTATCCTGCCGGTAGAGGGGTCCCCAATGGGGGCAAGGGGAGCGGCGTCACTGGCGCGCTGGTTTCAAATCCTCCGGGCTACGGGGGAAATGCGCCGCCTGTTCAGGCGAAACCGTCCGGATGCCTGCGTCCTGTTTGGAGGCTACGCTTCTTTTCCTGCCCTGGTGGCGGGGAGGTTGGAAGGCGTGCCCATGCTGGTTCACGAACAGAATGCCGTTGCGGGGAAGGTCACTCGATTGGGTGTGAGGTTGGGTGCAAGGCTTTTAACGGGTTGGGAACAGTGCCGGCCCTTCGCGGAAAGCAGGTTTGTCGAAGTCGGGACCCCGGTTCGGCCCATGAGGCGTTTGCCTCGCCGGGAAGCTTGGAATAAACTAGGCTTGGGTGAGTTCCCCGAAGGAAAAAACTGTCTCGTTATCGGAGGATCCCTCGGAAGCCGTTCCCTTGCAGAGAGGGTCCAGGAGATTTCGGGGCTGGTCGATTTCGGGAAATGGTCCTTCCTTGTCATGGGGAAGGAAACGGGGGATAATCACCTGTCGGATAGAGTCTGGGGGATACCGCGGCGTTGGGACATGGAGACGCTTTACTCCCTGGCGGATATCGCCGTTGTTCGGGGAGGAGCCTCAACCCTGTCGGAACTGCGGGCCTGGGCGATTCCGGCCCTGGTTGTTCCCTGGTCGGAGTCCCGAGACGATCACCAATCGGCTAACGCACGGCTTTTCAGCGAAGGCGGGAATGGGCTTGTCTGGGATGAGGTCAGGGAAGGTGCGGAGGAGTTCGTGTCAAAACTGCAGCAACTGGGGCTAAGTCGGGACGCGGAAGAAACCTGTTCCGTAGACCCGGGAATCGCGGCAGAGCGGATCAATCAGAGATTCTTAAGGGAAATCCTCAGGACTCTTGAAGGGAGAGACGGAAGTTGGACGGACTAAAACTGAGCCATGACAGGATCAGAAACGTCCACCTGCTTGGAATCGGAGGGTCGGGAATGAGCGGGTTGGCCGCTCTTCTTTCCGAACTGGGTTTTGAGGTCACCGGGTGCGACATGGCTCACTCCTACTACATGGAAAAACTGATCGCCCGGAGGGTGGATTGCGTCTTGGGGCACGATCCTGCGCACCTGGATCGCTACAGCCCCGACCTGCTGGTCTACAGCAGTGCCATTCCAGACCATAACGAGGAACTGATCGAGGCCGGAAGGCGCGGAATCTCCATCGCAAGGCGTGCAGAAGTCCTGAGCGCGCTCTTCAACGAGCGTTTTGGCGTTGGGATCGCGGGAACCCATGGGAAAACGACCACGTCGTCGATGACGGCGCTGATCCTTGACCGGGCAGGCCTTAAACCCACCGTGGCCATTGGCGGGGAAATCTGCGACATCGGGGCTAACGCCCGCTTGGGAGCGGGACTTCCAATGGTGGCCGAGCTGGACGAGAGCGATGGTTCATTCGAGCTTTTCAGGACCAATGTTTCGGTTGTCACCAACGTGGATTGGGATCATGTCGATCATTACAAGACCCGGCAAGAGGTCGAATGGGCCTTTATCCGCTTCCTTGAAAACCGGAAGAAGGATTCATCCGTTGTCATTTGCGGCGAAGATCCCGGGGCCGCCCGACTGATCGAGCAGAACCGGGCAATAAGGGGAGCGGCCGGATACACGACCTACGGCTGGGGTTCAAGCTGGGACTGGGGCGCCTTTGACGTGAACCACATTCCAGGTGGAGGAGTTTCATTCGGCGTGCTGCATCATGGAAAGGTAAAAGGTTCGATTACCCTGAAGGTTTCGGGAGACCATAACGTCCTTAATGCACTGGCTGCCTGCGCGGCATCCTCGTGCATGAACGTTCCCTTTGAAACGGCGAGTGATGCGCTTAAAGGGTTCAAGGGAGCAAAGCGTCGGCTCCAGTACATGGGCTCTGTGGGTGAAATCGACCTGTATGACGACTATGGCCATCACCCCAGGGAAGTGGCGGCGACTCTCCGGGCCGTGCGCGCGGTCTTTCCCGGCCGTCGGATCGTCACGCTTTTCCAGCCTCACAGGTATACGCGGACGGCGGCCCTTTACAACGAATTTGCCGAGGTGCTGACCCAGACTGACCGTCTTTTCCTTGTCCCGATCTACGGGGCGGACGAGAGGCCTATCCCGGGGGTGTGTTCCGATCTCATTGCCCGGACGATGATGGAAAAAGGGGCTCACCACGTGACGGTCTGCAACGACCTTGCCGAAGCTGTCGAGCGGATCGGCGGGGAAGCCCGGCGCGATGATCTTGTCCTCACCCTGGGGGCAGGGAATGTCAATGCGGCTTGTGAACAGCTCATGAGCCGTCTCGAACAACAAGAGTCCGTAGCCAATGCCATGGCCTGCAGCGCTTGAACGGCAACTGAAACTGTCCCTGCAGGAGAAGGTTCCTCTTTCGTCCCTGACCACATGGAAGGCGGGAGGAACGGCGGATTTTCTGCTTGCCCCGCGGGATGTCCATGAGGCTCACGGGGCTTTTGCCTATTGCCGGGAGGAAGGCGTTCCCGTCTGGCTGATAGGGGGGGGAAGCAATGTCCTTGTCCATCCGGCTGGGCTTGCGGGCCTGACCGTGTGGATGGGACGGATGGACACTTTCTCCTGGGGGCCAGGAGAAAGTGGCAAGTTCGTGATCGTAGCAGATGCCGGATGTCCGACTCGGCGTCTGCTAAATTTTTGCCTTTCCCACAGTTTGTCGGGACTGGAATTCGCGACCGGGATCCACGGGAGCATCGGTGGCGCGCTGATGTGCAATGCCGGTGCAGGGGCGGATTCCATGGGTGGGTGCGTCGAATGGGTGGAATCGGTGGAGGGTGACGGCAGTCTCAGGCGCTGGAAGTCAACAGAGATCCGCTTTGATTACCGGTTCAGTTCGCTAGCCGCAGAGCCCAGGCTGGTTACCCGGTGTGGCTTGGGACTTGAAACTGCAGGCATGGCACATGTAAGGGAAAAAGTCCTGCGTTTCTGGTCGCTGCGCAAGGGACAGCCGCACGGGGCTATGACGGCGGGTTGTGTGTTCAAGAACCCCGGTTGCGGGATGGAGCCTGCGGGACTTCTCCTCGACCGGTCTGGCTGCAAAGGCTTGGCGGTTGGGAACGCAAGAGTCTCACCTCTTCATGCAAATTTCATAGAAAACACGGGTTCGGCAAAATCCAGCGACATCTGGAAACTTATTTGCCTTTGCAGGCAGAGGGTGTTCGAAACGAGCGGGATTTGGCTGGAACTGGAGGTGAACCTTCTCGGTGGCCCCTGGGAGTAATCGGGCTCGCCCAGGGCGCAAACTCCTGTGGCTCGCCCTTCTTCTTGGAGTGTTATGCGGCCTTGAAAACCATTACCAGGCCCTCCGGCTGGTCGAACTGAACATCGTTCCCCAGGGGAGCTTGCCTGATCCCGTAATCTGGCGATCGATAGGAAGTCTCTCAAGGCGGTTCTGGGTCATACCGCTCCTGCGCAGGGAAACGATAGCCCGGGAACTGGGGGAACGGTACCCGGCACGGATAACGGTTTCGATCTCCGGATGGGGCCGGATTGCCATCTCGGCCCAACCGCATGAGCCGTGGCTCGAGGTGGTGTTCCAGGGGCGGGATTATATCCTTTCAGTGGATGGGTACATCTGGCCAAAATCGCTTTCGATCGGTGCAAAAATGGGCAAAGCGGGTGCGGTAGAAGCGCTTCCGCGCTGGCAGTGGGACAAGACTCTACAGGGGCCTTTCGGGGATTCCAACCGACGGGAAACCATTGTCCAAAAATCCATCCTCCCAATCGAGGAGATGCGACGATGGCAGGATAGGATTTCAAAACAGGGCTGGCTAGGCAAACCAATCTTCGTTGAGGTCTCTAGTCGGGGAGGGACCCGTTTCTTGAAAGTCGTTGCGCAAAGGAACGGGCAAAGGATACAATTGGAACTGGGCGATCAACCTGGAAACTGGGAAACGATCTTTTCCGCGACCCGGAAGATCCTGGCGGAGCAGCCGCGGGCAGAAGGAACATGCCTGGTGATCGATGCCACCTACGAGGGGAAGATCGTCGCGAGAAACCTTACTCCTGACGGAACGGACGGGAAGCGGCGGAGACCGGAAGGGAGCGAATCGAATTGAAAGACGGACCCGATCTTTTGGTCGGTTTGGATTTGGGAACGACAAAAATTGCAGTCGTGGTGGCGGAGATGGACGCCCGCTCCGGGGAGGCGCAGATCATTGGTGTCGGAGAAGCCCCTTCCATGGGAATCCGGAAAGGGATGATCGTCAACCTGGACCAGGCGACCCGTTCAATTCAGGCTGCTGTGGAAGACGCCGAAAGCATGGTAGGCCTGGGAATCGACGAGGTCACCGTCGCGTTTTCCGGAGCCGAGGCGACCAGTGTCCGAACCAAGGGCATGATCTCGCTTGGCCGTTCAGCGAGGCAGGTTACACTGGATGATGTGGACCGGATCATCGAGGCTGCCCAATCCGAGATTGCCGTTCCAGTGAACCGCTGCATCCTCCATACCATACCCGTCGAATATACCCTGGACGGCCATTCCGGGATCGACGATCCTCTCGACATGACCGGCGTCAGGCTCGAGGTCGAACTCCAGTCCATCATTGTCCCGAGCGCAGTCATCCAAAACGTTGTCAACTGTGTAGGCAAAGCCGGGCTTGAAGTGGCGGGGTTAGTCATGAAGCCGCTAGCCAGTTCGCTTGGATGCCTTTCTAGCGAGGAGGCGATGGCTGGGGTCGCGGTAGTCGATCTTGGCGGAGGGACGACAGGGGTGTCGGTCTTTTCTGAAGGCAGGCCTCGGCGACTTTCGGTCATACCCGTGGGCGGGGATCATATAACCAATGACCTGGCCTGCGTTCTCCGGATTCCGATCAGCAGGGCCGACGCATTGAAAAAGAGTGTTTCTCTTTGCCCGGACGGCCTGGGGCAGAATGAAAAGATCGAAATCGAGAGCATGGGGAAAGCCCTCTCTTTCAGCGTCAGGGAGGTCGTTGAAGTTATCGCCTGTCGGTTGGACGAACTTTTTTCGTCCCTTGTGGATAACGAATTGAAGGAGTCGGGCATATCCATGATGCCCGGAGGAGTGGTCCTCACCGGCGGGGTTTCCAAGCTTTCCGGCCTGGACTCCTATGTTTCGAGGCTGCTGGACATGCCCGTGCGCGTTGCGGGTCCTGTCGACGCCAGCCGAATGCCCCCGGGAATGAACAGCGAAGAATATTCAGGTGGGGCAGGGATCATCCGATACATTCTGGAGAAAGAGCGGAATCCTTACCGCTACATGGAATCCGACCTGCCGTCAGAGGGGGCGCCCTCTGCTTCTCGTCCCAGGCGCGGCAAGAGTGGGGCATTCGCAGGAAATGGAAGGAAAAGGGCTGGTGACGGAGCGCTCAAGACCGTGATGGATAATATCCGGAAATCTGTTAAGGACCTGTTTTGACCATTCTGGATTCTGCAGGAGGCGAATGGCATGGCCGACATTTTTGAAATCGAGAAGGCGAGTCGTCCATTTAGGGAAGTTATCAAGGTTATGGGTATTGGTGGAGGCGGCAACAATGCGCTGAA
>ENA-OSEO01004198-OSEO01004198.1-sediment-metagenome-genome-assembly--contig:-NODE-4198-length-15562-cov-3.592961_pt1 | contig 15562 bp, 13 predicted proteins | sample MGYA00237883_ERZ534232 | MGnify/ENA metagenome assembly ERZ534232 | reverse complement strand
CTGGAGTTCAGACGTGTGCTCTTCCGATCTCTAAAACCATACTCGTTGAGGCCGCGCAGAAGGACCTCAAACGTCTGCTCGATGAGCTACCGCTGGGGGAGACCGTGACTTTGGTTGGCTCAGGAGGCACGCCGCAAGCTCTCTTGGTTTCGCTCAAAGCCGCTGCCGAGAAACCCCAGTCAACAACCGATTGGGACGCACGCTGGGACGCGCTCGCCAAAGAGATCAGCCAGGCATGGAAGAGCGACAAGAGTGCGGTGGAAATACTGAGTGAGATGCGGTGATGAACTTGACCATAGACGCCAGTGTCTTTGTCGCCAGCGCACGGACGGCAGAGCCCGAGCACCTCACCAGCCGGCAGTTCCTGCAGCAAGCCCTCGCACGAGCCGTGAACCTGTTCTGCCCGATTCTGGTTCTGCCGGAATGCGCAGCAGCCGTCGCGCGGGCGACCGGCGATCCGGCACTGGCAGAAGAACTGGTCGGGCTGATCGAAGGCTTGCCCCGGCTGACCCTGGTGCCACTCGATACATCCCTGACGCGTCACGCAGTGCACAGTGCCACAACCTATCGTCTTAGAGGGGCAGATTCTGTCTACGTTGCAGTGGCCGAGACTACCAATGCCGCCCTCATCGCCTGGGATGCTGAGATGCTGGAACGCGGGTTACATACGGTAGACGTCATGACTCCCACGGCATGGCTCGAGAAATACCTGGCCACCGAGCATCCTTAGCGCACGCGACAGCTCCACAATGCACATCCACGAGCGAAATCTCTGGCCGCAGACTGCGCGACAGCACTGGCACCGACCGACCTCGCCGTCTCCAATTCGTCGGCCGACGGCGAGGTCGGATCGTATGAGTTCCGCATGGGTCTGCTATCGGCACCGTGGAGCGTGCGCGTCGTCCGCGATCCGGATACTCCACTCAGCCTGGAGGCCCTCGTCCGTCCACCCAAGCACGACGAGGTGTGCGCCTTCGAAGTCCACTGGAAGGGCATACCCTGACACGGGCTGTGAGGCCTACAGCCGTGCCGTCGCAGACAGCGGCATGGGGACCTGTCGAGAATTGACACAATGGACCTGGCATACTAATATGTCAACGTGGGCAGTAGTTGACTGCTCTGCCCGTCGGAACGCATGGACACCTATTGCGACGCATCATTCGAGGAGAACTGCACCGATGGCGATGTACCGTATTCAGGTAGACGAGCGACGTTTGCAGCCGTTCAGTTCGACGAGCTTCAGTGAACGACATCAAGAACAGCAACTGGAAGACTGGGTCGAGTTGAACCCCGAGATATTGTCGGATGGAGAGCCTCTGCTGGTGATCGGCAGGCAGGTTACCACTGCTACGGGAGGAACGCTCGACCTGCTCTGCCTCGACGCCGATGGATCAACCGTAATTGTGGAGCTCAAACGCGCTCCGACACCGCGCGACATCATCGCTCAAGCCCTTGAGTACACCGCCTGGGTAGCCACGCTCGATGGAGACAGCGTCAGGGCGATCGCCGAGCGTTATCTGCAACAGCGGCACCCCGCGCTTTCGTTTCAGGAAGCCTGGTGCCAGGCCTTTGGGATCGCTGGCGACGAAACCGCACCTGGCGAGTCCAGTTCGTTCGCCAGTCCGACGCTGAACGGGCGCCAGCGCACCATCGTCGTAATCGAGGGCGCCAGCGAACGGATCGATACCGTCATACGCTATCTGCGCGCGCAAGGTATGGACATTGGCCTACTGGAGTACCGCTTCTATAGGACAAAGAGCGGCGAGGAGATTCTCGACATCGAGCATCGCAGCGATGACAGTCCCCCGCCTTCAATGCCCTCTTCCACTCCCGACAGGATGCCATTCACAGAAGAGCGCGTGCTGAGCGGATGGAGCGAGGCGGCACGGATGGCATACCAGGCGTTTCGCGACCGCATGATGTCGCAAGGCGACAACATGCTGGTGCAGCCACAGAAATCCGCCATCAGCTTCTACAAACAGACTCGGGACGGGCGTGTCTTTCTCTGCTACTTCCGCGGAGAATGGGACACGGGATACTGCAACTTCCGCCTCGATTCCCTGCGGGGCAAGATCGATGTGGACGCGGCCATGGAAGGCATTCGGAGCGCACGCCTTTCTGACGTTCAGATTCGCAAAGGGAAGAACGAGTGCTCGATCTTCTTCCCTATCTCCAAGGACCGCGCAGTCCAGATCGCAGACCTGCTGATCGAGCACATCGTCTCGAAGGTGTCCTAGCGGACGATTGCGTGGCTTTCGCGGGATATGGCTCCGTCCACGTGGAACGAGCGCGGTCCTGGCACTTGCGGTTCCCTGCATACGCAGCTCCACGGGCCTCACGCGTGACGAATCGAACCGCAAAACACTCTCTACTGTCCGCTACACGGACGAAGAACGTTGTCGCGAATGCCGCACTAAGCGCCTGCTATTCGTGGCGGATGAGAACCTGAGCATGGGCATTGGGCTAACCGATCTGAGCGAAGGACAAACGAAGCCATGGAAGAACGAGCACGTATGTCGGAGAACCTACTGCCATACGCGGTACGTGACAGGTATCGGTACTACATGGACTACATGGGCGACAGAGTGTACGAGATCGCTCTCGAAGAGAAGATCCCCGAGCCACGAGAAGCCAGAGCAGATATTGAGATGGTCCTTCTGGTACGATTCCTCAACGAGTACTTCGTCTTGGGGTTCGAGAACTACCAACGAATGCTTGAGTACATGGAGGGAAAACATGTCGAGGGCATCCTCATAGGCAGAACGGAGTTTGCCAAAACGAGTGCCTTCACCAGGGCCTGGAGCCAAGTGGCCGACGAACTCAAGCAGTTGATAGTCCAGAGTGGCCTTCGGAGATACATCGATCCAAGCACGTCTGCCGACGAGGCAATTCGAGCGCTTCTCCGTCTCCATTCCGACTCCTCCCCAGAGAGGACCGATCATGGCACTCAGTAGTACTGCACGGTTGACAAGAGACATTAGTGACTTTCTTGCACGCCACCAGACCGAGCTCGCCGACATAGCTGCTCACAGTACAAACGTCTTCGAGGCGATGTGTTTCGTCCTCTTTGCCCGGCACTATGAACGTGAGGGCTACGCTTTGCAGCCAAAGAACCTCGATTCCGGGAGATTCCGTTTCCGGTACTCCACCAACGGGCACCCATGGAATTTCTCCTATTTTGCTGTCCTTGACCCCAACTCCGGCGAAGAGGACGATGTTCTGTTCGAAATCCGCCACAATCAGAAGGTAGAATGCGCCTGGATCAAGGACGACGGCAGCCCGGACGAAGAGGAGGAGAAGGAGGAGAAGGAGGAGAAGGAGGAGAAGGAGGAGAAGGACCCTCCCTTGTTCGCGGTGGATATTGCGGTTGTGGAAGCAGGCAACTTGCCGATCCTACTACGAGGCCATCCGCGCGGCACAGAGAGGACATGGGCGGAAAGCTCTGGTCTCATCACTTTTGGCGAAGCCAAGAAACTGAAGGCGTATCCTATGCTACTTGCCCAGTTCCTCGGCATCGTGCACGAGGTGAAGCCGGAGTTCCTCGGCCTGCCGGGCCACGAGGTGCATAGTGACTTCGACAAGCACCGTCACCCTCCGCCGACGCTGCTAACCTCCGATCATTTGACCGCTGGGACACGAAGAGTGCTGCGGTCCTTCCAAGCACGGCACATACGAGTAAGGGTAGTCGAGGGAGTACTGCTATTGAGCGAAGCGCATTTGCTTGATCTCTTGGCGGGCAAGCGCGTTATGCCGGTTTGAAGCGATCCTGCCGCCACTACCGTCGGCAACGCCCCTTGACATTCCGGGCCGCATCAGCCCCCGTCTCATTAAGTCAGACAGGGGCTCTGTCCCAACGTATGGCGGTAGCGAGACCCTCGTGCGGCCGCGCAAGCATGGCGCTAGCAACGGCCGTCCTCGACGTCTACTCGAATACACGAATGCCGCCCTGCGCGGGCCTGCCACACATGAAACCGGCGCAATCGAGACGGTCTTGCCTTTTTCGTCGTGGGGAACCGCGGGGGAACGGCGTGTCTGGCGACCGGCGAGGGACTATTCGAGTATTCGAGTGATATTCGAGGACGGCCAGACCCAGCACGCGCGTGACGTCGCACGCACAGTGCACTGGCTCGTCAGTCGGATCCGCTTCCGCTCCATTCGAGCGCCGCATCGAAATCATCACTGACCGTGATTGCGCCGACATGCAAACCCGCGACGCGCGGCGTCGAGTCGCACGCCAGAGGCGCCAGGTGTATCACAGGGGTACCGCCTCTGGTTATCACCACTTCCGTTCCCGTGGTCAGCATCGCCAGCAGCTCTTGCGGCAATATCTTCTGCTTGCTTGCGTCAACCTTCTTGGTCTTCATCCCCGAGCCCCCACCCACGAGCGATTCGCTCGCTCGAAATTGATTGGGCCTATTGTAGCACCCCTGCGCCTTTGACACAAGAGCCCACATACGCAGCGAGCGGAGCCGGGTACCGGCTCCGCTCGCTGCGCTCTCTCCCCTCACACGAACGCCACGGCGCGGCCGAGGCCGCCGCTGGCGCCTTTCACCTTGATCGGCAGGAACATGAAGAACGCCCCGCGTGGCGGCAGCTCGCCCAGGCGGATCAGCTTCTCCACGATGATCATCTTCGCGCGCATCGCCACGATGTGCGGCTCGTAATCGTCCTCGTACATCCCGAGCCCCAGCGTATCCAGCCCCACGAGCGGCACGCCCTTCTCCACCAGGTATTCCATCGTCCGGCCGTTCGGCGCCGGATGGTGCCGCGTGAACTTCAGCCCTTCCGGGAACTCCTTGTAGTACAGGTCGGTCCACATCGTGCGGAACAGCACGATTTCGCCCGGCTTGATCTCCCCGTGCTCCGCTTCCCACGCCTGCACCTTCTCGCGCGTGATGATCGGGCTGTGGCTCACCGACCGGTCGACCTCCGCCAGCAGATCCGTGCAGTCGATCACACACGCCGCCCCCATCATCTTCGTCAGATCCAGTTTCTCCACCGTAATCGACGACTCCGCGCCCGCGTTCGGCAGACCGGAATCCAGCGGCGCGATCTGGTGCGCCGGCGAGTCACAGTGCGTGCCCGTGTGATCGTCCGTAATCATAATCGTCTCCAGATGCGGCCCACGGTACCCCAGCGGCCCCGGACCCGGGCGATTCTGCACGATCAGGAAGAACTCCTGGCTCTCCTGCTGAAAACATGGATAGTGTGTATCGACGATGACCGAAATGTCGACGAGCTTCTTCGAGGCCAGCAGCTCCGCCAGCGACTCCGCCCATCGTGTTGCCTGTGCATCCATTTGCATTCTCCTTGTGACGTAGTTTCGATCTACTTCCGATCGTGCTCCAGATCGCTGAAGATCTGCTCCACCCGCTCCAGCGCCCAGTCGATGTCCGTGCGCGTCATCGCCGCGCTCGTCCCGTAATGCATCGGCGTCATCCGGCTGCCGTAGTGGTGGAAATACAGCCCGTAGTCGCGTGTCGCCCGCAGGAAGCGCTCCGTCGTATCCGCGTCGAACCGCGTCGCCTGGCGGAAATCGGTCACTTCCTCCTCGATGCCGAAATACCAGCCGAACCGTGCCCCGATGCCCTGCACGTGGCCCGGAATCGCGCTCCGTGCGAAGATCGCATTGAGCCCGTCGTACAGGTACGTCGACACGTCCCACAGGTGCTCGTAGAATCCGGGCGCCGTCATCAGCGCCAGCGACGCGCTGGCCGCCGCGACCGCCGTCAGGTGGCCCGTGTACGTCCCGCTCATGATACAGTGCCCGATCGGATTCAGCACGTCCATGATCTCGCGCTTACCCACCAGCGCCGAGATCGGCATGCCGCCGCCGAGCGCCTTCGCCAGCGTCGTCAGGTCGGGTGTCACGCCCAGGTACTCCTGCGCGCAGCCCGGCCCGGTGCGGAACCCCGACAGCACCTCGTCGAAGATCAGCACGATGTCGTTCTCCGTCGCCAACCGGCGCATTGCCTGCAGGTAGGCGCGGTCGGCCGCGATGCAGCCCTGATTGTAGGCGACCGGCTCGACGATGATCGCCGCGAGCTCGTCCTTGTGCCGGCGCACCGTCCGTTCCAGCGCGTCCACGTCGTTGAACGGGATCACCAGCAGCAGGTCACCCAGCGCCGCCGGCACGCCGTCCGAATCCGCAGCCGTCGCGATCAGCCTGTCCGCCGCCGGCTCCGTCAGCGGCGTGTGCCAGTTGAAGAAGATCGTGTCGTGCATCCCGTGGAAGTGGCCTTCGAACTTCAGGATCTTGTCCTTGCCGGTGTACGCCCGCGCGACGCGCAGCGCGCCCATCGTCGCCTCGGTGCCCGTGTTCGAGATGCGCACCCGCTCGGCGCTCGGGATGATCGCGCAGAGCTGCCGCGCGAGCACGTGATGCAGCTCGCTCTCCTGGTTGCAGTACGCGCCCAGGTCGACCGCTTCGTGTATCGCCCGTTGGATCGCCGGATGCTTGAACCCGTGGATCAGCGCGCCGCTCGCCTGCGAGAAGTCGATGTACTCGTTGCCATCGACGTCGGTGATGCGGCAGCCCTCGCCCGAGGCGGCCAGGAACGGCCGCCCCCACAACGCATCGAAGCGTCCGCCGGCGTTCACCCCGCCGACCATATACTCCTTGGCCGCGTCGTAGATGCGCCAGGCGTTGTCTTCTTTCAGCGTCCGCCTAACGGCTGCCATCGCTTACTTCCCCGCGTCTTCCGCCAGGATCTCGGTGAAGGCTTCGCGCAGCACGCCGGCCCCCTCGTGAATCGCCTCTTCGTTGATGATCAGCGGCGGGTTCACCTTCAGCGTGCCTCCGCCCATCCCCACCGGGAAGAACATCATCAGGCCCTTCTCCACGCCGCGCATCACCACGCGCGTCGCCAGCGCCCCGTCCGGCTCCTCCGACCCGCGCTTCACGATGTGCAGCCCGGCGACCAGGCCCTTACCGTGGTGCGCCGCGATCACCTCGCCGAACTCCTCGTAGATCCCCGACAGCTCCTGCTGGAAGACATCGCCCATCAGCGCCCCGCGCTCGACGATGCCGTTCTCCTGCATGTAGCGTAGGTTCGCCAGCGCCGCCGCCGCGCAGATCGGGTTGCCCGAGTGCGTGCTCGTCATCTGCCCCGGCCCGAACAGGTTCATGATCTCGTCCCGACCGACCACCGCCGACACCGGCAGCGAGCTGGCGAAGCCTTTCGCCGGGCAGAACAGATCGGGCACGACTCCGTAATGCTCGAAGCCGAACATCTTCCCCGTCCGGCCGAACCCCGCCTGCACCTCGTCGAAGATCAACAGGGCCCCGTGGGCGTCGCACCAGCGCCGCAGCGCCTGGACGTATTCCTTCGGCGCAAAGCTGGCCCCGCCGCCCTGATAGCTCTCCATCATCACGCCGCACACGCGGTCCGGCTCGACGTTCTTGTCGCGCAGCGTCTGCTCGAACAGCGCGAAGCTCGTGTCCTTCGTGCGGAAGCCATCCGGGAACGGCACCTGCACGAACGTCGGGTCCAGGTCGCCGATCCACTCCTTCAGCGCCGGGCTGCCGCCGGCCAACTGCGCGCCCATCGTCCGGCCGTGGAAGCCGCGCTCGAACGTCACGAACAGGTTTTTCTGCAGCCCGCCGACCTTCCGGCCGTGCGCCTTGGACAGCTTGATCGCGTTCTCCGTCGCCTCACCGCCGGTCGTCAACAGGAACACGCGGTCGAACCCGGGCGGCGAGATCTTCAGCACTTCTTCGATCAAGTCGGCGCGCAGCTCGCTGGGGAAGGCGTAGTTGTGCAGCAGCCCGTGTTGTGCCTGCGCAATGATCGCATTGACCACGGCCTTGTTGCTGTTACCGCAGTTCGCGACGAGCACACCGGAGCTCCAATCCAGCCACATGTTGCCCCAGCGATCGTACACCTGGAAACCCTCGGCGTGGTCCCAGACGATGGGCGGCTGCCCGGAGAAGGCGATCGGCTCGTGCTGGCGTAGCCGCTCCAGGATGGGCAGCGATTCGGGCGCCGGGATCGGCGTGACGATCCGCCGGTATTTGGTGTTCACCTTGGGTACATTTCGCGATTCGATCTTTGTAGACAGTGTACTCATCCAAATCCTCCGTTAATGGGCGTCGGCCGGCCGGTATCTCGGCAGCCAGTAGTCGCGGTAGAGACGCTCGCATGCGGCGTCACAGAAACGGTGGGAGCCCGCGTCGTCGACGACCTCCCAGTAATCGCTCGGCATCACCTTGCCACACACGTCGCAGGTGATCATTTCGGTTTCGTAGGGCTGTGGGGTGCGCGTCCGCAACCGCCCGGTCGTGGCGCCGGCCGGCGCGTTCGCTGTCCGCAGCGGATAGCGCTGCGGTGCGGGTCCCGCGTCCTGCGGGGCCATTCGCTCGCGGATCACCTCGACCAGCTCGATCCGTCCGCCGGCCGCCTCGACGACGACGCCGTAGTCGCGCGCCGCCGCTTCGATCGAGACCAGCCCCTCGCGCACGTCCTCGACGACGTCCTCGACCGGACGCTCCAGCGGCGAACCGTACCCGCCCCCGCCCGGCGCGACGATCAGGATCTCGTCACCCTCCTCGACCTCGATGCCGGTGAACTTGCCCGGCGAGGCCACGCCGAACGCCTCCATGAAGGTCTGGAACTGCGGCTCGCCGTGCCTGCGGTAGAGCAGCGCACCGCGCTTCCCGGGCAATCCGCCGAACAAGCCGGGGCAGTCGCTCACCAACCGGTCCATCACCGCGCTCACGGTGACCTTCGGCGCCATCACCCGCCAGCAGCGCCGCGCACCGTGTCCGCCGCGGTGCCGCCCGGCGCCGCCGGAATCGACCGCGAACGAGCGCTCGAGCGTCAGGAAGGGGTACTTCGATTCGAAGACCTCGATGGGTACCGGCGGGCAGTTGCCGCCGAGCTCGCTCTTCATCGGATGGCCGTCTCCGGCGGCGTTCCCGCCCTGGCCGACTCCGTCGAAGAAGTATCCGGCGTAGAACCGCCCCGTCTCCGGGTGGGTGCCGCCGAACAGGAAGTTCAGCGAGCCGCCGCCGGTCGCCGCCGCCACCCGCTCCGGGATCGCCCCGGACAGGCACGCCAGCAACAGGTCGACGATCCGCCCGTGGATTTCCGAGTTGCCGCCGACCTCCGGGCCGGGGTACGACACGTTGACCACCGTGCCAGGCGGCGCGATCAGCTTGATCGGCCGGTAGCAGCCGACGTTGCGCGGGATGGTCGCGTCGGTCACCTGCAGCATCGCGTTGTACGTCGCCGACGCGGTGACGCCGTACGTGCAGTTGATCGCCCCCGCGGCCTGCGGATCCGACCCGGTGAAGTCGACGATTACCTCGTCGCCGTTCACGACGACGCGCGTGGCGATCTTATAGCTCTTGCCGGGGATCACCCCGTCGTCCTCGATCGTGTCGAAGTATTCGTATTCACCATCGGGGATCTCGCGGATCTCGGCGCGCATGAAACGCTCCGCGTATTCGATGAGCTGGTCCTGCGCCTGGAACACGGTATCGCGTCCCATGCGCTCCAGCAGGTGGGTCAGGCGATGCTCCGCGACGTTCAGCGAGCCGATCATCGCGTGGAAATCGCCCCACGTCGTTTTCGGCGTGCGGTGGTTCGCCAGCACCAGCTTCCACACGTCCCGCACCAGCTCGCCACCCTCGACGATCTTGATCGGCGGGATGCGCAGCCCCTCCTGGTGCACGTCCGTGGCGTCCGCGGCGAACCCGCCGATCGCCATCCCACCGATCTCGGTGATGTGCGCGTAGTTCGCGACGAACCCGACCAGCTCATCCGCGTAGTATACCGGCTTGATGAACATGTGCTCGGGGATGTGGCAGCCGCCGCGGTACGGGTCGTTGTGCACGACGACGTCGCCCGGCTGGAAGAAGTCGATCCCCAGCTCCTGGATCGTCCAGCCGGCGGCGAAGATGATCGAGCCGACCATCGACGGCACGAAATCGGCCTGCGACACCAGGTCGCCGTGCCGGTCGAACAACACGCAGGAGAAGTCCATGCCCTCGTTGAAGATCGGAGAATAGGCCGTCCGTTTCATCGCCAGCCCCATCTCGCGGCAGGTGTTCACCATGTAGCTGTCGACGAGATTCAGCGTCATGTTATCCAAGGGCTTCATTGGGCTGCCTCCTGGGTCAGAATGAGATTGCCGTAGGCATCGACCGTCAGGCTGAAGTCCGGCTCGACCAGCGTCGTCGACGCTGCTTCCTCGATGATCGCCGGGCCTTTCAACTGCACGCCGGCCGGCAGATCAGCGCGCTGGTACACCGGACACGACACCGGCTCGTCCGGATCGCTCAGGTACACCAGCCGCCCCACCGTCTCGTGCAGCGGGCCGTGTGCCGCCAGCTTCGGCAGATGCAGCTTCGGCGCCGGTCCCAGCGCCATCACCTTGAAGTGGACCAGCTCCATGATCTCCTCGGGGAAGGAGTAACCGTAGAACTGCACGTGCCGCTTGTGGAACTCCTGATAGGCGCGGGCGATGGTCTCCAGCGTGATCGGGCCGTCCGCCAGCAGGATGTCTTCTTCGTAGTTCTGCTCCAGGTAGCGCATGCTGACATAGCGCTTCACCACCGGCTCGGCGGTGAACCCGCTGCGTCGCAGCTCGCCGCGCGCCTCGTCGACCATGCGCGCGAACGCGCCGGCGACCGCCTCCAACTGCAGTCGGTCGCTGCGGAAGGCGTGCGTCCACATGCGATCGACGCGTACGTCGGCGATGAGCGTGCCGAACGCGGAGCATTGCCCCGGGTAGATCGGCACGATGACCTTCGCGAGCTGCAGCTCGCGCGCGACGCTGCACGCGTGGAGCGCCCCGGCCCCGCCGAACGCCACCAGGGCGTAGCCACGCGGATCGATGCCCTTCTCGACCGTCACCAGGCGGATCGTGCTCGCCATGGTGTTGTTCACCAGTTGCAGGACGTTCAGCGCCGTCTCGCGCACACCCAACCGCGCCTTCTCGGAAAGCTGATGCAGCGCCTGCCGTGCCAGATCCACCGACAGCGGCATCTTGCCGCCCAAGAAGTAGTCCGGGTTGAGCCGGCCCAGCACCAGGTTCGCATCGGTGACGGTTGCCTCGCGCCCACCGGCGCCGTAACAGGCGGGGCCGGGCTCCGCACCGGCGCTCTGCGGACCGACGCGCAGGAAGCCACCACGGTCCACCCAGCCGATCGACCCGCCGCCCGCCCCCACCGTGCGAACGTCGATCACCGGATTGCTGATCGGCAGCCCCCATTCGACGTCGAACTGTGTCGTGTAGTTCGGGCTGCCGTCGACGACCAGGCCGACGTCGCAGCTCGTGCCGCCCATGTCGAAGGTGATCAGGTTGCGTTCCCCCGCCAAGCCACCGAAGAACTGCCCGGCGATCACGCCGGCGACCAACCCCGACAGCAGGGTATCGACCGGGCGGTCCGGCACGACGTCGAGCAGTGCCATGCCGCCGTTCGATTTGATCAGGCAATGCGCCCCGTTCACCGACAGCGCCTCGAACGCTTGCTGCGCGCCCTCGACGTAGCGCGTCACCAGCGGCTTGACGAACGCGTCGGCCGCAGTGGTATTCCCGCGCTCGTATTCGCGCCACACCGGCGCCACTTCGTGCGATACCGACAGCAACAGCCCCGGAAACCGCTGGCGCAGGTACGCGCTCAGCATCTGCTCGTGCGTCGGGTTGATGTACGAAAACAGCAGACAGAGCGCGACCGCCTCGATGCCGTCGCGCTCGATCCGCGTCTGGATCGCGTCCGCCAGCGCCGCCATCTTTTCCGGTGTCAGCGGCACGATGATCTGTCCGTGATGGTCCACGCGCTCGTCCACGCCCAGGCAGTTGCGCCGCTTCACGAACGGCGTCGGCCGCCGCCACAGCAGATCATAGTTGCGCGGCCGGTTTGCCATCTGCAGGTTGAGCATGTCTTGCGTGCCCTGCGTCGCCAGAAACAGCACGTTCGCCCCTTGCCGCTCGATGAGCGCGTTGGTGGCCACCGTGGTGCCCAGCACCAGCCGCGTCACCTCCTGCGGCGAGATCGGTGTGCCGGCGATGATGTTATGTAGTGCAACGAGCGGCTGCGATGGCGTCGACGGTTCTTTGTTGGCGTAAATGCGCCGCGCCTCGTCATCGATCGCAATCAGGTCAGTGAAGGTGCCGCCCGAGTCTATTCCAATCCTGATACCCATGTAGTCTACGTCCTCGGTCGCAATGATCCGCCGCAAAGAGCGGATTGATTCGGATTGATGTCATGTCTGTGGGATGTCCTGTGGCACCTCTGCTGCCAGGCAGAGGAAACGAAGCAGCTCAGGGCATCAACATGCCCCCGTTGATATCCAGCATGACTCCGGTGACGTACGCCGCGCCGTCCGAGCACAAGAAGGCGACGATTTCCGCCGTCTCTTCCGGAGTGCCGATGCGCTTCAGCGGAATGCCTGTGGCGAACTGCGCCAGGTCGCCGGTCTTAGCCTTGTCGTGGAAAGGCGTTTCGATGTAGCCGGGCGCAATGGCGTTCGACGTCACGCCGAATTCGGCGACCTCCTTGGCCAGCCCCTTCGCAAACGCCCAGGCCCCCGCCTTGGACGCCGCGTAGGCCGCCGCACCCAGTCCACCGCCGTTCCGCGCGGAGATGCTCGAAACGGTCACGATCCGCCCGAACCGCCGGCTGGTCATGTCGTCGAGGAACGCCCGCGAGACGAAGAAGACGCTGTTCAGGTTGAGGTCCATGGTCCGCTGCCACAGGTCCAGGGTCATCTCGCGGATGGGCTCGCGGCCCAGCAGACCGCCGGCATTGTTGATCAGCAGGTCGACCTTCCCAAGCTCGGCGTGCACGCACTCGGCGAGCCGGCTCACCGCCTCCGGCTGCGTCACGTCCGCCTGCACGGCGATCGCGGTCCCGCCCGCGCTGCGAATGTCTCGCACCACTGCTTCGGCGCGCGCCTTGCTCGTTGCGTAGTTCACGGCGACCGCCGCCCCCTTCGCCGCCAGCAACCGTGCCGTTGCTGCGCCGATTCCGGTGCTGCCACCGGTGACCAGGGCCACCCGCCTATCGAATTCCCTCATGATTCCTCCTATCCTGTTCGCTGTTTTCGCTTCGCTTTCAACCTGCAGAATGGCTCGCTTCAGCCTTTTGAAACAGTTCGCAATCGTACCATGTCTTTTCGTAATCCGAAAGCGCCGTTGCGCTCGCCGGGGATCACGTGCCCCCTCCGCGAGCGGAAGGGGCACGTGTGCTCACGTGCGTCTGAAGGAGGACGGCTTACTGAGCCTTTGCGATACCTTTTTCTACCAGAATCTCGTTGATGTCGCCGTAAGAGGCCAACAGGTCCCAGATCTCCGGCTGCGTGATGTTATCCATCGTGACGACCTTGGCGTCGATCGCGACCAGCTTGTCGGTCACTTCCTCACCGTGGATCGCCTGGTCCATCGCGTACACGCCCCGATAACCCATCTGGTACGGATCCTGCACGATCAGCGCATCGAGGTAGCCATCCAGGAAGAGCAGGAATTGATCGGGCGACACGTCGAACGACACGCCCTTGATCTGCCCCTTCATGTCGCGCTGCTTCACCAACTGCCCGATCCCCGTGCCGGGACCGTCACAGGCGCCGTAGAACCCCACCAGCTCCGGATTCCCCGTCAGCATGTCCGACGCAATGTTCAGCGACTTCGCCGGGTCACACCCCGTGTACTGCACCGGCAGCACCTGGACGTCCGGATACTGCTCCGCCAACCGGTTTACGAACCCGTCCTCACGCTCACGCCCGGTCTGCGACCCCGCCGTGATCCCGATGTCACCGACGATCCCCTTGCCACCGATCATCTCGCCGAGCACGTCCGCCGCCGTCGCCGCCGCCGCAACGTTGTCCGTCGCAATGTACGCATACGGCGCGTCCGAGTCCACACCCGAATCCAGCGTGATCACCGGCACGCCCGCCGCCTGCGCCGCCTCGACCGGCTCCACCAACGCCTTCGCATCCGTCGCCGCGATCAAGATGCCGTCGACTTCGCGCGACACCATGTCGTTCACCAGGTTCACCTGCCCGGCGATGTCGGTCTGCGCCGGCATACCCTTGTACAGCACTTCCTTGTAACCCAGCTCCGCTGCGGCAGCCTTCGCACCTTCCCATACCGCCAGCCAGAACGTCGAGTTGGTCGTCTTCGGAATCCACACCAATGTCCGGTTCGCGTTCTCGGGGTCCGGACCCTGTGCGGTGGTGGTTGGAACCCTCATCAATGGGAGAACCACGACCAAGACCAGCAGTATCGCCAAGTATTTCTGGAGACCAGTCCTTCTCATTTCTATCCCTCCTCTAAAATCGTCAAAGCTGCATACCCGACAACCCACGTTCGCCTGATTTTTTTCGCCCGGCCTTCACCCCCCTTCTGCCCAGACGGACTGCCATAGTGGAGCCCGGTGTTTCAGCGACCTGCGATTGCCAACTGTATGTAGTTGCGTATTTGTTCACTCCCTGCGGCCACGGCGCACCTGATCGGCGAAGACAGCGAGAATGAGGATGATGCCGATCGCGACCTGCTGCCAGAATGCGTAGATATTCATGATGTTCAGACCGTTACGCAGGCTGGCGATAATCAGTGCACCGATCAAAGTGCCGACGATGGTCCCCTCACCACCCAGCAGGCTGGTCCCGCCGAGCACCACCGCAGCAATCGAGTCCAGCTCGTAGCCACTGCCGCCGGCCGGTTGCCCGCTGCCGATACGCGACATCTCGGTCAGGCCGGCCATCGCCGCGGTCAAGCCCGAGATCGTGTAGATGATAATGATGTATTTGGAGATGTTGATACCCGACAGCAGCGTCGCCTTCGGATTACTGCCGATGGCGTAGGTATAGCGGCCCAGGCGCGTCCGCGTCAGGATGATGAAGCAGATGATGTACAGGATAATCGTCGAGATCGTCGGCACGGGAATGCCAAGGATGTAACCCTGCCCCAGGAAGTCCGCGCCCTCAGCCAGCCGGAAGCGCGGGACACCGCCGGTGACGATCAGCGCCAAACCGCGCGCGATGCCCATCATGCCGAGCGTCGCGACGAACGGTGGTACGCGCAACTTGCCGATGATCAGACCATTCGCCAGGCCGCACAGCCCGCCGACCAGCAGCCCGACCAGCAGCCCGACGAGGAGGCCGGCCACCCCCATCCCTGACATCTCCTCCATCGCGATGGCCGACGTCACAGTGACCAGCGCGAGCACCGAACCGACGCCCAGGTCGATGCCGGCGGTGAGGATGACGAACGTTTGCCCGGCGCCCAGCATGCAGAACACGGCAGCCTGGATGCTGATCTGTAGCAGATTGTGCTTCGTCAGGAAATATGGCGAGAGCTGCGAGAACCCAAACAGCATGATCAGCAAGAGAATGAGCATGAAAACGGTCTGGTTGGACACGATCCGCCTGGCGGTCGCTCCTACCTTCTGAAGCACGCTATCTTGCGCCCCGGCCGGCGCTCCGCTGCCGGAATCCGGCATGGATGACTGAGAAATCATACGTATAATGTCTCCTTTCGCATCTTCGTCTGTGTGGCGTCGCTTACTTGACTCCCGCCGCGTATTCCATGATGTGTTCCTGCGTGGCCTCGCTGT
>ENA-OSEO01004197-OSEO01004197.1-sediment-metagenome-genome-assembly--contig:-NODE-4197-length-15570-cov-6.545020_pt1 | contig 15570 bp, 7 predicted proteins | sample MGYA00237883_ERZ534232 | MGnify/ENA metagenome assembly ERZ534232 | reverse complement strand
CGGCACAGAAAGGCGTCGGACATCTTCAAGATGCTGGTCGGCGACAAGGATGCCGTCCCCCCCATCCCGCCCGCCCTGGATATCGAAGCCGCGGAATCCGAAGAAGAGGAAGAGGGAGAGGAGGAAAAGGGGAAGAAGGTAAAAATCTCCACCATGGACCTGTATCTCTCCTTTGATCCGGGTACCAACATGATCATCGCCAACGGGGTTCGGGCCAAGGTGGACAAGGTCAAGGAGTTGATCGCCAAACTCGACGTTGCGGAAAAGCAGGTCTTGATCGAGGCCCGCATCGTGGAGGCCTCCACCGGTTTTGCTCGCGACCTCGGGGTAGAGTGGCAGACCGGCGTCAAGGCTGATTGGATCAATACAAACGCCAATTCCACAGGATCCACATCGTTTACCACCAACGCACCTGCCGGCTGGACGTCCAACATCGGCCTGACCCTCGGCTGGCTGACCGGCGGGGGCCTGGGCGCCATATCCCTTGACGCATCCCTCGCCCTGGGTGAGAGCGACAATAAGGCCCACGTCATCTCCGCCCCCAAGGTCCTGACCGTGAACGGCGGAGAGGCCTATATCGAAAGGGGAAGGATTCAGTATTTTGAGGTCAGCACCCTGGACACCATTGACTACAAGGAGATCCCCGCGGTCCTCTCCCTGAAGGTCAATCCCACAGTAAGCGCGGACAATTCCCATGTCACCATGGTAGTGGAGGTTACCGACGACCAGGCAGAGCCGGCGATCGAGACAACCCGTTCGTCGTCCTCTATGGATGAGGGCGACGCGCAAAGGCTTACGGCCCCTCCCGGAAGGACCACAAAAAAGATCACCAGCACGCTGATGGTCAGGACCGGGGATACCGTTGTCATCGGCGGGATCTATCAGAAGAGAGATGACGTTACAGATTCAGGGGTCCCGTGGCTCAAGGATATTCCCATTCTTGGCTGGCTCTTCAAGGCACAATACGACACCCAGGAACGGACCGAACTCCTCATCTTCCTGACGCCTTCGGTGGTGGACCCCCTGAAAACGACGCGGGGCTGATACAGAGTACCCGCAAACAAAAGTATCTCACACAGAGAAACGGAGACACGAAGAAAGAAAAATATTGTTAATTAACCCCCAAAAAAATCTCTCTGTGGCTTTTCGGCTTTGCGTGGAAATAGAAAACCATGAACGCGTTTAGGAAACAACCTCTTTTCATCTATCTTGCCCTTGGCCTCCTCGTTGCCTGCATGATCGGTTGTGCCACCGATCAGATGGAGACAAAGAAACGGGCCAAGGCCCTTCAGGATATGGGCAATGCCATGGCCCTTCAAGGCGACCTGCGCGGGGCCCTTGGAAAGCTATTGGAGGCCGTCAAATTAGACCCCGACAATGTAGAGCTGAATCATCAGATCGCCATTGTTTTACGGAATCTGAGGCAGTATGAACTCTCTCTCAGATATTTTCAGCGCACCCTGACCCTCGATCCCAAGTTTTCGGAGGCCCGAAACAACCTGGGCACCCTCTATCTCCTGATGGAAAAATGGGATGCAGCCATCGCCTGTTTTAAAGAGGCTATCAACGACATCCTTTACAAGACGCCCCAGTATGCCTACAACAACATGGGCTATGCCTATTACAAAAAGGGCGACTACGACAGGGCTATCGAGTGTTATCATCAGGCGTTGAGTTCGTCCCATTCCTACACCCTCGCCCATGTCAACCTTGCCCGGGCCTACGAGGCCAAAGGCGAGCTGGATCAGGCCGCTGCCGCCTACAGGGAGGCCGTCCTGTTGACGCCCAAGGAGGGCGTCGCCCATCTGGGGCTGGCCAAGATCCTGTTGAAACAGGGAAAGAAAGCGGAGGCCAAAGAGGAACTGGACCTGACCATCTGGGCCGATCCCATGAGCCAGGAGGCCAATGAGGCACGGAACTTGCTGAAAAACCTGTGACTCACACCCCGGTGAAAACCAAAATCTCACACGGAGACACAGAGACACCCCGGTGAAACAAAAGAAAAACCCTTTGCGGCTTTGTGGCTTTGTGTGAGAATGGTTCTGCATACTGTAATGGTTGCATGATTTGGACGGATGGGGTGGCGGTTTTTCTGACCTCCGACCTCGGACGTCTGACCTCTGGTTTTTCCATGGTTTTGTGTGAGAATAGCCCGAAGGCTGTGTGGAACAAAAAGAAACTTGATAGGAGAAGACACGGTTTTAAAACTCACGGCACAGATGTTGTCCCAGTCGCGCGTGATTGCCAAGGGCAACCGTATTCGAGATTTGCCTCGTTTGATCGCGAGTTACGGCGGAAACCCTTCCAGATGGACCAAAAAAAGCGGACCGCCATTCGAAATAGGCGGATTGCTATTCGAATATCATTGGTACGAGCACCCCGATGTGGGTCGGGTTGAGGTGAAAAGAAAACAGGTGAATGAGAAATGATCGTCAGACTGCAACAACCAGATGAAGCATACCCTGATCTAACCTTTGGACAGCGTTACGTACTGATCGGGATCGAAGCGGATGATTTTCGTCTATTGAATGATCGAGGTCGGCCGTATCTTTATCCCCATCGACTTTTCGAGATTGTCGATGCAGAGAAGCCTTCGGATTGGATCACGGAGACTGGAGAGGATGGGGAACTCTATGCCTATCCGCCCCTGTTCAATGCGGTAGGCTTTTTCGAAGACTTTTTCGATGGTGTTGAAAGCGCTGTTTCCACTTTCTGGAGGGTGGTCAACCAGTGGTTGACGGTTTCCAAGGGGGCTGGAATGGAAGAAGGATCCAGGGCCTCCATATGACTGCGCCTAAACCCATGACTCACACAGAAGCACAGCGACACCCCGTTGAAACAGAAGAAAAAGAAGGTAAAAATCCTTGTGGCTTCGAGGCATTGTGTAAAAACTCCCTTTAATGTCAACAAAGAGCGCCTGAAAGTCAGTAACGAGGGAATAGCGAATGTATGAAAGACACCAGAAAATATCTCCGTAAAATAGTGGAAAACATCAGGCAGATCGATCCCCATAAGATCATCCTGTTTGGTTCTTCCGTATTATTTCAAAAAGCGGGGGCTCTTTTTATAACCAAATAGAGACAACTGGCGAAGTGCTGTATGAAAAGGCAGACTAAATACTGGTTGGACTCATCAGAAGACGATCTGATGCTAATTGGAGAAATCATAGAGAAGGAGCCTTGATCCGAGAGGTCCCCATGGCAAAGACAAAGGATGTTTCCATTCAGATAGATGATTCGCTCAAGAATGATGCGGAAGAAATCCTTTCAGCCCTGGGATTGACCCCGTCTGAAGCCGTTAAGATATTTTTCAAGCAAATTGTTCACGTACAGGGGCTGCCTTTCAATGTCGCGATTCCGGAACAGATACCAAATGAAACGACTCAACGGGCAATGGAAGAGGAGGATCTCGAGACGTTCAACAGCCCGGAGGAACTTTATAAGGATCTGGGGATCTGATGAAGTCTGTACAACGGAAGCCCACGCAAAAAGGGGGCTTGACGGAAGCAATTAACTCAGACCAGCATTTTAACCAGGCAGGATTAACGGCTTCGTTAATAGAATAGAACCCCCAAAAATCTTTGCAGTTTTATCTTGTTAGGCGTGAATAATAAGACGTTTCACTGGTTAAATGATTTGGACGGATGGGGTGGCGGTTTTTCTGACTTCTGACCTCCGACCTCTGGCTTTTCATGGCTTTATTTACCCTGTAGCTTCGGAAAATGGTACTGGGGTGTGAAAATTAAAAATTGCGGGGGACCGGTTATGCATAAAAAAGGAATGTTTCGGACGTTGTTGGCGGGCTCTGTGCTGTTCAGCCTTCTTACCTTTCTGGCCGCGTGCGGCGGCGGGGGCGACTCCGGCACCGCACCTGGCGTGAGCGGGACGATCACGTTGGCGACCAGCGCCGCCAGCATGCCTGCAGATGGGTCCAGTTCCGTTGTGATAACCGCTACGGTAAAGGACGGCGCCGGCAATCCGGTCCGTCATTACACCGATGTCAACTTCTCTACCACTCTGGGCTATTTCAGAAACGGCAGCACCTCTTACACCGTTCAGACCCTCCCCCCCCTGGTCGATGGAAAACCCGACATCAAGGCCGCTCCAACAGGCATTGCAGAGGTTTCGCTAAGGGCCGGAACGACCTCCGGAGCCGCCAAGGTCACCGTAACCTCCAACGGCGTATCGCAGTCTGTGTATATCACCATCAGCGGCAGTTCCGCCGGCATCACACTCACCGCCGATCCGACCAGTATCCCAGCCGACGGCCAGAGTTCCACAACCATCACCGCCACCCTCACGGACAGCGCAGGCAACCCGGTCAAACCCGGCACCTATGTCACCTTCACGACGGGCCTGGGTCATTTTCAAAGCGATATGAAATCTTATACGGTCGCCACCGCAGACAGCACGGGCATCGTTAAAGTCGCCATGCAGGCGGGCGTTGTTCCGGGCACAACATACATAGAGGCGACCTCCAACAACATCACACAAGCCCTAAGCATTGTCCTGACCAAAACGGACCCCCTGTACGCGGAAATCACCATAGAGGTCAATCCGGCCCGAATCGCGGCGGATGGTCAGTCTCAGTCGGTGATTACGGCCACCGTAAGCCAGACCCGAAACGTCGCCGGTAGGGAAGCCGATGCCGCGGGTCAACCGATTTCGGGCATACCCATCACCTTTTACAAAATCACTTCCAATGTGGAGCCCCAGCCCCTCCCCGAGGCCAACACCTACAAGGGGACCGGCACCTCAATCGCGGGACCGTTCTACAGTTATGGGGGACTCACCACCTTCTATATGACGGCTGTCCCATCAGGTACAATAGAGGAATATTTCACTGTATGGCTTTTCAACCCCCTTTCCGGAGAACGGGAGCTTCTAATCAACCGAAGTAATTGGGGCTATACCGATACGCTCATTGAAGAGAAGGGGCTTTCCCTTCTGCCTGGGAATTACCAGTTGGAAATTCAGACCAACTGTTATTACGAGATCAAGGTGGTTGGCGACATCGGAGCGGCCCAGACGGGCAAAACGGTTCTGGGATTCGGTAAGACCGACGCGGACGGAAACGCGGTTCACGTCTATACAGCCGACTGGCTGACCGGGAGTTTCAGCGTCAAGGCGGAAACCGGTGAGCTGAGCAATTCCGATAATGCACTCAGTGCCGAAACCACTCTGACCCAGACCCAGGGGACCCCTGAACCGATCGAAATAGCTGCCGCCAGCAAGACCATTTATGCCAATGGCGAGACATCTACCAGCATCACGGCCCAGGTGTGGACCCAGGCCGGCAACAAGGTGCCTGATGGGACCGTGGTCTATTTTTCGGCCACCAGCGGAAGCATCACGGCCACGGGTGTTACCGTGGACGGCCTTGCATCCGCCGAGCTGACCTCCAGCCCGTCCTCGTCTTCGGTGGTTTCCACGGTCACAGCAACCGTGGGAGCAACCTCGGCATCCACCACGGTCACCTTTTTAGGCGTCAGACTGACGGATATGCAGTCTGTCCCTGCCACGATTTTTGCCAACGGGACCGATACATCTGAGATTTCGGTCCGGATCAGAGACGCCAACGGAGCAGCTGTGGTAGGAGAGTCCGTTATCTTTGCAACCACATCCGGCAGCATTCAGACCGAGACCGTGGTCACGGACAGCGAGGGGATCGCCAAGACCAGTCTTATCGCCCCTACTACGCCCGGAAACGCCACAGTAACCGCTGTCTATGGCCTGATAACGGCTATATCGAACGTAACGTTTACGAGTTCCGTGCCAGTGGGCACCATTACCCTGACAGCCAATCCCACCAGCATCCCGGCGGACGGCGCCAGTTCCAGCACTATCACGGCCACACTGCGGGACACAGCAGGCAACCCGGTTGCCAAGGGGACGTCGGTTGTTTTCACTACAACTCTCGGTGTCTTCGGCGGCAGCGGTCAAGGGTCCTACACGGTGATCACGCCGGATGAGAACGGCGTTGTCTCGGTTTCCCTGATTGCGTCCACTACAACCGGGGCAGCCAAGGTGACCGCATCATCCGGGAAGGTATCTCAAGACGTGTACGTCACCATGGGAGGGGCGACGCTTTATATCTCATTGACAGCAAGTCCGACAATTATCCCCGCTGACGGGAGCAGCGCTTCCCGAATCACCGCAACCCTCGTGGATGCCGGTGGTCAACCGGTAACGCCCGGGACGGCTGTCACCTTCACCACAAATAGCGGTATGTTCAGCAACAACACCACTTCTATTACTGTTTCGACCCCTGATAACACAGGACAGGTGACAGCCTCCTTGACCTCGAGCACCACAGCCGGGACCGCCACCGTAACTGCAAGCGCCAATGGAGTGTCGCAATCGATCAACGTAACCTTCGGCGGCACGGTGGTGGCCAACATCAGCGTGACGGCCACCCCGAGCAGCCTGACCGCGGATGGCCTCAGCACCAGCGAAATCCGTGCAGCCGCGACAGACGCCCAGGGCAACCCGATCAGTGATGGACAAACTATCACCTTTACCATCATATCGGGAACAGGAAGTCTTTCCGGGGCCTCGGCTGCAACCAGCGGGGGCTACGCCTCCGTGACCTATACGGCCGGGAATACAGCGGGGAGTGTAGTGATTCGGGCCATGGCTGCCAGCAGCGTCTCCGATACGGTGATCGTTACCTTGGTGAGCGGTGTTGTGGGGTCCATTACCGTGACAGCCAATCCCACCAGCGTCCCTGCCGACGGCGCCAGTTCAAGCGCCATCACGGCAGAGATCAAGGACACAGCGGGGAAGCCAGTACAGAAGGGATTTTCTGCCGTCTTCACCACCACCCTGGGGAAGTTTTCCAATGGCAGCACCACCCAGACGGCGTCCACCGCTGACGATACCGGAATCGTGACGGTTTCGCTCATTGCCGATGCAGACCCGGGGACTGCGACCGTGACCGCCACGTCCGGCGGGGTGTCTCAGACCGTCGAAGTGGAGTTTACAGGTGCCGGAGAGGTGGACACCATCGAGGTGTCCGCGAATCCTGCCAGCATCCCGGCGGACGGCGCCAGCACCAGCACCATTACGGCCCTCGTTAAAACGGCCGATAATCAGGTGGTCCAAGGGGCCTCCGTCACCTTTACCACATCCCGAGGATCCATTACATCGCCTCACACCTCGGATGCCAACGGCCAGGCAAAGGCAACGCTGACCAGCGAACGCTACTTTGACAGCAGCGTCATGGTCACTGCCACATGCCAGGGCAAAGTGGCCTACGCGTTTGTGCAGTTTACGGGTGTCACGCTGACCCTCACCGCCAATCCAGTGAGCCTCCTTGTCGGCAATGCTGACGGTTCCTCAATAACCGCGACATTAAAGGATGCCGCCGGAAATCCCATGGCCAATACTTCTGTGATCTTTTCCACAGACAAGGGGACCCTCACCCCGTCCACCCCGCAAAGCACCAACGCCTCCGGCCAGGCCTTTGTCAAACTTACCTCCAATGTATCAGGCGCCGCGACAGTGACGGCGCGCGCAATAGGCGCTGAAGGAAAGGTGAGCGTCAATTTCACCCGGTACGATTTCAGGGTCGAAGCCGATCCCACAACCATTCGGGTGGGGGGCGAAACCAGCCAGATCACGGCCCTGCTGCTGGACCAGGGGGTGCCGAAATCAGGCGAGACCATCTACTTCAGCACCACCCTGGGGACCTTGAATCCATATCAGCAGGATACAGGGGCGGACGGAAAAGCCGTCGTTACCCTGACTTCCGGTGCCCAATCCGGCGTGGCGGTGATCGATGCCTCAACGACGATTTCGGGCGTTACGCCGGCCACGGAGCTTTTTGCGACCACGCAGGTAGTCATCACGGGAGGCGCCGCCGCCAAAATTGTCCTCACGGCAGACCCGGATATCATCACCACGAACACGGGCGTTTCCGCCATTACAGCGACCGTGTATGACGCCAATGATCAGCCGGCCCCGGACCAGAAGATCTATTTCAGGGTCAATACCGGACCCGGCGGCGGCGAGCGGTTGAGCGCCAGCGTCAAGACCACCGACAGCTATGGCGTGGCGATTGTCAGTTTTTATGCCGGTTCACTGGCAAGCACTCTGAAAGGTGTCGAAATAGAGGCCAATACAGCGAGTGACTTCACCGGGAGTTACGGACTGGCCACATTGACCATTGCAGGCCCTGTGGCCAATATCGGGGTTGGCATGAATCTTGAAACCCTTGAGCCTGACGGCGGTAACCTCAAGATTGACATCTCCGGTATCGCCACCGATGTCAATGGAAACCCGGTGGCTGACGGCACAAAAATCTATTTTGCCGTGATCGCCGTTGAATTCGATGAAGACAGGGCCAATGATCTTACCATAGACTGCTGGGACGAAAATCGGAACCCGCTGATACCGTGTCCGGCCGTGGGAACACCCGGGTTCGGGTACACCTGGTTCAGCGATGACGTCAACCAGGACGGCACCATGTACAGCCTCGGGGGTCCCATGTCGACTACCGAGGACGTGAACCACAACGGGATTCTGGACCCGGGTGAGGACAAGAACGACAACGGGGTCATCGACCCGATTCAAGGGTGCGTGATTGACGATGTGGTTGAGACCACAGACGGAGTGGCCAAGGCGACGCTCTTTTACCCGATGCCTCAGGCCAACAACATCAGGGTGAGGGTAACGGCCGAGGCTGGCGGGGTGTCCAATTTTTACGAAACCATCCTCCTCTGCACCGAGACAATGGTTGAACAGGGGACCTGCGGGATTGCGTACTAAATAGCGGCGGAACGGAAACCCCCCTTTCGCAAGGGGGGGCAGGGGGGATTGGATAAGGGTAGCTCAATCTAAACAAATCCCCCTGAATCCCCCAAAGGGGGATTTAAAGGAATTTTACTGGTTTTACTCCAGGCACTAAATAGCGCCTGATCAATGCCGCCTGTGGTGGACGCCGCCCCGAACATGGGCGACACTTGGATCGTATGATCAGCCGGATATGTTACAATTTGCAGCGGCCTTGTACGAATGGGGATAGGGGGTTACTATGAAAAGATTCTCTGTTGTCATCGGCATACTTCTCGGCCTTTTGTTTTCCATCGTCCCGGGTCCCGCCCGAATGGGAGAGACGAACAAATGGGTCGGCCTCTTCGGCCTCGAGGCAGCCCGTGCCGAGTGCCCCAATTGTTCAGGGACTGCCGTTGAGTTGAAGAACACCACCTTCTATAATGACGACGTGTGCACGTGCGTCGGCAGTCAGTCCATGACCGTCGGTCCGGGGGTGACGGTTGAGTCCAGGGCAACCGTCACATTCAAGGCCCCGACCGTAAAAATCGTCAGCGGCAACACATTTCAGCCCGGGGCCGTCATCAACGTCCTTCAGGTGCAGGTAGGGAGCATCACGCTCACGGCAACCCCAAATTCCGTTGCCGCCGGCGCTACCAACTACTCGACCATTAAAGTCGAGGTCAGAGACACATCGGGGCAGCCTGTTCCGAAAGGGACGGCCATAACCCTTACAACGACCTTGGGCACCTTTAGCAACGGTTCGGCCACGTCCACCATTACCATGCCCGACAATACCGGCGTTACGACGGCATTCCTTTTTGTGGGCACCACCCAAGGCACAGTGACCGTAACTGCAACCTCAGGCGGCGTCACGGCACAGACCACCGTCACGGTCACTGGACCGACAGTAGAACCGGCATCTGTCACAGTCACGGCGGTTCCCAGTCAGTTGCCTGGAAACGGAGTGGACAGCAGCGAAATTCGCGCCACGGTAAAGGATGCAAATGGCAACCTCGTGCCGGACGGCGTTACGGTTAATTTCACCATCCTGTCAGGGTTGGGCGTTCTTTCGGCAAATTCAGCGACTACGGTAAGCGGCGCGGCAACGGTGAATCTCACCAGCGGCAGTGCGGGTACCGTCGAAGTCAAAGCGAGCACCTCTCAAGGGGAGGCCTCCGATGAGGTGACGGTTACCTTTACGAAGGTAGCCGACAACCTGTCACTGTCGACATCCCAGACTTCCATAAAAACCGACAACTCGGACAGCGCTACCATTACGGCCACTGTTCTGGATGTGAATCATGTTCCGTTTTCAGGCCTCACCGTGATATTCGCGACCGATGGCGGACAAATCAGCGCATCATCCGCTGTAACGGATGCCAACGGGCAGGCAGCAATAGTGCTTTCTTCCGGGACCACAGACCGGAGCAACCAGACGGTCACCATCACAGCGACAGTTTCAGGCCTGGCTCCGGCGACGATTCCAATTCAGATCACCGGGTCGACCCTCACTTTTTCCACTGATAAGACCACGATTCCCGACGACGGGTCCACCACGGCCAAACTGACCGTAAGCGCCAGGGATGCAGGAGGGACGACCGGAGTTTACAATGCACTGATCAGTTTTACTGTCAGCGGTGATGGCGGAGCTACGGTAACACCTTCTTCGGGCTACACGAATGTCTCAGGGGAACTCCAGGCAACGGTCACAGGAACGAGTGCCGGATCGGTTACAGTGACAGCAGCCGGCCTGGGGACAGCAGCGGCACAGGTTTACACCGTTACCGGTCTGGGGGCCGGTTTTGAGATTGTCTTACCGACGGCAGAGCCGTTCAGCACCAGCACGCGGAGCACCGCAGCGGCGACTATTGGCGATAATACAACGATCGCCTTTAACGACAATGGCGCAACGGCAGATACAATTACGTCCTCCGGCGGTTTCGCTTTCTCAGCCGGTGACACCATTATGGTAGGCGGATCAACCAATAACGACGGCGTGTACACATTGTCAAGTACAGTCTTACCAACGGCTACCACCCTGACTCTTGTGAGTAGCGATTCGCTCACAACAGAAGCGGCTGGCAGTTCCGTTACCATTACCAATGGTGTTCTGGTCAGAGTAAGGGCGCCGAGCCCCATAGCAAATGTGGTCTTTGCAACCACAATCGGGGTATGGGACAACGGCTTATCCCCAATCAAGATAAAACCGGAACCTCCATTGGAGGTGGTTTCCGGTTACGTCTGGGCTGTCCTTACGTCAAACCAGGCCGGATCTGCCAGCATACAGGCGTACGATGATGCCGATCCGACGACCACAGACAAGACCACGGTCGTATTTTCAGCACCCTCTGGCGATGCCGCCAAGATCACCCTCCAGGCGAGTACCTATGTCGTGCCACCGAGCATCGGCGGCACTGCGCATACAGCCACCCTCACCGCCACGGTTCGAACCAGGACTGGTCAGGTGGTGGGGGGCGCCCCTGTGGCCTTTTCCATTGAAAACCCCACAGGAGGAGGCGAAACAGTATCGCCCGTGATCGTCCTGACCGACGCTTCAGGTGTTGCCAAAACAACGTTCACCTCCGGAATCCTCGGCTCCGGGGCCGAGGGCGTGACCGTGAACGCCTGGGTCGTAGGAGAAGGGGAGGCCATCTCCAACAGTACGATAGCATTTGTCGACTCCAATCCGGACACCATCACCAGGACAGACGCAGGAGGGAGCTTTATCGCCGACGGTTTTGAGATAGGGGAACAAATAAGGGTGCAGGGATCCAGAAAATTAGTAGGGACACTATATATATCCAATGACGGATATTACACGCTTTCGAGCACTGTAGCGCCGACTGCCAATACCCTAACGCTGGTAGAAGCGGATTCCCTCAACGCGCTAGCGGCTGGCGGCAATAGCGTCACCATCACAGCCGTCACGGCTTCGGTCAACATCGTCATCGGAGGCACCCCAGGCTCGGTAGCCATCGGACGCGGCACGACCATCTATGAACAGAATGACGCCACCTATTATATATGGATGTCTGTGCTGGTTTCCGACTCCAACGGCAGTCCGGTAAGCGGTGCCGTGGTGTCGCTGAGTGCATGGCCACGAGAGTACTCTTCAGGGGTCTGGTACGATCAAAACCCCGATGAAACTGACGAGTATGTGCCCTATATTACCGGGACGTTCCCGAACGAAGACGTCAACGAAAACATGATCCTCGATCCGGGTGAGGATACGGACGGTGATGGTAAACTCACGCCGCCCAGTTCGGCGGCCGGTAATGTGCCCCTAACCGTGACTACCGATGCGGCCGGCGTTGCTCAGTTCAAGCTGGTTTATCTCAAGGCGAGCGCCGTATGGATTGTCGATCGCATCAGGGCGAGCACGGTAGTCCTGGGAACCGAGATGAGTTCCTCCTTAGAATTTCGGCTTCCCGCTGAAAAGGTGGAGGCAGAGGCAGGGTTTCTGCCCGATTCGGCCTATCCGATCGGTCTGGTAACAAGTACGGCAGAGAAGACCAAACCTTACTTCTTTCCGATATTCAGAGAAGCAGCAACAGACACCTTTGGCACGACGAGTCCGCTGTCAGCAGGGTCATCGACGGTTGTTTCCGCAACCAGGGAGTATACATATGATCCTGCAGACGGTACTCCAGCGGCAGTTGGAAATATTGTTTCGGACTGGATCAGTGCATCTGACCTAGGTGGCTTTTTGCGCGCATATTTCCCATTGAGAATCATCATCAAGTAATCGGAAGAAGGAAAATGAAAATTAAAAGATTATTGGATTGAAATGATGTCAGATCAAAACGCAAAGCCAGTTTTTGTACTCTGCATCGAGAACAAAGATTGCGATGATTTGGAAACGAGGGGAAGCATTACCTGATTCTTGATGATTCTTGATGATATTTTATGAAATTCGAAGATTGTGGGGTCAAGAACGACATATGGGTTTATTTTTAGGGTTTAAGCAAGGTATGCCGTGTGGGCCAGCGGGACGCTCTTTTAAAATTCAATTCACGCGGAATAGGAGACGTTCTTTCGCAGTTTTATTATTCACAGCAACCCAAAAGACCCATCCCCCTCTCCGTGGCTTCGCGGCTTTGTTTACCCGGTAGCTTCGGAAAATGGTACTGGGGTGTGAGAATGACAAATGCGGGGATGATTTAATGCCGGGCTGCAGGGATAACGGGAAGCCAAAATGCAGGGATGACGGGAGGAGTGGATGGGTGGGTTGTCGGTCTTTCTGACCTCTGACCTCCGACTTCTGACCTCTGGTGTTTTTTGTGGCTTTGTGTGAGAATCCATTGAGTCGGTTTGACGAGGTCGGAGGTATTCACGGTCCAACAGGGACGGTCGTCAAGTCTGTCGGTTTGATATGCAAGGCGTGGAAAAAAAGCTGAGATGGCAAAAATTGAGTTCGAATGGGACGAGGAAAAGGAAAGACTGAATCGGTCCAAACACCACGTCAGCTTTGAAGAGGCCGCTACCGTCTTCCATGATCTCCTTATGGTAACTATGCCCGACCCCGACTATTCTGAAGGTGAGGATCGATTTGTTGCCCTAGGCCAGTCCGCAAGAGGAAGAGTCCTCGTAGTATCCTTCACGGAACGATATGGAAGAACGCGAATTATCAGTTGCCGGAAAGCGAAATCGGGGGAGCGTAAGACATATGAAGAAGACAATTTCTAAGCGAATTCAAGCGGATGAGATGCGTGATGAATATGATTTCAAAGGCGCGGTACGTGGGAAACACTATAAGCCGCTGCATGAAGGGTATTCCGTACGTATCCATCAAGAGGACGGAACCACCCAGGTCCGTCATTATGCATTAACCGAAGGCACCGTATTGCTGCATCCAGATGTTCGTAAGTATTTTCCGGACTCTGATGCGGTCAACTCGGCACTGCGCTCTGTGATAGCGTTAATGGAGGCAATGCCGAACGAATTAGTTGAGAACAAAGAAAAGAGGCGCACAGTATAGTGGGGCAGTAGCGGACATGGGGACGCTGTTCGGTTTTTAGGTTTCTCGCAGGCCCAAGGCCCCATCCTCTATTTGTGGCTTTGAGGCCTTGTGTGATAAGGATGACTCGATGTTGAGCAACGATCATAGGAAGCATATCCGCCTTTGTCTCAGAGCCTGGCCGTTCCTCCTGATCCTTGCCTTCATCGTACCGGCCGTCCCCCGGGCCGGAGAGAAGACGCCTCCCTTTTATTCCGAAGAATACCGGGATGGGAGCGCCCCCCATCCGACAGCGACGCTTGATGCTCCGGCAAAAGACTTCCCCTCTCTTTTCAAAGAGCCGGCCGTGGCCAAGACCGTTGACAAAACGCTCCCCGTGGACGACGGGACCCTCCAGACAGAGGAATATGTGGTGAAGGAAGGGGACTGGCTGGTGAAGATCCTTCGGGAAAAAGGCCTGATCAAGGAGCAGAATCTCCCTGAACTCCTCTCCATATTAAGAAAGCTGAATTCCTCCCTGCACAGTCTCGATATGATCCAGCCGGGTGAAAAGATCGTCATCCTGGTGAAGGTAGTCCCGGGCAGCGGATCAGAGGAAGGCCCCCGGAAATTGAAGTACGAGGCCTACAGGGTCAATCGGGGCGATATCCTGAGCCGGGTGGCCATGAGGCGGTATGGTCTTTCGAAGGAGCAGTTCAACCGGGAATACCTGAGGCTTTTTGCGGAGTGCAATCCCTCCATCGACGACCCGAATCAACTGTCGGTCGGTCAGGTCATCAATCTCCCTCACTACCCGCCGGAACGTGCCGACACTAAAGAGAGGTTGCCTGCCCCGGTCCTTCGGGATCTGGAGAAGTCTCCCCACCGGGTGGCCCTGAAGGCGCCGACCCCCATGGAACGGCCCCAACCCCTTCGGCCCGCGCCCTCTTTGCCGCCAAAGACGCCGCCCCCCTCGCCTCCCCCGGTCAAGGACAGGCCTGAACCCGCTGCGAAGGATACGCCCCCGCCCCCCGAACCCTGGCCCGCGTCTTTGAAGCCGGTGACATCGGCGCCGGCAGAGGGCGGTTTGCGTACAGAGAGGAGCGGTGAGGCGACCATCATCATCACGGATGGTCTGGGTACCGTGATTTCGAGAATGGGGGAAGAGTGGGTCCATTCCGGGGAGCATTTCATCCCCATGGCCTCGGGCGGACACATCAACCTGGATGCGCAATCCTACCCGATTGCCCGTCTTCAAAAGGGGATCACAGTGATTGTGGACGTGCACAACGCGCTTCCGCAGAAAATGGCCAGGGTCCTGGAATCGACCTGGGCAAATTACCGGGTGGTGCGACTCTCCGCCAGTGATGATCTGCGTTCCGCCCTGGATAAGATACTCAATGCCTTCAGCTATCCGCAGATCTTAAAAAAGGGGGCTCCCCTGACACTGGGGGGGAACATACCGGTGAGCGTCACCGGAGATTGGATCGTTACGCCTCCCGAAACCCGTTCAGGGAAAGGGCCGAAGTTTGTCGTTATCAACCTGATGGACGGACAAAGCCGGGGTCTCCCCCGCACCATAAAGAGCTATCTGAAACTGATAGGGGTGGAGGTCATTGAATATCCTTCCATTGACGAAGGCCCGTCAGATGCCGGTGCACTGTCAAAGGCCCGGACGGCAACAGACGCCGCGGCATTGATAGAGGCGGTCCTGAATCTCAGGGACCAGCCGTTCACCGCCCGGGTGAACATACCGGCCTATGCGACCCGCAATGAGGACTTTAGATTCACGGTCCAGGCGGATTTCTACCTGGAAATGGGGGGACGGCGACATATTATCGATCTGGGAGGCCTCAACCC
>ENA-OSEO01004196-OSEO01004196.1-sediment-metagenome-genome-assembly--contig:-NODE-4196-length-15578-cov-3.927940_pt1 | contig 15578 bp, 15 predicted proteins | sample MGYA00237883_ERZ534232 | MGnify/ENA metagenome assembly ERZ534232 | reverse complement strand
CGCGACGAGGCCCGGGGCGAACTGGTCCTCATCCCGTCCCACAATGACTTCATCCCGTTCGGTATCGATTGCAAGGACATAATAGGGACGCGGCGACGCGATATTGAGTCCCTTCCGCTGCCCGATGGTCACCGTGTGAGTTCCTTTGTGTCTGCCCACGACGGTTCCCTCACGGTCCACGATCGTGCCGGGGCGGGGGAGGGGGGACGGACAGGTTTCGAGAAAACTCCGGTAGTTGTCGTCGGGAATGAAACAGATCTCCTGGCTTTCCTTTCGCGGCGGGAGACCAAGTCGACCGGCCATCTCCTGAATCTCCCGCTTGGTTCGGTCGCCGTTGGGAAATATGAGGCGCCGCAGCTCTTCCTGCCCCAGTTGAAAGAGAAAATAGGATTGATCCTTCTCTCGGTCGACGCCCTTGAAGAGAGCATACTCGACCGTGTCTCCGCTTTCTTCAACACGTGCGTAATGGCCGGTGGCGATGCAGTCGAGCCCCCGGGCGTGCGCCTCGTCCAGGAGATAGCGGAACTTGATCTTCTTGTTGCAGACGATGCACGGATTCGGGGTCCTCCCGGCCAGGTACTCCCGGGCGAAATAGTCCACGATCTCTCTCCTGAAGAAAGGGGCAACGTCCCGTATGTGGAGCGGAAAGTCCAGGGAGGAAGCGACCGCCGCCGCATCGCCCTCGCTTCCCGCAGGGAAGCCGTTGCGCAGATACAGCCCTTCCACGCGATATCCCTGTTCTTTCAGGATCGCCGCCGCCACGGCGCTGTCAACGCCGCCGCTGATGCCCACAAGCACGCTCTTCGCCAAACCGTTACTTTCCTCAACCATCTGAAGTCGTTATACTCTTTGTGACTGATATCCTATTTGCGGGGCGAATGCAAGGTGAAGGGAACCCTTGTCCCGTAAGATCGCGGGCAGAGGGATTGTGCCCTGGGTCGACGGAGACCGGATAGAATAAGGGTTGAATCAGGAGCGCGATTGCGGTAGACAGTCATCGACGAGTTGTCGAAACGAGGAGGGGCATGCCGTACACGCAGTATACCGATCCGGATGTCAGCGCGGAGGAAGAATTTTTTGTCACATCCGACGGTGTCGCTCTCCGGCTGATCGATTTTGTGCCTCCCCGGGACGCGCCGGAGCGGCCCATGGTGGTCTTCGTGGCCGGGTGGATATCGCTTATAGACGGATGGAAACGTGTCCTGCAGAGGCTCACGCCCCGTTACCGGACACTGTATGTGGAGACCAGGGAAAAGGCCAGCGCCATGTTTCCCCTCCGTCCCGACCGCGTGGATTTCTCCATGGCGCGCATGAGCCGCGATCTCATTGAGATTGTAGGGAACAAAGTCCCGCCGGCAAAGCCTCTCTGCCTCGCCGGGAGTTCGCTGGGGGCGACCGTTATCCTGGACTCCCAGACCGCGGCGCAAAGACAGCCGGCGCTCTCCATCCTCATCGCGCCCATATGCGAGCTGATCTACCCCTTCTGGCTCCCGCTCCTTCTCAGGCCGGTACCGCCGTCGCTGTACACGGCGATCAAGCCGGCGCTGAAATGGTACCTGCGCAATGTCAGGGTGGATAAACGGAAAGAACCGGAGCAGGCGAAGAAATACGAGGGGACGCTGGATGCCGCCGAACCGCGAAGGCTCAAGGCAAACGCCTTTGCCATAAAGGATTACAAACTCTGGGACAAATTGCCGCGCGTTTCGTCGCCGGTCCTGATCGTGGGAGCAAAGAGCGACACCCTGCACGGCATTGATGTCATCGAAAAGATGGCGGAACTTCTCCCCAGGGCGGAGATTGAGATGATGTCCGGCAACAGAGAAACGCACAGCGAAAAAATGGGAGATCTGATCGTCGACCGGTTGACCAGACTTTGTAATATGAAAGGGTAATACATGGCTTCGGATGTAAAGGAACTGACGGTACAGTACGAAGAGGACGGTACCGTCATCGTGAAGGAGTTGGACAAGATGATCCTGTCAAAGGGAGCGTGGGCGACGGTCATCTTCAAATACCAGGACTTGAACCGCGCGAGTGGTGAATACGGGCCGCCCCGGTTCACCATCCGCCGGTACCGCAAGATCAATAACGAATACCGCCAGCAGAGCAAATTCAACATATCAAGCGCGGATCAGGCGGTGAAGATTATAGAGGCCCTGCAGAAGTGGGTTGACGCCCCGCAGGGGTAACCAGTGAGGAAACAATCGTATTCGGGAGGTTGTAACCGTGGATGATCTTATGAATTACCTGTCGGCCCATCCGGTAGTCCTCATTGTCATTATTGCCGTCGCGGTTGTTCTTCTCTACCTCGCGCTCAGAAAAACGCTGAAACTGATCCTTATCACTGTGCTCGTCATCATCGTGGTCGGCCTCGCCGCCCTGTACGGATACCATTACTACAGCGGCGAGCCCGAGAGATTTCCCGAGAGCGTGAAGGAAGTGGTCGGCACAATCGGGGATCAGAGCGAGAAGATGATCGAGGCGGGGAAGGACGTGGTGGAGAAGGTGGGGGAATCGATCAAGGAAAAGCGGAACCCCACTGAAAACAAATAGAATCTCCCATGCTCGGGGATTGTCGCCACCGCGAAGCTGCCGGTTCCATGAAAAAACGCCCTGAAGGAGGGCGTCATTTCAGCTCCGGCGGATCCTCATCTCTGGAGTATGCCGGATGGATTCCTTTTTTCAGAAAAAGGCATAGACTCAACTCTGGTATGCCCCTGATTGTGAAGACATCCACACGAAATCCGGTGTTTCTCTGCTCACATATTCTTACCGCATTAGGCGGCTTTCGGGGAAGGAACCGGCCCCTTTTGCATCTGCACTATATTGGTTTTTTTATCGAACCATCCCTCGAAAAGGATCAAGTCGGGGTGGCCGTCGAGAGAGGTATAATCTTTTACCCGTACTCCCTTTTCTCCCACCTTGCCTTCGCTGAAGACCCGGACAGTGTACCGGTGTTTCTCGGCCTGCGGACACATTACAGCTTTAAGATTCCACGTCCAATCGGGATTTTGACCCAGATTCACCACGAGGAATTGCCCAACTTGTGGTGGTAAGCTCGTTGGTTTCGGAAGTTTTTCCTTATGCGCCTCTGTCTGACCACCTGTTTCAGCTTTCTTCTCCCAGAATTTCCAGGACATTGATGCCCTCCTTTGGTACATTTTTATATGTATCTAAGGCAATTGCTATGCCCGGAGCATAACATATCGATATTGTATGATTTATTTTTCCTGAGACCTTTCAGATAGGAACCGCCGATTCCTATAGGATTGGGGAAATCATGAAGGGATGGTGAAAAAAGAAAAAATCACGCAATAAGATGCTGAGATAACGAATGAAACAGGACAAGGAATAGTATGTTCCGGTTTTGTGTAGATGAGAACATTTGATTCCGGAAAGTTGAATCGATACAGAAAGCGTCGAATCCTTGGAAAGGTGGTGATGAAAAAGGTTACAGAAGATCGATCGTCATGGCCCGTGTGGGGCAGCCCTTGACGCACAGTTCACAGCCGCTGCACTTTTCGGGATCGAAGATGACCTCCATGGTGTTTTTGTCCAGGTAGAGGGCGCCGCTCGTGCAGAAGGCCACGCAGGCGCCGCAGTGCACGCACCGGTCTATATTCCGGGTCACGCTTTTTGAAAGGGGCTCCACGCTCAGCCCCAGCCCCCTGAGGTACCGGATGGCCCGGTCGAAGTTCTTCTTTGTGCCGCTCAGGTCCAGGACCATCAGCCCCTCTCTTCGCGGCGATATCCGCGCCCTCATGATGTTGAAGGCCAGGTCGAAGTCTTTTACCAGGCTGTATACCACGGGCTTGTCGACAACGTCGGCCCCGTAGCGGATGATTATCTTTTTTGAATACATATTCCCGCCGTCTCCGGATGTTCGGTTATCCTAGTTTCACGTCAGAGTCAAGATCCTAATCGGCGAGCAGCCGGTCCCAGTCATAGGAGGGGAACGTTTCGCCGAGGGGGTGGTCATCGTTCACGGCGTGGTACTCCAGTGTTGTGAACACCTGCTGGGCGATCCGGCGGACCGGCTCCGGGGGCACCACATCATCCTGTCGGCCGTGATAGAGCGTCACGGGCACGGCGATCCGCCGTTTCAGATAGGGACTGAACTCCTCAAGAGTAAGAGCCGGGGCCAGAAGGATGAGCCTCTTGACCAGCCCTTCGTTGTCACAGGCATACATGGCAACCATGAGTCCCCCGAAGCTGGAACCCACCAGCACGAGATCCTCTTTCCCCGCCAGCACCGCGCGAAGCTTTTCCATCCTCTGGTCGAGGCTTCCCGTGTAATCCTCAATGATCATGTCGGGATACCGATCCCGGAAGAACCGCGACTTGGTCCCCTGGCTGCTTCCCTCAAGGCCGTGCACGAAGACCCTGCTTGTCATGTCTCTTCTCCTTGTATTCTTCACTCTGCGACCGTTCATACTATTCAAGGGGCGAATTTGCAAGAAGACAGAGGTATTCCCGGATTATATTGCTTGAAGGTTTCGACTGTGTTAGAGAGAGCGCAAACTCCGGAAGGAAGATCGCGATGGTTGCGTTAGCCCCGTTCAGGGCCGTCAGGCCGCAACGGCAGTATGTCAAGGATGTTGCCTCCTATCCCTATGATGTTATTGATTCGCGCGAGGCCCGGTTGCTGGTCCGCGATAATGCCAGGAGTTTCCTGCAGATCGAGAAATCGGAGATTTATTCTCCCGACAATATGGCTGTGTGCGAAGAGATATATGGGCGGGCCCGGGCGAATCTCTTTGAGTTTCTTCATGAAGGCACGCTCTTCCAGGATGAAACGCCCCGGTTCTACATCTACCGGCAGGGGATGAACGGCCACCTCCAGTATGGCGTGGTGGGCTGCGTGAATGCGGCGGATTATGAATCCGGGATCATCAAGAGGCATGAGCTGACGCGCAGAGACAAAGAGCTCGACCGCACGAGCCATATAGACACCGTCGGTGCTCAGACCGGCCCTCTCTACCTGACCTACCGGGCCTCATCGGCCATTGACGCCCTGGTCCGGGAGATTGTCGCCGGCGATCCGGAATACGACTTTGTCGCCGATGACGGGATAAGCCATACCGCGTGGATTGTGAGCGATGGGGGAGTCGTTGGACGAATCAAGGAAGGGTTTCACCGGATAGAGTCCCTGTATATCGCGGACGGGCATCACCGGGCGGCAGCTGCCGCAACCGTTGCGCGCCAACGCCGGGAGGCCAACCCCGCCCATACCGGGGAGGAAGAATACAATCGCATCATGGCCGTCATATTCCCCCACGATCAACTCAAGATTATGGATTACAACCGTGTCGTCAGGGACCTGGCCGGGCTCGACGAGAATGCATTTATCGCAAAGGTTCGCGAGCGCTTTGCCGTTTCCGGCGATTTCACCCACCGGTCGCCGCGAGAGCGGGGTGAATTCGGGATGTATCTGAAGGGGAAGTGGTACGGGCTTCGGGCTGAAACGCGCAGTCTCGCGCAGGATGACCCCGTGGCCGAGCTTGATGTGTCCCTGCTCCAAGATAACCTGTTGGGTCCGATCCTCGGGATCGACGATCCGCGGTCAAATGACAGGATTCGTTTCGTGGGCGGCATACGGGGGATGGACGAGCTTGAGAGGCTCGTGGACTCCGGCGAATACGCGGCTGCGTTCTCCCTCTATCCCACCACCATCGAGCAGGTGATGTCGGTTGCCGACAGGGGCGAGACCATGCCCCCCAAGTCCACCTGGTTCGAGCCGAAGCTCCGGAGCGGCATATTTGTTCATCTCCTGGACTGATCCGCCCGGCCTGTCACGCCCGAATCAGATCCCGAGCAGGGAGGAGAACAGAAGCACTATGGTTCCCCGGAAACAGAGACGAATGCTCGTTCCGGCCATCCTGGTCGCGCTGCTCCTGTGCGGGGCCGCGGTGCCCCTCCATGGAGATGTGTACCGCTATCTCGACGAAGACGGAACCCCCTGTTTTACCAATCTGCCCCCGTCCACCGGCACATATCAGGTCTTCATAAAGGAAAGAAAATGGTTTTCCCCGGCCCGCTCCACAGACCGGTACGACGGCTATCTGCGCGAGGCTTCCCGGAAGCATCGTGTCTCCTTTCCCCTTCTCAAGGCTATCGTCAAGGTGGAATCGGATTTCGACCCCCGGGCCGTATCGGAGAAAGGGGCGAAAGGACTCATGCAGATCATGCCTTCCAACTTCGAAGCCCTGGGGATACAGGACCCCTTTGACCCACAGGAAAACATCATGGCCGGGGCGCTTCATCTGAGGCGCCTCCTGGACCGGTTCAAGGGCAAAGTGCGCCTGGCCCTCGCGGCGTACAACGCCGGCATCGACACCGTTGAACGCGCCAACGCTATCCCCCCCATACCCGAAACGCAGGACTACGTGCGCAAGGTTATTGAATGCTACGAATTATTCCAGGGAGGGTAGTGGCAGGTTCGGCAATGGGATATTTATGTCAACCACATTGTCAGTTCCGCGCTTAAAATTGTTCTCAACGTCTCGGATAGCGTGGCCGGCACTAAACATGACCGAGCGAAGCCTGTCGGTCTGTTCCGGCTCGCGTTCATCCGTTTGTCAGGCCCAAGAGCGCGATTTAAAAACGTAGATCGCCCAACCAAGCGTGTCGCGCCCCCAGCGCAGGTATGCCGCCTTCACCTTGCTCACGCGCTCTACCAACTCCGCCACGTCCGGATCATCCGGATGCGTGCGAGCGTACTCGGCCGTCGCGTACCATTGGAGGCCTTCATACCTGTCCCAGTCGTCCGTGCTGCTCACGATGGTGTGAACGAGTTCCATTCCCCGCCGCTCTCCGGCTTCTGCATTCGAGGCGTGGCTTCCGAAGGCTTCTCTCGCGATCCCGGACGCCTCCAGGTAGTGGTCGGACGGCTCCTGCCGCCAGTATGGCTCTCCCGCGATCACCCAGCCGCCGGGTTTCACCATGCTGATCAGCGCTTCGAGCGTATTGGCATGCCCCCCGAAGACCCAACTGGCGCCGATACATGACGCCAGATCCAAGCTGTGCGGCTCGTTTGGCTTGAAATCCGCACCATTCATCTGAGTGAAGGTGATGCCGGGGCTCGACGTCCGCGCCTTGAGCTTTCTCTGGGCATCGGCGATGTAAGAAGGGGAAATGTCGATGCCCATGCCGCGAACGCCATAGGATTCCGCCAAGCGAATCAGAAACTCACCCTTTCCACAGGCAATGTCAACCACCTGCGCGTTAGTCGGGAGGCGCAGAAGTTCCACGAGACGGGCCAGTTTTTCCTCGCTCGTGGGGTTGCATACCACATGTTCACGGTGAGTAATGTCGTAGAACTTCAATGTGTCCATGATTCTCAATCCTTCGACGGCTGAGCGCCGCCGGATAAGCCGCTGTTTCGGGAGCGGGAATCGGATGTATTCAATCTACCGTGTCAAAAACCGAATGAAACGAAGCCTGAAAGGGGTCGGCTCGAAATGAACCTATTCTGAAACGCAGTGTATATAATCCCTGAGCGCGACCGCATTGTTGTAATTGAGCTCTTTTGATGAATACAGAAAACTCACTCTGCCACGCTTGAGATGCGCTAAAAGCTCTTTGACGCTCTCCTCATTTGAAGCCAATTCTTTGAAATATCGCTTTTTGAATTCAGGCCATTTATCATGATCGTGGTTATACCATCTGCGAAGATCATTTGAAGGAGCCACCGACTTCAGCCACAAATCTATCTTCGCATCCGTTTTCGAAAGTCCTCTTGGCCATAGTCGATCAATCAGGATTCTGAACCCGTCTTCAGAATCCGCCTCATCGTATATTCGCTTAATCTTGATATCCATATTCTGAATTGAAGCGTATAACGTCAAAGCTCATTTGCCGCTATGGAGCGTAGCGGAATGGTGGTCAGGTGCGGCGCTTTGTTCGCCTATATTTATGAGGAAGTCACTTTTTCATTAATAAATACTCGGCCACGGCTTGATAGGCTGGCAACGAGGTCGGGTCAATCTGCGAATTCTTCGCCGTGGGAAAGGATGCCAACCGCACGATGACCATCTCGGCGGTTGGGTCCACATAGATGGTTTGCCCATGAACACCACGTGCAGCAAAGGCAACGTGCTTATTGTGGAAAATCCACCACATGCTGCGGTAACTACCGCCTTCAAGCGTCTTGTAACCAGCCTTGGCGAATGCTTTCTTGTCGCCGCCGGCCCGGATACTCTCAACAACCTTTTTCGGGAACAGCCGTTGCCCGTTGATTTTTCCGCCGTTAAGCATAAGAAAACCGATTCGGCCCAAGTCTCGTAATCCCGCACTGAGACCACCACCGGCGAAAGGCGTGCCTTTGGAATCCACTGTTATGTACCCATCCTGTTCAGCACCCATCTTGCTCCATATAAGGTTGGAGAGCAGGTCGGTGAGGTCCATGCCGGTTGCTCGCGAGATAATCCATCCAAGCGCGTCCGTATTGATGGTCTTGTAGCCAAAAGCCTCACCATGGATCCCGTTCTGCTTGACAGTCTGAAGATATTCAAAATAGCCATTCGGACCTTCGTATTCCTTTGGCTTGGGTAATGGGCTTGCCGCCTTTGAATAGACCCAAATGTCTGCATTTGGATCGGAGTAGTCTTCGCTATAATCAAGGGCTGTGGTCATGTCCATGACCTGGCGCACTGTTGCGCTGCCAAACGCGCTGCCATCGAGTTCCGGAACAATGGATTCGACCTTGATCGTTTCATCAAGCTGATCCTGCGCCACGAGAATTTCGGCCAGCAGTCCTGTCAAAGACTTGGTCATGGACATGGCCGTATGCTTTCCTGTCTCTTTCAGGGCACCGAAGTACCGCTCGTAAACGATTTCACCCTTGTGGATGATGAGAATCCCGTCGGTGTAGTTCTCTGAGAGAGATTCCTTCCACGTCATCGACTCCACGCTTCCAATGGGCAGGAAGGTGATGTGGTCTATCTCTTCGTCCAGCGCATATGTCAGCGGAATCGGGGCACCGATACCTCGGCTCACTTGTTTCGTGGGCATCAGTTCGCGAATGTGACATACGGTCCAACGTAATTTCGGGAAGCTGAAGAAATCGGATTCCGGTTGCATGATCAGCTTTTCAGGCGCCGGTGGAAAGCCTGTCATCCAGCCCAGTTTTGTTGGATCGGACTCTTCCGCGCTCAAGGGATTGCGAGTTTGCGCAGCGGTATCACTCAAAAGCCCCAAGACGACAACGACTCCGATAAGTCTTGCAAGAAACTTTTTATCTATGTGCAAAATACTCTTTCCTCCATCATCTTTTGAGGGCAAACACAAAGTTCACCGGGAGCGTAAGCGATCCGTTGAAATGCCTCGTTCGGCGGTTATTCCCATTAGCCACCAGGCAGCACATTTATCCCGCTGATTTCGAGTACAGTCACGCCTTTCAGACGCCCTCGTAATTGTGCTGTTGCGTGGGCCGAGAACGGTCCGCCATGACTTGGTGCACATCGATGGCTGATTGATTGCTTGTCAGCTTTATTCCAGTTTTCGGACGTTGGCCACGCGGACGTTCGGAATGCCAGGAACGTGTGGTTTTCTTTGGTCGTCAGTAAAGATAGCTTACGCAAATCCTTGGCAAGCTTGCCATTATTCTTGATATCCGAACCTCCGAATGCTTCCAACATCCATCCCTCACCTTGAACATCCGCAATCTGTTCACCGTTGTGATCGGACTGTTGCGTCGGTGCGCAGAGCAAAGGCTTAAGCGAGCACTCCTCCGCAAGAATAATAATTGCCTGCAGCAAGACGAAAATATGACCAAGGTTGTTGAATACCTCTCCGGGACGTTCTTTGTCCGTGGCAATAAGATTGCAGACTTTACGGGTTTGTCGCAAGTCTATGTGCTGCTCCGTTGCACATACGATGGAGTCCAGCGAGCACGGATCAATAGTTTCAAAGGCAACACCGCCACCACCTCGGTGCCGCAAAAAAGTGGTCGCCAATGCAACATATGCCGAGCGCAGGTCATCCAGGATTGAATCTCCTTGCAGAGTACTTACCAAAGTCATAGTTACTCCAGTAGGTTTGTAGCCGAACAGTATCAATAGATGGAATATTTTCCATTATATTGCCCTTATAGCATGGAATGAATTCCATCTATTTTTATATTAAGCCTGGATTGACGGAAAATGATCGCTTGATTTTTCCATTTTGCTACCATAGGCCACGATATCATGGAAAACAAGGAAAATTAAGACCGACCAAACAGTTACGGAAGTACGGAATATCTGTGTCATATGTGAAATGGGGAGGTTGAACCATCTGATACTGAAATCTGCTTCCCCCATACGCCGGGCGAATACGAATCGCCGTTCTATGCGCAGGCAAAGAGGCTGGCGAACCGGATATGATGGAGAAGAACGGAATAGTAGACGGTGAATACAGAGAACAGCCCCACCACTGAAACCGGGTGCCGCCGGTAGCGCCAGAGGAGGGTGAGGCCGAGGGACACGAGGACAATCTTGACGAGGGCAAAAAGAACAGGGCTGTTATGAACGAGATGTTCCATGAGGACGTTGATCTCTTGCATCAGCCCCAGCCGCGCCCAAGCCAGGGTGAAAAACAGATCCAGTATGTTCATGACGACGATGGCTATGATGATTCCATTGAGCCATCGTATCTGCTGCGGGGTTCCCAGGGAAATGGTCTGTCGGGCCACGGGTAGTTTCCTCTTCATGTCGCCAGCTTACGTTTCTGGCATATAATCGGCTCTGCCTTCTCTGTCAATCTATTTTTCAATCGCGTTCATGATCATTTCAATTTCAGCGCCCGAAGCTCCCGCGCCGTCCAGTACCAGATGATGGCGAAAGAGATGACGTTGGCGATGGGCTGCGCCATCCACACGCCGGTCAGGCCGAACCACAGGGGAAGAAGGTAGATCAGGGGCACGACAAGCAGAACCTGGCGACCCACCAGCAGCGCCATTCCCGTGAGACCCTTTCCCAGTCCCATGAACAGGTTGATCCACACGATAATCGGCCCCACGAGGATCTGTGTGCTAATATGGATTCTCAGAGCGGGGACGGCGACGGCGAGAAGCTCGGGTTCGCCGGTAAAGAGGCTCAGAATCGGACGGGCGAAGAACTCGATGCCCAGGAAGCTTACTCCCGCAATGAAGACGGATATCTTCGCGGCAACCCGCGATATTTCCCTGATCCGGTCGTAATTACGCGCCCCGTAGTTGAACCCGATCATGGGCATGACCCCGTGGCCGATTCCGAAGAGAATCATCATCAGCACCCCGTTTATCCTGAATGCCAGTCCCAGCGCGGCGACGGCGATGTGACCGAAACCCGCGAGCGTAATATTGTAGAAGATCAGAACGGCGCTGAAGGCGATGTTGGTGACAAAGGAGGGGAATCCCACCTGATAGATCGGGGCGATGATCGACCATGCCGGGATCATGTGTCTCAACCTTACCCGGTAGCCTGAGCGGCGCGAGAAGAGGAAGTACAGGGAGAGGAAAGAGGTGGAACATTGCGAGACGGCTGTGGCGAGGCCCGCCCCCCTGACTCCCATCGCGGGGAAAGGCCCCCATCCGAATATGAGAAAGGGGTCGAGGATCGCGTTGACCAGCGCGGATGTGATTATGACGAACATGGGAACATTCGGGTTTCCCTCGGCCCGAAAGAGGTAGTCAGACATCATCATGAAAAAGAGAAAGGGGGTTCCGAAGACGATGATTCTCAGGTACTGCTCCGCAAGGGGGAGAATATACTCCGTGGCGCCGAAGAAACGGAGGATGGGCGACGAGTAGAGTGTCCCTGCCAGGATGACCAGTATTCCGAAGAACAGGGAAAGGAAGATGACCTGCCCCGCTGTTCTGTTGGCTTTCAGCGCATTCCCCGCTCCGAACATGCGTGACGCGAATGATCCCGCCCCCACGCCCGTTCCGACACCGATGGCCCCGAAGAGGATCTCGATGGGAAAACAGATGGTGATGGCCGCGATGGCCTCGGGGCTGATCTTCCCGATCCAGAAGGCATCCACCACGCTGTAGAGCGACATGATAAGCATTGCCGCCATGGAGGGGAGGCTCATCTTGATAAGGAGTTGCCCGACGGAGTCCTTCCCCAGATCGAGCATTCTTTTTTCTTTATCGGTCTTCATATGGTATGTGATGACAATATTGGGCCGTTGAACAGGCGTTTATGGGGATTTGATATATGCCGGACCCTCATACACCAAAAAAGGACATTGGTAAACAGATGAAGAGGGAAGGGTACAATCTGATCGTCATCCTGGGGCCGACCGCGACCGGGAAAACGAGACTGGCCGCCCGTCTCGCGAAGGAGCGCGGCTGGGAGGTCATCTCGGCCGATTCGCGCCAGGTGTATAAAGGAATGGATCTGGGGACGGGGAAGGATCGTTCCGAGTTTCTGGTGGACGGCGTATCCGTGCCCTGCCACCTGATCGATATCGTCGATCCCGGCTACGAATTCAGCCTTTTCGAGTATCAGCAGCGCTTCTATCGCTGTTTTTCCGATCTCTCAGAGCGGGGGATCATTCCCGTCATGGCGGGGGGAACGGGGCTCTATGTCGAAGCGGTCGTGAGAGAGTACGCTATGGTCGAGGTGCCGGAAGACCCTTCACTTCGCCGGGAAATGAACGCCATGGACCTGGACGCCATGCGGGAGCGTCTTCTGAAAAGCAATCCGGCCCTCCACAACACGACGGACACTCAGGACCGCGCGCGTCTTGTCCGGGCCATCGAGATCGCTGAGTACACGAAGGCGCGCGAAACATGCGGCATCCCCGCCCATCCGGACCTGTGTCCCTTTGTGGTCGGTATCCGGTGGGACCGATCCCTTCTGCGCGAGAGGATCACGTGGCGACTCCGGGAGCGAATCGACGCGGGGATGGTCGAAGAGGTCCGGGCGCTCCATGACGGAGGAGTAAGCTGGGAGCGGCTCGACTCACTCGGGCTGGAATACCGGTACGTAAGCCGCCATCTTCAGGGACTCATGGATCGGCAGGAGATGTTCGATCAGTTGAACACGCGGATACACCAGTTCGCCAAGCGCCAGATGACGTGGTTCAGGCGGATGGAACGGCGAGGTGTTCGCATCCACTGGATCGACGGCGCCGATTACGACGCCCTCAAGGCTCTGGTCGAGGGGCAGGTGAGATAATGATCCCCGAAAATATTCGTAAGTATCTTGCCCGCTACGCCGTGGGCGGTGGATGGCGCATCGTATCCGGATCGCTTGAGGGGATCGAGAGCGTTGTGGTAATCCCCGCCCTCGCCGAATCGGACCATCTCTTCACGACCCTCGCCGGCCTCGCAGGGAATCCCCGGAGCGAGCTTGCGCGCGCCCTTGTCGTCTGTGTCATCAATAACGGTACCACGGAAACGGTGCCGGGGGATGATATCGCGGACAACCGTAAGACGCTGAGGATACTTGAGTGGCTGGTGGGCGCGGGGAGAGAAGATTTCCATGACGCACACATGTTCGCTCTGCTCGACAGGATCAGGCAGAGCGGCCTGCGGATTGGGTATGTGGACGCTGCGTCGCCGGGGCTGGAACTACCGGATAAAGATGCCGGTGTGGGGTTTGCGCGGAAGATCGGAATGGACCTCGCCCTGAGCGTGTTCGACCACGAACGGCGCGGTCCCCATCTGATCTTTTCCCTGGATGCCGATACCCTCGTGGAGGGCGATTACCTCTCCGCCGTGCGAAGCGCCTTTGCGCGAAACCGATACGCCGCCGCTGTGATTAGCTACGAGCACCAGACGGCGGGCAGCCCCGATGAACAGGCCGCCATCTGCTGTTACGAGCTGTTTCTCCGCTATTATGTCCTCGGCCTCCGGTACGCCGGATCGCCCTATGGGTTTCATTCCATCGGTTCCACCATGGTCTGCACCGCCGACGCCTACGCGCAGGTGAGGGGGATGAACAGGCGGAAGGCGGGGGAAGACTTCTATTTTCTCGACAAACTCGCCAAGACCGGGGCCGTGGGGAATATCTCCGCCACCACCGTCCGCCCCTCGTCGCGGGCGTCCCGGCGCGTCCCCTTCGGGACAGGGAAGCGCGTTGCCCGTTTTACCGAGGGGACGGGGACGGAAAACGAATACACCCTGTACGACCCCCGATCATTTCTCATCCTCAAACAGTGGCTTGGCGGCATGGCATCCTGCCGGGATACGGACCCGGAGGCGATACTGGCCCGTACCCGCACGATCGAGCCATCGCTCGAAGCATTTCTTAGGGGATATCATTTCGACGATATATGGCCCCGCCTCATTCGGAACAGCGGAGATGCGGCGCATCTTCGCGATCATTTCTCCCGCTGGTTCGACGGATTCAAGACCTTCAAGTTGATCCGCCACCTTGCGAACACCGCTTTCCCTCCCGTTCATATGTTCACGGCCCTGGAAACGCTCGCCGGGATGATGGGGGATCGACTTCCCGTTCGTGTCACACCCGGCTCCGTCCCGCCGCTCCGGGAGCAGATGGAGATACTCGAATATCTTCGCGAACATGATCGATAGAGAAGGCTGCTGGAGCGATTCATGTTGGAACCTTAGAGTTCATATAAGCCAGTTCAAACTATTTCCCCGCCCTTGATTATCTCGATCGCAATCATTATCTTAAAAATATATTACTTCCGAAGTGATCAGACGATGCCAACGCCCTGTTGAAAGAAGCGGATTTGTTCTGGAGATGACCATGAACGAACGAACCTGGACATATGCACGCAAAAAAGGTGTTTCGCCATCTCCTCTCACGCGCGTTCGCGCGATCTGTGCCGGGTGCAGGCCCTCTGTTAGATTGGTCTTCACGTTAATCAGTGGTATTATCCTGATTGCATTATTTCTCCCGTCATTGTCACATTCAAAAGATACCGCTGGTGATCCCAGTGCCTTTTATCCAAACACCCGCCCTTTCACAGGGTATTATGACAGCACCCTAACTGGCGATGCGTATTATTTCGATTGGTCCATCGATAAAGACCTCGCCGCTCATAATGGACCAAAATCTCTCGGAGAGATATCTTTCCTGCTCGCTGACATCACGGAACCGCTCCCTTTGTTCAAAGTGGACCCCTTTCTGGTGTTTCCCGGTGAAATGACAGATTTAACGTGGCCTACATCATTAAATAACGGGTTTTATAATGATGACAATTTAAAGACTGATCGGGAAGACACGGCGATCGCTGAACCATGGAGCGGTATTTGGGGGAAACATGGTTCAGGTGAGCCGGAAACTCGCGTTGAAAGCCCCCGTTATCAATCTCAGGCATCACTGTCGTACGAGGAGAAAGGCTACAATCTGTTGGAGCAAAACGCGTCAAACCGTCTTGCTCTCTATCTCGAACCTCTGGAAAGGCGAGAACCGATTCCACAGCAATCCCAATACATTCAGGTCTTAGGCCCGACTGATGACGGACATGAAATATATGGTTTATCGAAGTTTTCCGAACCGCAATACAGAGGAAACATACTCCTGCCGCTTTCCGTTCCTCGGTCACGAGAAAGGACGAATCGTATCGGGATTTTTCCGGACGCTATTTACATAGGAACCGATTTCGATTACTTCAGTATTGCGGAAAGCCTGCGGCCG
>ENA-OSEO01004195-OSEO01004195.1-sediment-metagenome-genome-assembly--contig:-NODE-4195-length-15579-cov-4.149529_pt1 | contig 15579 bp, 10 predicted proteins | sample MGYA00237883_ERZ534232 | MGnify/ENA metagenome assembly ERZ534232 | reverse complement strand
CATCATGCAATAAATGAACAGCTAAATTGACATCTGTTCCTTTTTCTTTAATATCATAAATGTAAACCCACTGCCCATCTACTGTCAAAGCTCTTTTTATTTGGCTTTGGAAATTACCGAAATGAACCCTAAACGACGGTATAGTCTTTTTTAAAGCTCTTATATATGTTTCTTGTCTTATCGGACGCTTAGGATCTCCCATCTCAGATACCTTAGCTGTAAAATATCGAATAGTTTTGATTTCGTTGTGAGAGTGTAAAGAAGTTTGGAATAATTTTAATAAATCTAACCATTTGTAAGGAGTATTCTTTAATGAGCGGTTATAAAGATTGAATCCGTCAATATAGATAAATGTTCTCATTCAGAAAAACAAGAGCCTCATTTCTGAGGCTCTGTACCCTCGGTCGAAACCTTGGGGTTGTTAGTAAATTGTTAGTAACTTTATATATTTTGATCTATTAAAATAAGAATGTCAAGTACAAAATATAGGAATATTCTTAGTGATAATTTATTAAATGATACTATATATTGATATTTGAATCTAATAATCTCAAGATATCCTCAATCTCCCACACATGATCTGTAACCCCCGCTTCCATAGCAGGAGTTATTCTTAGAGATTGATGTATCCGACAGAAATTATAATACATAAAATGAAGTGAAATTGCATTAATATGGTTTTCAATCTTTTTGCTGTGAGCATTTGTTAGTCTGGTGAATCTTCTCATGCTCATGCGCATGGTCAAATTCTGGCGCTCCGCATAGGACGTTGAAATATGGTTAGGGTCAGGATAGCCAGAAACCACGCGCCGGTCTGCACCGTAGTCGATTGGGCACCATCCGGGTGCAGCGAATGTCTTTCCAGCGAGTTTGTCGTGTTACAGGCGCTGCAACTGGCACCCGGAATCCTGAACACATCGCGTGGCATCCATGCGTGTTGACATTGCTTTTACCTTGTGTTATGATAAGAGCCATTGGGAGTAGTTCACAGTCAGAGCGGAAGGGGAGATACATGAATCTGAGGATTGTCCTGACGCTGATCGCGATAGTGGCTGTCAGTTGCTTCCTCTGCACCCTGGAACCCTCTTTTGTGGCGCTGATCGTTCCGCTGTGCTACTTGCTGGTCACTGTTGCGATCATCCTCTGGATTCTCAACAGAAGCAGGCTGGTCACAGCGCCCCCACGTTTTCGACCGCCGCCCGACGAGCTGGATCCCGCTGACGGCGGACGGCACCTCCGCGCCGCCGACATCATGAGTTGGGAGTTCGAGTACGCACGCACGACTGCATCAGAAGCGATGCAGGACCGCCAATCGGTCGTCAATTTCTACCTGGCGATTGCCGGGGCGTTCCCTGCCGCTATAGCACTGATCATCGTAGAGGGCCCGGGCCTGAACGAACTGCCGGCCTACCACCTGGTAGGCACCGTCGTTTTATGGGCACTGGTTGTCGTGGGCTGGAACTTCTTCCTGCAAGTCATCCATCTACGACGGGCCTGGCATCAAAGCGCGCAAGCTATGAACTGCATCAAGGACTTCTATCTGAAACACTCCACCGAATTCGAACACGGGCAGCTTGCCCAGGCGTTCCTGTGGAAGACCAGGTCCTTGCCCCGTCCGGAGAAGAAATGGAACATCTTCTTCTTCTCAGCAGCACTGATCGCATTCCTGAACAGCCTCTGTTTCCTGTTCGGAAGCATATTGCTCGACTTACAGGCCTACGAGCTCTCCCACGGAACGGTGTGGACGATTTTCTACTGGGGCGCCTTGGTTGCCGCTGGGCTGGCGATGTTCCTGTTCCACATGGCCATGTACCAGGCGTTTCTCAAGGAACCGGGAAGGAAGATCAGCGTCATGCGCGAGAATCAGAAGGTATCATCCAAAGCCGAGCGCCGCGTCGAGGTCCTGGAGCAGCGCCGTGAATACGATGGGGTCTACAAACTCGATCGGGTCCGCTACCGTTTCGAGCAATTCGATGGGACGCTCAGCGATCCGGTCACTCGCTTGGTTTTCGAGCGCGGCGATTCCGTTTGCGTGCTGCCCTACGACCCGCTGAAAGACGCCGTGCTGTTGATCAACCAGTTCCGCTATCCGGCGTACATACGGAACGGGCCGGGCTGGTTGTGGGAGATCGTCGCCGGAGTTCAGGACCGCGACCGTGATCGCGTGGCCGTCGCCCACGCTGAGCTGATGGAAGAGTCGGGCTATCAGGTCGAGACACTGGTCCCGATCATGAATTTCTATCTTTCGCCTGGCGGCTCCTCCGAACGTATCTACCTCTATCTGGCGTATATCACCGCTGAAAACCACGTTGCGCCCGGTGGCGGGCTTGCCAGTGAAAATGAGGACATCGCTGTCTCACTCGTGCCTTTCCAGCAAGCCGTGAAGATGGTCGAGTCCGGCACCATCGTGGACGCCAAGACCGTCATCGCTCTGCAATGGCTCGCTCTGCACCGACGCAACCTGCCCCGACTGCCACTCAAGTGAGTTCACACGGGATATAACACCGTCCGCTCGATTTGTGTCCCGCACAACGATGTGGCGTTACGTAGAAACGGCATGAGGTGAGATACATCCCGCGCGAAAAACAGATGTGAGCGGCATGCGCAATCACTCGCTCCGAAACCCGGCACGGGCGCCTGTACCTCCGGCAGTTTGCCGAGCACGCCAGCCCAGGCACATTCCCAGCGTATGGCTGTCTTCAGATACCAGACTTCGCACAGGACCGCCCTGTCGAGCAGATAATCGATGTGCCAGTGCAGCGCCTTGCCATTTTTTCTGGTGTGCCTTGCTATCCTGGCGGAAAGGTTTTTCCTTGCAGATCCGGCATACATATACCAGCCCTTGGAAAAGGAGATCCTGCCGAGGGATCCCACGGTCAGATCCTTCTCCACAGGGAACTCCAGCAGCATAAGATAGTTTCCCGAATCCGCAGAGGCAAGCTCCCTGTGCCGGTAATCCACGGGAATTCCGGTTCGTTCCAGCACTACCCCGCCCTCCCCATCGGCTTTAAGGGAGGCTACATGGTACTTAACCTTGTCCGAGACCCTGTAAAAGGTTTTGGCAAAAAGAGGATCCGTATGCAGGTGGGGGATAAAGATCTCCGCAGGGCCATGGGACAGGAGGAAAAGAGCATGGGCAGAATACCCTTCCCCGGTTAGTCTGGCCAGTTCCTCCAGATGCCGGCTTGCCCGGAGGCTCGGAGCATCGGGAAACATTCCTACCCCCTGTTCCACGAGAGAACAGGCCTTAACCTCCAGAAGATGGCTAGCACCCTCCCTGTCACGGATAAAGAAATCGAACCTGGAGGAGCCGAGGGTATATTCCGGCCTAACCTCCCGGGCTTCAGGAAACAGGACAGGAAGGATGAGATCCTTTGCCGCCAGGTTTGACCGGGCAGAATAAAGCGGTACAATTCTCTCCCTGTGGAAGGCTGCAACCAGGGTGTATTCCGTCTTTCTTCCCGGTTTTAAAGTTGCTTTCCGGGTTGTTTCCCGCCGATTGCTAACGCAAACTTCACTTTGGCGAGTCTCCGCTGCAATCCCCGGCTGATCCTTGGTGCCGGCTTTCTCCAGTATTACCCTGGTTCCCGGCAGAAGAATCTCCAGGAGCTTTCCGGGATTGGGGCAGTGACAGTAAACCTCCTCCCCCTCCAGATCAGCAGCAATGGCAAAACGGTTGATTCTGCGGAGAAAGGTTGCCTCTGCATGGGGGGTGAATAGTTTTGTAGTTCTCCGAACCTTGTTGTTTTCATAGTAATATTCAACCTTCTGCATACAGCACCCCGGGCTTAAAACATCTGCTTTTTTCTGTCAATTTTTACAGAACACAAATAGTATCCTCACAATCTTCCCTACTCTATAACTCTTTCTTTATTTGTGCCAGATAAAATAGACCTCGCCTGGGTTTATTAGGTCATCTGTTTTCTTGTATATTCAAACCCTAACAACAAGGTTCGGAGAACTAATAACGAGTTTAAATACGCCGATAAAAAGGGTATAATTATATTAAAAGTAACAAGGGTTATCATTGTTTGTTTTATTTGTATTGCCCTTTTCAAGGAGTTACAGGAATGTCCAGATCACATAACCGGGGAGTATTATTTTTCATACTCCTTTTTATTGGGTTATCCACACTTGTTTATGCCTACAATCCCCCTCAGGGGGGCGAGGATTTTTACCGGTACTATTCGCCGGAGTTTCTTTCCGGCACAGCATCGGTAAGCAGCCAGGAATCGCCCCAGGCGGATGCGATAAACCCGGCAGCCTCGGGCGGACAGCAGAGAACCACCCTGGACGGAAGCTACATTATAATAACAGATTTCGCCTCCGCCACCGACTTCGGCCACGCCGCTAACTTGGGAACTACCTTTCCCACCAGATACGGTGTTTTTTCCGGTTCTCTACATTTTCTTACCACTAATTATACGGACACCTTAAGTTTCGGAACCCTTGGGGGCCTGAATTTCTCCTTTGCCAAGGATCTTTTTCCGAATTTCTACGTCGGCAGCGGCTTGAGCGTGGTTATGGGCTCCTTCGACCGGTTCGATTGGGGTCTCTGGCTCGATCTTGGGGTAATGCATTTTCCCGGCACCCTGTGGGGATTAAAGGATTTCCATTGGGGAGCCAGCCTTCGTGGTCTCGGGAAATGGTTTGATCCAACAGTTAGCCAGGATGTTACTGCCTTTCCATCCCCCTTTACCCCGCAAGTAGGGGCAGGGTTCAATCTGATCGATTCCAAGGATATAAGGATGGATGTCTCTACAGATCTCTCCTTCCCCTTTTTCCAGAATCTTAAACTGGATCTCGGCGCCCAGCTGAGTTTCAGGGATTTCCTTGGCCTTAGAACCTCCTTAAGTCTGGACCTCCGGGAACTGATAGACGGTCAGCCCAAAAGCTTTATTCCCTCTCTGGGGCTTTATGTTAAATTCCGTACCAGTGCTCCGGAGAAGGAGGGATTCCTATCGGAGCAGGGATGGAACAGGAGCGATATAAAGATTCAAACCGCGGCCCTCCCCCTGTACTCAAACCGGTGGGCTTTGGGCCTTGGAGTAAATGTTCCCCTGGGGGTTATAGATAAGACTCCTCCCGTAATCGATGTTGAGTATCCGGAGGTATTGTACCTCTCTCCCAATAATGACGGGAAAAACGACGATCTGATCCTTCCCATAAGGATCACCGATGAAAGATACATTAAGGGCTACTCCCTTATCATCCGAAACAGCGCCGGCGAAACGGTACGTACAATCATGAACAAGGATGAGAGACCGGAGAATGTCACCTTCCAGAACCTGATTAAAAGGCTCACCTATGTCAAGGAGGGTATACCTATTCCGGAAACCCTGCGATGGGACGCCTATTCCGAGGGAGGCACCATTGTTCCCGACGGAGAGTACAGCTTTGTTCTGCAGGCCTGGGATGACAATGGGAACCTTCGGGAAACAGAACCCCGGAAGATCTTTGTAGACAACACGCCTCCGGAAATAACCCTGCTTCCTCCTACGGATCCCCTGGATATGATCTTTTCTCCCGACGGCGACGGAAACAAGGACACCTTCACCTTCCGGATGAGCGGCTCCAGGGAGGACCGGTGGGTGGGTCTTGTAAAGGATTCCGCCGGGGAAACGGTAAGGAGCTTTATTTTTGAAAACCAGGCTCCCTCCGATCTTGTCTGGGATGGAAAAAACGATGCAGAGATTATGGTTCCCGACGGGGTTTACTACTTTTCCATATCCGCCACCGACCGGGCTAAAAACCATGTTTCCGCTGAGCTTTCCAATATAATAGTGAATACCGCACGGCCCACCTTAAGCCTTAAAATCGACAACCCCTACTTCTCTCCCAACAGAGATAGGGTAAAGGATACGGTCACCTTCTTTCCGGAGGCATCGGTTAAAACTGGAATTGTCTCCTGGAAACTGGAGATTCTCGATTCCGCAGGAAGGGTGCAGAGAGAGTTCAACAATGAGAACCAGGGGGTTTTACAGGATTCGATCCTCTTCGATGGCCGAGACTCCCGGGGAAATATTCTGCCGGAAGGCCAGTACTCCGCCCTCCTCACCCTGCTGTATCAGAATGGATACAATCCTAATACAAGATCTCCCTTCTTTACCCTGGACATAACTCCCCCCAGCGCCAGGGTTAACCCGGAATACCGGGTCTTCTCCCCCAATGGCGACGGCCGCAGGGAGACCCTCACCTTTGCCCAGGACTCCAGCCAGGAGGATGAGTGGGAGGGGGCAATCCTGGATTCCCAGGGAAGGGTTATTAAGAAATATTACTGGCCCGGAAAGGCGGAAACTACAGTAACCTGGGACGGCAGGAGGGACGACAACACCCTGGCTGCGGACGGCATCTATACCTACAGTATCTTCAGTGTGGATAGAGCCGGCAACCGCGGAGAATCCGCTCCAGTGTCCATCGAACTATCCACCCTGGAAACACCGGTTTCCATATCCGTGGATTACAATGCCTTTTCTCCCAATGCGAATGGAGTAAGGGATACTCTTCCGATTAGGCCAAAACTGACTGTGGCAAGAAATGTGGAGTGGTACAATATTTCAGTGATATCGGAAGCAGGATCCGTGGTACGGACCTTCTCCGGCCGCGGCATGCCGGATCCTGTGTTTGAATGGAACGGACTTAACGATTCCGGGGCCAGGGTGCAGGACGGAATCTACTATGTAACCCTGGAAATGGAATACTGGAATGGAAACAAGCCAACCGCCAGGACACCGGAGCTTATTCTTGACCGGGTAGCGCCCGAGGCAGTGATTGCGGCAAATTACACAGTCTTCTCCCCCGACGGGGACGGCAACAAGGACACCATCACCTTTGAGGTAAAAAGGGCAACGCCGGAGGACAGCTGGAAGGCAGAGGTTAAGGATAAAAACAACAACGCGGTTTACGAATACAACTGGGTAGGGAAACCGGAGGAGAGCTTTATCTGGGACGGCCGCGGAAAGGACGGAAGATACCTTTCCGATGGCGATTACTCCCTGAGACTTATCACTACGGACAGGGCCGGTAATACCGGCGGATCGCAGCCTGTCACTTTCCGGATCGACACGGCCGATACTCCTGTACTGCTCTCGGTAGAACACGATGCCTTTTCTCCGAACAACGATGGAAGAAGGGATACTCTGACAATAATCCCCCAGGCCAAGGTTTTGGAGGGGGTAGATAATTACACCTTGAGCATTAAGAATGAGGCTGGAACAGAGATAAGACGATTTACTGGAAAGGAGAGGCTTAACGAGTCCTATCTCTGGGATGGAATGGCCCAGAACAATACCAGGGCTCCGGACGGCGCCTATACAGCGGAAATCCGGGTGGAATATATAAATGGTAACATCTCCTCCGCCAGAACTCAGCCCTTCTACCTGGACACAGGAGCACCGGAAGCCTCGGCAGCTGTTGATCTTACCCTATTCTCCCCAAACAATGACGGTTTCAAGGATGTCATAAGAATCACCCAGAGCGGTTCCTCCGAGGAGTTGTGGGAAGGAAAGATCACCGATGCCCAGAACAATCTGGTCAGAAAGTTCTCCTGGAGGGACAAACCGGAGGCTGCATTGGTCTGGAATGGTATAGGAGACAACAACAGACAGGTTCCCGATGGCGTCTATACCTACACCTTGGGGTCGGAAGACAGGGCAGGAAACATAGGAACCTCAAAGCCGGTTACCTTCGAAATCCTTACCATTGCTACACCTTTAAGCCTTTCGGCTAACCTGGAGGCCTTCTCCCCCAATGGAAACGGCATAAAGGATCAAGTAAGAATAACCCCCCAGGTTGCCGTAGCCAGGGGCATAGAGAACTATACCCTTAAAATCGTATCCGCCGAAGGTATTTCTGTCAGAAGCTTTACCGGCAGGGGCACTCCGCCGGCGGAATTTATATGGGACGGAACGAGAGATAACAGGTCGGCGGCTCCCGACGGGCCTTATACCGCCGTCCTAGGTTTGGAATACTCCCACGGGAACAGGCCGGAGGCAAGAAGCGGTATGTTCGTAAAAGACACGGTATTCCCGGAGATTACTGTCTCTGCTAACCTCTCTCTCTTCTCGCCCAATAAGGACGGTAAAAAGGACAGCATCAGGATTACCCAGCAGTCCAGCAGAGAGGAGCTGTGGGAGGGGATAATTACCGATGCAAAGGGGGAAGAGATCCGCAAATACCTCTGGAAGAATAATGCGGAAACCTTCGACTGGGACGGAACCGATTCCTCTGGCAACACTGTCCCCGACGGGGCTTACACCTATACGGTACGCTCCACCGATGCTGCGGGAAATGAAACCAGAAAATCGCTCTCCCCCCTTACGGTGGACAACCGCCCCACTACGGCCATAATCACTGCTAATAAAACCGGTTTTTCACCCCGCCTTGCAGGACCGGACTCCACGATCGGCTTCAGCCTTTATGCAGGGCTCCGGGAGGGGATAAGCTCCTGGTCTGTTTCCATGATTGATCAGAATGGAACTATTCAGAAACAGTTCGGCGCTTCCACCGAGGCCAACACACCTCTTGTAATTCCGGGCACGCTTACCTGGGACGGGAAAAACGAGAGAGGCGTAGTGGTGGAAGGGAGCTACACCGCCAATTTCAGGATCGTCTATGCCAAGGGTGATGAACCGGAGGCGAGAACTATGCCCTTCCTGCTGGATACAAGCCCACCGGAAGCCAAGATCACCTTGAATCCTCTTCCCTTCTCACCGGATAATGACGGGGTAAATGATGAGCTTTTTATTAACCTCAATCTCACAGACCGATCCGGCATCCGGGACTGGACCTTTGCAATTACCGATCCCACGGGGAGCCCCTTTATAAGTTTCACCGGCAAGGGGAACCCGGCAGAGCGGATAACCTGGAACGGGGTATCCAGCACCGGAGAGCTTGTTCAGGCTGCGGAAGACTATCCCTACCTTCTTACAGCCACAGATACCCTGGGAAACAGCACTGTTTATAAGGGCTTGATCCCCGTGGATGTTCTTGTGATTCGGGAGGGGGACAGGCTTAAGATTAAGATCTCCAGCATTAATTTTGAACCCAACAGGGCGAATGTAATCCTGGATAATTCGGAGAACGGCCAGAAAAACCTCAGGATCCTCACCCGTCTGGTGGAGATTCTCAATAAATACAGAACCTATAAAATTGTGATCGAAGGCCATGCGGTAAGTGAATTCTGGAATATTCCAGCCAGGGCGCAGAGGGAGGAGGTGGAAGAACTACAGCCCCTTTCAAAGGCCAGAGCGGATTCTGTAAGGGAATATCTGGTTAGAAACGGGATAGAGGCCGGAAGGCTCAGTACCATCGGTCTTGGAGGAACTCAGCCTATAATTCCCCACAGCGATATTCAGAACCGCTGGAAAAACCGAAGGGTCGAATTCATACTCATAAGGCCGTGAAATGAAAAATCATTTTGACCTGCTGCTTCTTCTTGCCCGCCCCGCGGCGGGCAAGAGCGAAGTTTTAGATTACCTTAAAAGAACGCCCCTGGAGGAGAGGATTGCCAGGTTCCATGTGGGCCAGATGGCAGAGTTCGATGACTTTCCCATCCTTTGGTCCTGGTTTGAAGAGGATGCCCTCCTAAAGGAGCTGGGCCGGGAACCCCTGCACACCGATCCGGAAGGTTACTTCGCCCACCCGGATCTCTGGAATCTTCTTATAAGAAAACTCTGCCTGGATTACAGGAAAATGCTCCGGGATAATCCCGGCTTTCACACCACTGGCACTGCGATATTTGAGTTTTCCCGGGGCTCCGAGCATGGCGGATACAGAACAGCCTTCTCCCATCTGGAGGAGGAAGTATTAAAGAAAGGAGCTGTGCTTTATATAAATGTATCCTGGGAGGAATCCCTAAGGAAGAACAGGAAACGCTACAATCCCGAAAAACCGGACAGTATCCTTGAGCATGGCCTGCCGGACAGCAAGATGGAAAAACTTTACAGAGAAACAGATTGGGAACTCCTCCCCCGGGAGGAACCGGGACATCTTCTTATAAAGAATTATAAGGTTCCCTATGCAGTTTTTGAAAATGAGGATGATGTAACCACTGGCAGGGGAGAAGCCCTGGGGATCCGGTTGGAAGAGACCCTCAGCAAACTCTGGAAAAAAATATAAACCCTGGAGCCGGGTTAATATCATTTCCTATTGGAAAGGTCTGTTTTTACTTGTATTCTGACGGAACTGGTTTTATACTCACCTTATGAAAAGGAATAAGCCGCTCCTTTTTTTAATCCTTTTCCTCCTTTCCTTTCACCTTTTTCCCCAGGAAGTTGGAGAACCTGCCCCTCCCTTTGCCAATCCCGATCTTAAAGGGAACTTTGTGATGTCTAACCAGGTTTTGGGCAAAGGATGGGTACTTCTCGATTTTTTCGCCACTTGGTGCGAACCCTGTAAAAAGGAACTGCCAGATCTGGAAAAACTGTATGCTGAATTCCAGGAGCAAGGGCCAGTGTTTTTAATTTTTGCCGCGGACAAGGAAGGAACGGAAAAGGTGGCGCCCTTCTTCGCGTCTTATCCTGTAACAATGCCTGTGCTTATAGACCGATATCAGGTAACCTATACCCGGTATGGAGTAAAGGGAATACCATCCCTTTTCTTAATAGATCCAGAGGGGATAATTGTTTTTAAATATGAAGGTTATTCCCAGGAAGCGATTTTAGAAATCCGGAATATACTGAGAAGGGCTTTCAAGATTTCACAATAACAGCAAGGAAGTATCGATATACAAGGATGGATAAAGAAAAAATAGGAAAAAATCTGTTTAGTTTTTATAGTTTTCCCAAGTGGTCTAATTGGATATTTCTTTTATTCCTTTTCCTAGTGATCCTTCCCCTTTCCTCCTTCCCGGAAGAAACAAGGATGACAAAGATCACCCTGGCCTACACTTCATCGTTGAATGGCAATATAGAAGGATGCGACTGCAGGGAATATCCAAGATCAGGTCTTGCAAAGAGTGCCGTTCTTTTAAGGGAATTGAAAGAGAAGGGGGCTATTTTGATTGATGGAGGTGACTTTCTTGACCCTTCCGGAGACCCCCTCTTGGCGCAATACTTTTTAAAAGCCTTTAAAAACCTTAAATACGATTTTTTAGCCTTGGGAGACCAGGAATTTTCCGATGGGCTGGATGCGTTTTGGGAGTATACCGAGAGTGTTGATTTTCATTGCGGTAATCTTCTGATTAAAGGGGATAAGGGGTTTAGAAAATATTCTCCAGAGTACAAAATTCTGAAACTAGAGGGTATCACCTTGGGAATAGGGGCAATCATCGATCCTGCGGTTTTCCTACTTTATCCGGATTCAGTAAAGGATTTCGTCCGGGTTATCTCACCGGAGGAAGCTGCAATAGAACTTGTGAATAAGATTTCCGAGGAGGGGGTTTCAAATTTAATCCTTGTTTTTCATGGTACCAGAGAAAGGGCAAAAATAATTGCCACCCTTGTGCCCCAGGTTCTGGCAATTATAATTGCCCATGAACAGTGGATTATTCAGGAAAAGGTAGGAGAGGTTCTGCTTGTTTCCTCGGGAGAGGAGGGAAACCGGGTAGGAATCCTGTCTTTGATCCAGAATAAAGAGAAAGGTTTAGTAATTGAAAAAAACACTTTCCAATACTTCTCCTTTTGGGATGATCCTGATGACCTGGTAATTAAGGATTTGGCCGATCAATATATACAGGAGATGAAGAGCAGGATAAGGACTGCTCCAAGAAAGCCCTAGGAAAAACCCTTATAAAACCAACAAAAGGGAGAAATAAAAATGAAGCTAGGTTTAAAGGAAACCCCGTTAAATAAACCCAAAAGAAATATTTCCAGGCTGATCATAATATTAGCATTTCTTTTTTTTTATATATCCCATAATCTTTGCGCAGAAATTCTCTTCTCCCATTCGCAATGGGATTTGGGGCAGATAGTCTCTGGAGAACAAAAAACCCTTTCCATTACAGTACATAATGGTAATATTGATCCTGTTATCCTGAATATAATCAGCACCTGTGATTGCCTGAAGATTGATAGTTCAAGCCTTGAAATACCTCCAGGAAAGGAACTATCCTTTACCCTTACCTTTATTGCCGAGGACCCTCCTGGCGAAATTGAGAAGTACCTGATCCTTCGATCAAACCATCCTGAGCTTTCAAAGGCTCTTTTCCCTGTCACAGGCACCCTTATTGCCCAAGGTGCTCCGGGGGGAACTGAAAAGGGCGCTTTTCCCCGGCTGCCGGATACCAGTCCGAAGACAAAACCTGAAACCAGACAAACCGCCGGGCTGCCCTCTACAACCCTCCCGGCCTCCGCAAACGCGCAAACCGGCGATCCTGCAACTGCCACCGCGGCAGTTGGGGGCGTAGAAAATGCTGATTCGGTAACCGCCGGTCCACCCTCTACAACCTTGGAGCCTGCCGCCCCGCTGGCCTCAAGCCAAGAGGCCATTCGCATAATTGAAGCGGAATACTACCATGACCCCACCTGCAATGCCTGCAAACTATTCCTTAACAAGATCCTTCCCTCCCTGGAGCAGGAGCATAAAGTTAAATTTCAATTGGAGCTTTACGATGTTCTAAAGCCGGAACACTACAAGATCATGCTCTCCCGGCTGGAGGAACTTAACACCCCCTTCTACTCCACCCCTGTTTTTATCGTCGGGGAGATCGTCCTTTCTGGAAACCGGGAGATCGACAGCCAGCTCGGCCTTGTTATCAAGGATGGAATCAAGTACACACCCCTTAAGGAATACGAGGAGGAGGAGATAAAATTCGATCCGGAAGGAATATTCCTCCTTATTCCTATATTCCTTGCAGGGCTTCTGGACGGAGTTAACCCCTGTGCCTTCAGCACCCTCATCTTTCTTGTGGCAGCCATGACCCTGGCAGGAAAGAGACGGCGAGAGGTATTGATAATATCCCTCTTTTTTACATTCTCCGTTTTTGTCTCCTATTTTCTTGTTGGAGCAGGAATGTTTGCAGTTTTAAGGAGGGCACAATCCTTTCCGGTCCTTTCCGCTGTAATCAGGTATATTTTAGCCATGGCACTTTTTATCTTTGCCCTGTTAAGCATTATCGATTACTTTAAAATCCGCCGGGGCGAGGCTGGTAAAATGATTCTTCAGCTTCCTAAAAGGATGAAACGGGCCGTGCACTCCTCCATCCGAGGCGGACTCCGTTCCGGCGTTATAGCCTTAAGCGCCCTGGCCATGGGGTTTCTCGTTAGTTTGTTTGAACTGGGGTGCACCGGCCAGATCTATCTTCCCACCATTGCCTATATGGTGCAGACCGGGTCAAAGATAAAGGGATATGTCTCCCTTTTTATCTACAACCTGGGCTTTATCCTGCCCCTGGTGGCGGTCTTTATTCTTACCTATCAAGGCCTGGGTTCGGAAAGGCTGGGAGCCTTTTTCCGCAAGCATTTGGGCTCGGTAAAGATTGCCACAGCAGCTCTTTTCCTGGGGCTCGGACTCCTAACCCTTCTTCTCCGGTAGATCCTTAAGACGGAATAATTTCTGATAATTTAAGGAAATAACTTAACTGAAGCATTGACAAAAGCCCACAGATGTTTTACAAACATCATCACTGTTTAATTGTAAACAGAACAAACTTAGGCTGTTTTGTATAGACAGCACAGGGGGATATCTCTATGAACCGGGTTCTAAAGAGCAACCCTAATCTAATCAACACGGGGCTATCCATGACATGACCAGGATAGCGGAAAGGAGCTAACAGGAAATGAGAAACAATGTATCGTCTTCTTACTTTTCGCCAAAGCTTGAACTTAGAAGCTGCGAAAAGAAGGGTGGTCTCGGGATCTTTGCAAAGGAAGCTATTGCAAAGGACGAGATTCTCTGTGTCTGGGGCGGCATGGTAATGACGGAAGAGCAAACGCACAGTGTTACGGAATACAGAATTCGTCACGCTCTCCAGATTGAGGAAGACCTGTACATGGTTCCTCTGAAAGATGGGGATCCTGCGGATTACGTTAACCATTCATGTAATCCGAATGCAGGCATTAGCGGGCAGATCTGCCTGCTGGCTATGCGGGCCATAGAAGCCGGAGAGGAAGTATGCTTCGACTATGCTATGACCGATTCCAGCGACTACGATGAGTTTGAGTGTCGCTGCGGATCTCCCTGCTGCAGAGGGAGAGTAACGGGTAATGACTGGAAAATTCCCGAACTGCAGTTGAAATACGAAGGCTACTTTATATCCTATTTGCAGCGCAGAATAGATAATCTCAATGGAATAGAAAGAAGAGCCTTAAAACTCCTTTCCCAGAAAACAGCCTAATTAAACCAGTAAATAAGTTGGGAAATATGCGGCCGCTTTATGATTTACCTCATAAAGCGGCTTTTTTATTCCCCATCCTCCCCTATGGCCTCCACAGGACAGGAATCTAAGGCTGCTTTCGAGGCTTCCTCCTCCTCCCGACCGGAAGGCTGCTTATAAACGTAGGCCTGATCCTCTTTATTCATCTTAAAGACGCTTGGTTCGGTTTCCACACAGAGATTGCATCCGATACAGTTGTTATCCACATAGTACCGCCCAGCAACATTCCCGCTTACCTTGTTGTTTTTATCTGCCATATTGACCCCTTCAATCATATAATAATCATTATATTCAAGGCCGTCCATAAAAAAGGGGACTCCCCGGATATCGGAGAATCCCCCTAGAAATCAAATAGCGATTCTTTCAAATATACTCAGCTTTTTTTAGATAAAATCTCTTTAACCTTGGCAATCAGCTTCTCCGGTTCCACCGGTTTCTCGAACATCCCCTTGGCAGGCCATTGCTCTCCAAGGATATGCTGGAACTGATCAGGCCCCTCATCCCGAACCTTGTCCAGGAATCCGGTTAAGAAGAGGATTGGTATCCCCTGATACTTTGGTGTATCTCTCAATTTATAGGCAAGATCGAAACCCTCCGTATCCGTGGTCATCATTACATCCAGGAGTATAAGATCCGGCACATCCTTATCCAAAGCAGCAAGAGCCTCTGCTCCATTGGCAGCGGTTTCTACCGAATAATTCTGCCCTTCCAGGATCATTTTCATCGATTCCCGGATATCGAGGTCATCATCTACCACAAGTATTTTATTGTTCATTGTATTCCCCCTCTTTAGTTATTCTCCCCTGGCCACATAATGGGTATGAAGGAGCTCATGGGACTTGTGTCCCAGCGGTTTAATCAGGAATGTATCGTACAATTTCTTTACACTGGGATTCTCATGGGATTGCCGGTATTTCTGGACCTTACCGTCGTCCTTGTACAAAGCAGAAGCCCTGAGTGTCCTCTTCTCATTGCTTGCAGGAAGGGGTTGTCCGCCGCCGCCTACACAGCCTCCGGGACAGGCCATAACCTCGATAAAGTGATAATCCGCCTTACCGGCAGAGATGGCATCCATAAGCTTTCGGGCATTCCCAAGGCCGTGGGCTACCGCAACCTTTACTTCTCCCAGATCGCCTACCTTAAGGGCGGCTTCTTTAACCCCCTCCAGCCCCCTCACCGGGGCAACATCAAGGCTTGGCATATCCTTTCCTGTAACAACAGCATATACGGTTCGTATGGCAGCCTCCATTACTCCTCCGGTGGCT
>ENA-OSEO01004193-OSEO01004193.1-sediment-metagenome-genome-assembly--contig:-NODE-4193-length-15594-cov-3.279951_pt1 | contig 15594 bp, 14 predicted proteins | sample MGYA00237883_ERZ534232 | MGnify/ENA metagenome assembly ERZ534232 | reverse complement strand
TTGGTGGTGGAACCCCGGGCGAACTCGTGCAGATTGGTTTTTCCGATCAGCAGGCAGCCGGCATCCCGCAGCCGGCGCCAGGCTGCGGCATCCGCCTGGGGCACATGGCCGGCAAGAATCTTCGATCCGCTCGTGGTCCGCACCCCGGCCGTATCGATGATGTCTTTGAGCGCCATGGGGATTCCATGAAGCGGGCCCCGATAGGCGCCGGCCCGGATTTCTTTTTCGGCCGCCCGGGCCTGGGCAAGGGCAAGGTCCCGGGTGACGGTGATAAACGACTTCAATCGGCCGTCGATCCTTTCGATTTCAGACAAATAGGCCGAAACCAGTTCGACGGGGGATACCTTGCGGGACCGAATCGCTTGGGCGGCGTCCAGAATCGTCCATTGAATCATTTCAGAGGCCATGGCTCCATCCGAAATCCGTCAGAAAAGATTCCCGGCGGGTTCTTGGTCCACCCCCACCTCGATGCTTCGAGCCTGTTGGATGTAGTCCTGCCAGCGCAGGACCATGGGCACCAGTTGCTCCAGGAGGTCATCGTCTGCACCGATGCCGGCCCTTTGAAGCATCCCCTGCACCAGGGACTTTGTTTCAGCAGTGGGTTCCATCGCTTCCCCCTCCGGGTGGGAATGAAAAATCGATTCCGCTGTTTTGCGCCCGGCCGTCTAATGTTTGAAGCTGCGCTCCCCGGTGTAGACCATGGTGGCCCCGGCCGCGTTGCAGGCTTCGATGGCCTGGTAGTCGTTTTCCGATCCGCCGGGTTGGATCACCGCCGAAACCCCTTCCCGCAGCCCCACATCGACCCCGTCCCGGAAAGGGAAAAACGCATCGCTGATCATCGCGGCCCCGATCAGGCCACCCTTTTCACGGGCAACCCGCGCGTCGATGTCGGCGCGCTTGTCAGCATCGTCCAGGGTGGTGTAGGGGATCCCGTAGGCTTCGAAGCAATACCGGTCCGCCAGCTTCCGGTACGCCTTGTCCCGCGCGATCTCGGCGACCCCGACCCGATCCTGCTCTCCGGTGCCGATGCCGACGGTGACCTGGTTTTTCACATAGATGACCGAATTGGAGGTGACCCCGGACTCCACCAGCCATCCGAACAGCATATCCTCGAGCTCCGATGCGCCGGGCGCCCGCCGGATCGCGTAGTGGGTCCCCTGGTGCTCGCACTCGGCGATTTTCAGCGCTTCTTTGCTCCGGGCCTGGGGCACAAAGGACCACTGGGCGATGATGCCGCCGTCGATGAGGCTTTTGAAATCCACAAACCGTTTCCCCACAAACTGCCGGAGCCGATCGATGTTTCCGATCCGGATGACCCGGAGATTCTTCCGCTTGGACAAGATCCCCAGGACCCCCGGCTCGAATTCCGGCGCCACCACGACTTCCGCATACTGAGCGGATACCGCCTCCGCGGTGGGCCTGTCAAGGGCCCGGTTCAGGGCGATGCACCCACCGAAGGCCGCCACCCGGTCCGCCATGTAGGCGAGGTGGTAGGCCCTTTCCAGCGTGTCCGAGCGGGCGACCCCGCACGGGTTGTTGTGCTTGACGATGACCACGGTGGGCCGATCCGAAAAGTATCGAAGAATGTTCAGGGCGTTGTCGGCATCGGTCAGGTTGGTCTTTCCGGGATGTTTCCCCGACTGGAGCAGCTCGACATCCGAAGCCAGATGGTTTCCGGGCCGGATGGTTTCGGTCTCCCCCAGCACCAGGTTGCCGTTGACCAGCCGGTACAACGCGGCCTCCTGCCCCGGATTTTCACCGTACCGAAGCCCCTTTTCGACCCCCTCGATCCGCCAGAGCACCTTTTCATAAAACAGGGTCTGCCGCTTGTCCGGATGGACAAAACTGATCTCCAGCCTGGGCGGGAAATGATCTTCGACGATGGTCCGGTACATTTTCTTGATGTCGTCGGTCATGGTTGACTCCTTGGGACGGATTCAAACGAATAACACCCCGTGGCCTCATCCAATGCCCTGGCCCCCAGGTAGTCCGCAATCGCGCGATCGTACCGGGCCGTGTGCGCAAAGGCGGTTTGCGCCAGTTGAAAACGGAGCGCAAGGGAGAGCGCCCCCCCGTTGGCCGAAAGTTCGGACAGGATGCGCGCATAGTCGTCGGGCGCCACGACCGATGCGACACGAAGGAAGTTTTTGGCAGCAGCCCGGATCATGCAGGGGCCCCCGATATCGATGTTCGCTCGGGCGGTTTCAACGGTAACCCCCTGTCCGGCGACGGTTTGCTGAAACGGGTAGAGGTTGACCACCACCATGTCGATGGGAACCGCCCCGGTTCGATCAAGATCCCGGCGGTGGGCCGGATTGTAGGTTTCGGTCAGCAGTCCGAGATAAATTTTAAAATCCAGTGTTTTGACCAGCCCCCCCTGGGTTTCGGGCTGCCCCGTATAGTCGGAAACCTGGACCAGGCGCCCTTCGGCCCGGGGGCCGAGGATGTCCCGGATCCGCTCAAAGGTTCCACCGGTGGAAAATATCCGGACATCCGGATTGACATCGACCAGCCCCGGGGCCAACCCCTCCAGTCCGTGTTTGTCCGAAACGCTGATCAGCACATGCCGGATCTTCACCCAATCATCGATTCTTTCGACCACATTCATCAGTCAAGCCTCTCCTTTAACCTCCTGAACAAACCGGTTGAAAAACCGCTCCATGAATGCATGACGGGCCTCGGCGATGCGGCGGCCCTCGGCGGTCAGCATCCGCTCTTTTATCTTGCACAGCTTGAGGGTGTACTCGCGGTAGCCGGTATCCTCCCGGGTATAGGGCCGGGTCTGTGCAACATCGATATCCGGGTTGTGCAATCGGGCCCCCACCTCGCCGGCGAACAGAAACGCCCGGGCCACCCCCACCGCGCCGATGGCGTCCAGCTTGTCGGCATCGAAAAGCACCCTTGCTTCGGGGGTTTTCGGGGCCCGGTCCCCCCGGAACCGATGGGCCCGGATGCAGTGAACCACGTTGCGCTTCTGCTCGGGGGGGAGGGAAACGTCCTTGAGGAGGGACCAGGCCATTTTCGCGCCCTCCCGTGCATGGCAGATGGCGCCGTTGACCCGGTCCTGATGGCTCCTCCCGATATCGTGCAGATAGGCGGCGATCATCAAAACGGTCCTGTCCACCCCTTCCACCCGCCCGATCCGCTCGCACAGGGTGCATACCCGAAGGGTGTGCTCCCAGTCGTGACTGCCCCGAGAGCCCGAAAGGCAGGCTTCCGCCAAGGCTCTTACGGCCTCCACCGGATCGTCCGCGTCGATGGGGCGGGTTGCTCGCTTCACCGGGACTGCTTTCCGGTCATCTGCTCGATATCGATCCGGATCACGACGATTTTATCGATCTTCTCCTCGGCATAGACAAACGAACCCTCCGCGTATTGGCGCATGATGCAGTCCAGGGCCTTGCGCTTCTCTTGCGGGTCTTGGATGAAGCTGGCCTTTCCGAACCCGATCACACTCTTGTATTTCATGCTCCAACTGCAGGCCTGGTCCGCCTTCTTGATGATTTCCCCCTCGATGTCGAAGACAAAGCAGACCCGGTTGTTCCTTTTTAAAATATCGATCTTTCTTCCGGCCGAAGCGGAATGAATGTAGAGCAGATTGTCCCGATAACCGAAACAGAGCGGCACCACATAGGGCTGGTCCCCGTCGACCATGGCCAGCCGGCATGCGGTGGACCCCGCGATGATCCGTTCCATTTCCCTGCGATCCGTAATTTCCTTCTCTTTTCTGCGCATCCGTCTGCCCTTTTCCTTTCCGCCCCCGAACCCTCTGAATTCGGCTTATTAAGCGCCTCATGTTTTATTTTTTACAGCGACCCCGCGGGCCGCACCCCGGTTTTTAGCTTCTCCCGGCGGGCCAGCGCATCGGCGTGCCGCTGGGCATCCTTCCGGTGGGCATAGGTTCCGATGCGCACCGTATACCAGATCCCGGACCGGGCATCCGTGAATTGGACCATCCGTGCATCATACCCATTTTTTCGCAATGCCGCAATTCGTCGTTCGGCATTTTCCCGAGACCGAAACGCTCCCGCCTGGACGCAAAATCCTGCCCCCCGGGATTCGGGGGTCGGCTGCGGCACCCTTTGCGCTTTCTTTTCCCCCCGGGGTGCGTCAGGCCTCTTCCCGGTGTATTCCGCCAGCCGATCCCGGTAAGCCCTTACCTCCCGTGGATCCCCCTTTTGGTCCAGCATCTCTATGGCCCGCTGCTGGATGGTTGCGGCCTGATCCCACCGACCCATCCGGGCATAGGCCCGGGCAAGTGTCTGGAGGTGCTCTGGAAGCGGCCTGAGTTCCACGGCCCTCCGGGCCAACTCAACCGCCTGTTCTGCATTTCGGTATGCAGGGTCCGGACAATCGGTTCGCAGCATCGCCAGTTGATGATACGCATCATCGAACTTCGGATTCAGCTCGACGGCCCGCCCCAGATCCGCCAGGGCCTTTGGATAGTCACCGATGGCCGCGAGGGTCTTTCCACGGTTGTAGTACGACGTGTCAACATAGGGATTGATTTCGATCGCCTGGGTGTAATCGCGGATCGCACCGAAAAAGTCCTTTTTGGCGGCATGGGCGGTCGCCCGGTTGGCGTAGGCTTCGGCAAGGTAGGGGTTGATCTCGATGGCCCGGGTGTAATCGGCGATGGCATGATCGTACGCCCCGCTTTGATGGTAAGCACTGCCCCGATTGTTCAGGGCACCGACCAGATCCGGCTTGATGTCAAGGGCCCGGCTGAAATCGGCAATGGCCCGCTCCGTATCCCCCAGATAGGCCCACGCCACCCCGCGCTGGTTGTAAGCCTCGGCATTTTCAGGTTCGCTCTGGATGACCCGGGAAAACGCATCGACCGCCGCCGGGTACTGTTGAGATTTAAGCAGTCGAAAGCCCCGGCGCAGCCCGTCCTCCCCCCCGAAGCTCGTGGATACAAGGATGAAAAGGGCAATGAAGATCGGCAAAAACAGGCGGCGTTTCATTTTTTCTGCCTCCGGTTTAAACGCGCATGACATCCGCCGGCATACGGTGAACCGACGCCGACCCCCCCGGGGGTATCCCGCCGGACCCCACCCCTAATCGATGGCCATGATCGATTCCCAACGCTCGGATTCGGTGCCCACCGGAAGCCCTTTTTTCTTTAAAAAGTCGACGATGGCCGGTTCGTTGAACCTGAGGTAGGGATTGACCCTCCGCTCTTGGGCAAGGGTGGACCGGACATGGGCCGGGGTGTATCTTTTCAGAAACGGATCGATCGCGTCGTTGCCCGGTTCGATCCGCTTTGCAACGGCCATGGCGTCCCGAACATAGTCATGCCCCGCATAGACAAGCGTTTCGTCCGGCAGCGACAACAGAAACCTAATGGATCGGTAAAACGCCGGCAGGTCTCCGGAAAAACAGTTGCCCACCGTACCGTTGAACAGCGTATCCCCGGTAAGAAGAAAGCCGCCGGCGTGAAAGACGACCGAGTCCAGGGTGTGGCCCGGGGTCGGATAGACCGCGACCGGCTCTGCCTCCAATTGGATCGACGCTTGGTTTCTCAGCTCGGCAAATTCGATGAATTCCGCATCGGAAGCCTCCAGCAGCCGTTTGGTGCCGACCGTGTGATCCGCGTGGGAATGGGTATGGGTGACGTATTTCAAGCGCAGACCCGCTGCCTGCGCAAACGCCAGCATCTCGACGACCGCTCCCCCGTCGACGGCCATCGCCTGGTGCTCACCGTATACCAGGTAGCCCAAATTGTCGGTCCGGTAGCGAAACTGTTTAATTCGTATCATTCGACGACATTCCTCCAAGGGTCTTCGCATAAAGGCGAAAGGTTTTTCCCCCATCCCCGAAGGGGTCCATACGGGAGGATAGCTATTTACCCCAGCCGGACCATTTGCGCAAGAATTCATCGAAATCAAGAACCCGTCTTTCGGGAATTCCCGGGGAAACCGCCCCTGATTCCGGGATTTTTTCAGGCGTTGGGGGGGCCGAAAACGAGCGTTTGAGCTCGGAAAGCTCACGGGACATCTGCGCAACGGCCTCCTGGAGCTGTTTCACAGCCGTGTGGACCTCCCCATGGGGGGGAACCGTCGCGTCCGGCTGGACCGCTTCACCCCGGGGTTCCGCCTTCGGATCCGGGGGGGCCGCCCGCACCTCCCCTCTTCCCTCCGGTTTCAGCACCCCACGCCCCCGCCCCTTTCCGAGTAGTTGAAAAGGCTGCTTCAGGTTTTCCAGGAAAAGGCTCCAGAACGCGGAAACCGCCAGGTCTTCGGGCTTTCTCTTTGCCAGATGCGCGGTGATGTTCTGGACACACCGGGCGACTTCCGACTGGGGATCCCCCAGAACCACCGGTCGCTTTCCCCCTTCGGCTCCGGTTGTCTGCGGTTCCATAAAGACACTGCCCAGGGGCTCGACGCGGATGGGCAGGTATCGCATCACCGCCGCCTTGAACCGGGTGTAGGCAAGCCGGGCCGCCTTCACATCCCGGCTCAGGGTGATCACCACCAGCGCCGATTTCGCAAACCCGTTTACGGACATCGCCTTGAGCAGACAATAGGCATCGGTCAGGGCTCCGGAAGCGGGGGGCATCACCAGAATCACCTCTGAGCAGGCATTGCACATGGCCGCCACGTTTCTTGAGAGCCCTGAACTGGTGTCCAGGATAAGGTAATCATAGCGGTTCAACCCCGTAAAGGCACGCAACAGACGGTCTCGATCCGTGGGCATCAGGGACCCCATTTTTTCCATACCCGGGGTGCCGGCGATAAAATCGATGCCGAATAGGTCCCGGCGCACCAGTCCATCCAGTCGAATTCGGTTCTCGATGAGATCTTCCAGCGTGCGGGCGGGACGAATCTGCAGCAGCCGGTAAACGGCCGCATCGTCGGTATCCGCATGGAACAGGCAAGTTCCGTACCCCCGGCGGGCCAATTCAACGGCCAGGTTGACGCACAGATGCGTTTTGCCCACCTGTTTTCCCGCGCTGACACAGACGATGATTCTGGCCATCTACCGGTCCTGTCGATACGGCACCCCCGGCGATGCGGAAATCAGCGGGGCCCCGTGGTGTGTTTCAATGAAAAACGTAACCTGACGGCATCCGTATTCCTGGCAGATGCGGTGGTGCGATCGGAAGACAAACTCCCTGAACAACTCGGCTTCGGAGGGGACCGGAGGGTGCCCCCCATCGGCCTTCAACCTGCGGTAATATCGATACATTTGATCCACCGAGGCGGTTTCGGAGAAAACCGATGCAAGGGTCCAGGCCCGTGGCTCCGGGTCCGGGGGTGCGGTTTTTTCCGACGGGGCCCCATCCGGACCGCCCGGGGAAGTCGGAACGCATCGGAAATCCCGGTCCGAAAGCTCCCGCAACAGTTCGTCCAGTGTGGTCCGGTTCAATTTCAGCAACGCGTCTTGGGCCATTGTCTTCATCCCCGATGCAACGGCTCTGGCCCGCACGCCTTGCGCATCCATCCCGCCTTGAAACGCCGCGATCAGATCTTCGGAAACCGGAAGCATCTCCGAGAGGATCATCCCCCCCTGGTATCCGGTGAAGCGGCAGGCCCGGCATCCCCTGCCCCTGAAAAAGGAAAGGTGGTACGGAAAGGCACCAAAGGCCCGCTGCCACAGATCCGCGTCGGGAAGATACCTTTCCCTGCAGCCCGGGCAGATCTTACGCACCCGGCGCTGGGCCAGAACACCGATCAGCGAACGCCCGATCTGGTCCGGGGATATCCCCAGCGCCCGGAGCCGGAACAGGGTGTCCACGGCGTCATTTGCGGCAAGGGTGCCGATGATCAGCAAACCGGCCCGCACCGTGTCGAATGCCGCGGGGAGCAAACCGAAATCCCCCAATCCGTTGAGCAGAAGAACATCGGGCTCGTGGCGCAGGGCGGTGTCCAGCAGTCTGGGGCCGGACCATTCGGGACCCGTGCCGGTCTGGATTTGCATGATGCCGGGAAAGGTTTGACGGACCGACGATTCAACGGATACCAGCTTGATGCCCGGGTGCAGAAGATAGGCGGCGGCGGCGTAGAGCGTATCGGTCTTCCCGCTGCCGCCAGGCCCTGAAATCAGGATCAAGCCGCTGGACCCATCGAGAAGCCGTTTGAAGGGTCCGATCACATGGACCGAATGGTGCAGTTCGTCCAGGCGGAATCCGTATCGGGGGATTTGGACGAAACGGAGGGTGATATTTTCACCCCCCACAACGGGGCAGACGGCCACCCGAATGTCGACATCGACGTGCCGGTCGTTTTCCTTGTTGGGATATCGGAAATTGAAAATGCCGTCCCGGGGAACCCGGCGTTCGGTTCCTTCCACACCGGCCATGGTCTTTAGGGTTGCGATCATGGACCCGGTCAGCTGGGGAAGCTTCTCCCGGAGCCGGGGAGGCTCAAGGGGCTGGAGCGTGCCGCCGATCCGGCAACGGATGGCGGGACCGGCAAGACCCTGTTCGATGTGAATGCTGGAGGCACCGGCATCCAGACCACAGGTGATCAGGTACCGAACCATCTCGGCGGCTTGGGCTTCGGCCCGGTGAACCGCCTGCCCGGGGGGGGCTTCCCCCAGCCCGGTCGATTCGCGGGTCGGCAGCGTCTCCCCCTGGCTGTCGCTTCCAGGGTTCGGCCCGAGCGGGGCAACCCCATAGAGTTCACGGAACAGACGGCAAAACGTCTGGGGGTCGATGAGTACAGGCGCCATGTGAAGGTAGGCGTACACGGTTTTCAGTTCGGGGATGATGGAAATTTTTTCCGGGCTGCAGACCCCCAGGGTCAGCCGGGTTCCCTCCAAAGACAGCGGCAGGATGAGATTTTCCTGGGCGTAATTCTTACCGATGATCTGGCTCAGTTCCCGTTTCTGCCGGCCGCTGAACACAAATCCTTCCAAACCAAAACGTTGACCGGGCGGCTCCGGGGTCGGGGACTTATCCAATTCTTCGGTGTCAGTGTCAGACGGCTGAATTTCCATGACCTTCACGTTAGCGGTATCATCGGCATCGGCATCCCTGGGGTTGCGCCGCTGCCGGGTATGAATCTCGGCGAGAGGCATTGCGACGGATCGTTGCGGAAAATAGCAACTTGCCCGGAAGCCTGTCAAGGGTCTGGGCGAAGTTGCCCCTTTTCGATGAACCAGCGGTCTTGGGGTTCAAGGCGAAGGGGATGCTGCCCCCGTCCCCCATGAGAACAATTTACCTCCACATTGCGCCACCTCTTCTTCCCGTTCGGGTAATTCATTTAACACCAATTAATTATTATGAAAAACATAATAAAAATATAATTTTTTTCTTGACAATTCTTTTGAAATGTTATTTTATGCCCCTGCAGTGGATTAAAGTGGTTCCAAATGGGGATTTATGTTTCGAGGCAGCTCGTTTCATACCATCGATGCGAAGGGACGGATCATCATCCCTGCCCGGTTCCGCGAGATCATCAACGCCGGGGGTTCCGAGAGCGTCATGGTTTCCGCGATGGACGGCTGTCTTTTCGCCTATGCCCATGACGAATGGCGCAGGATCGAAAACCGGATCCTCTCGCTGGCGGAAAAGGGGGAGAGCATGCGCCGATTCCGGCGGCTCTTTATCGGCGGCGCTTTTGACTGCGCCATCGATAAGCAGGACAGGATTCTGATCCCCCCCTCGCTGAGAACCTACGCAGGACTGGACAAGGACATCGTTCTGGTCGGTGTGCTGGATCATTTCGAAATCTGGTCCCGTGCAAACTGGGATGCCGAAAATGAGAATATGGCAAAAGACCTGAAGCAGGAGGAAGTCAGAAACGAAATCGCGAAACTAGGGCTCTAGGATCATGCCGTATCCCCACATTCCGGTCATGCTCCGGGAGGTTCTGAACCATCTCAACTGTCGGCCCGGGAAAATATACGTGGACGGCACCCTCGGTGGAGCCGGGCATGCCCAGGGGATTATAGAACGGATACGGCCCGGGGGAATGCTCATCGGCTGCGATCAGGATGTCGATGCAATCGAAAATGCAAGAAAGGTATTAACGCCGTATATCGCGGATGTTCGACTTTTCCACGGTAATTTCGTTCAGATTTCTGAATTTCTCGGCCAGCTCCGGATCGGGGGGGTGGACGGAATCCTCTTGGATTTGGGCTTGTCCCTGCATCACATCAAGTTCAGCGGCCGGGGGTTCAGCTTTCAAAAAGACGAACCCCTCGATATGCGGATGAACACAAGCACGCAAACGACCGCGGCAGACATGGTCAACCGGGAAACAGAGGGCGGGCTTGTCAAAATCTTTAAGACCTACGGCGAAGAACGACAGGCAAAACGGATCGCACGGAAGATCGTTTCGGCGCGGGCTCGAAACCGGATCCAAACCAGCGCCCAGTTGGCCCGGATCGTCTGCGAGGCCCTGCCGGCCCGAACGGTGTCCCATGGGCGAATTCATCCGGCGACCCGGGTTTTTATGGCGCTCAGGATTGCGGTCAACCGGGAGCTCGAACGGCTCGAACAGTTCATGGACACGGCAGCCGATCTGCTCAACCCAACCGGAACAGTGTGCATCCTGTCGTACCATTCGCTGGAGGATCGAATCGTAAAGCATCGGATGAAACAACTGGCGGTGCCGTGCACCTGCCCGCCCGAGGCCCCGAAATGCGCGTGCGGACGAAAACCGACGGTGCGGATTCTCACCCGCAAAGCCGTTCAAGCCGCGGCCGAAGAGATCCGGAAAAACCCCATGGCCAGAAGCGCGCGGCTTCGCGCCATGGAAAAACTTGCCGGCGTCGCATGATGGCCGGGCATCCATTGAAAGGAAAAACCGCAGGGACGGAAAGGGCACAGAGTTGCGATCCATTGACAGCGCAGCCGACGACAGCATCGGAACGCAAAGAGATGCAAGCACCCACGTTGAGGGATAGGTCCATGCAGGCCCCAACGAAGAAGCCTGTCCAAAAGCCCCGCTTCGATCATCCGGTCGCCGCCTCCCGATCGGGTGAAAGAAGAAAAGGACTCTGTGCCCTTTCGGTCTCTGCGGCAAGGGGTTTACTGTCTTTAAGGCAGAGGCCATGAGCAGCGGGGAAACCAAAAAAATCCAGAGACGCCGGGCCATCGGTCTCTGGATTTTTATCATGGCTTTTTTCATCACCCAACTGTTGGTCTCGGCCTGGAGCAGAGTCCAGTGCATCCGGATCGGATACGACATATCGGCTGAAACCGAAAAACAAAAAGCGCTGTATGATGTCCAGAAAAACCTGAGGATCGAACTGGAGCGACTCAAATCGCCCCAACGGATCGAAAAAATCGCACGGGAGCATCTGGGGCTGTTCTCCCCGACTCCGGATCAGATTGTCACGATTCGATGAAACCAAACACCACATATGTCCGATTGCGAGCGCTGGCGGTGGGGCTGGCGCTTTCGGTCTGTTTCGGCATCATCGGGGCCAAGGCCGTCTATCTTCAGGTCTTTCGCGGCCCCTGGCTGGCAAAAAAAGCCGCCCGTCAATACGAAAAATCCGTCGTCACCTACGGCAAGCGCGGCACCATCTATGATAGCAAGGGCAGTTCCCTGGCGGCCAGTGTGGAGGTGATCTCCATCGCTGGGTTTCCGAACCAAATCCAAGACCCGCAGAAGGCCGCCAAGGCCCTCGCGCACGCATTGGCGGAGGATCGCCGCGAGCTGCTTTCCAAGCTGACCGCCCAGAAAACCTTTGTGTGGGTCAAGCGCCATGTTTCCCCCAAGGAATCCAAGGCGGTTTCGGCTTTGGGCCTCAAAGGCGTTGGATTTATTCCGGAGAGCAGCCGGTTTTACCCGCACAAAACCCTGGGGGCCCAGATCATCGGTTTTACGGGGATCGATGGAGACGGCCTGGAAGGACTCGAGTATGCGTACGACGATCATCTGAAAGGCGCCGCCATCGAACAGATCATCCTGCGGGATGCGCTGGGCCGGGGCTTTGACATGGATGAAAAAATCGTGTCGGCCTTCAGCGGGAAAAACCTGGTGCTCACCCTCGACGCAACCATCCAATACATTGCGGAAAAAGCGCTGGCGGAAAGCGTTGACGCCCATTCGGCGAAATCGGGCATCGCGGTGGTCATGGCGCCCAAAACCGGTGAGCTTCTGGCTTTGGCGCACTACCCGTTTTTCAACCCGAATGCATACGGCAGGTTTCAAAAGAGCCTGTGGAGAAACCGGGCCGTGACCGACCCGTTTGAACCCGGCTCCACCATGAAGATCTTCAGCGCGGCAGCCGCCCTCGAATCGGGTATCGCCTCCCCCAACACCATTTTCTTCTGCGAAAACGGGGCCTACCGGGTGGGCAGAAACGTGGTTCATGACGTCCACGCCCATGGATGGCTCTCGCTCCAGCAGATCGTCAAGTACTCCAGCAATATCGGGGCGGTGAAGATGGGTGAAATGATCGGTCCGGAGTACCACCACAAAATGCTCCAGGCGTTTGGGTTTGGTGAAAAAACCGGCTTCGACGCTCCGGGGGAAAGCCCCGGGGTGCTCACCGCTCATGAACGGTGGTCAAAAATCGATGCGGGCGCCATCGCCTTCGGGCAGGGAATTTCCGTTTCCGCCCTCCAATTGATCAGCGCCACCTCCGCCATCGCCAACGGCGGGGTGCTGATGCGGCCGTTTGCCGTTCGATCGATCACCGATCAAAACGGGCACGTGATCAAAAAAATGGAACCGCGAAGGATCCGGCGCGTCGTGTCAAAGGATACCGCCCGCACCCTGAATCGGATCCTGCAGACGGTGATCACCGAGGGGGGCACCGGGGTCAATGGGGCCATCGACGGATACACGGTGTGCGGAAAGACCGGAACCGCCCAAAAGACCGATGCCTCCGGCATGTATGCCAAGGGAAAATACGTCTCCTCCTTTGTCGGGTTTGCACCGGCCGAGGCGCCGGCCATCGCGGTTTTGGTCGTGGTCGATGAACCCCAGGGCAAGCATTATGGCGGCACCGTCGCCGGTCCCGCATTTAAAAAAATCACCCAGGAAACCCTCAGCTATCTGAACATCCCTCCCCAGCGGGGTTCAGAGGGGTTTCGGGTTTCCAGAGAGGATACGGCACGCGGGTGAGACTGTCGGAACTCATCGGTTCGATTCCGGTAAAACAGATCACCGGAACGTCGGGGAAAGACCCGGTCATCGGTTCCATTCATTACCGTTGCCAGGCCGTGACACCGGGGGGCCTCTTTGTGGCAATCCCCGGGCATACGGCCGACGGGCATGACTTTATCGACACCGCCTTTTCACACGGCGCGGCGGCCGTCATCGCCCAGCGCCCGGTTCGATCCCCCGGGGTGGTGGTGACGGTGGAAGACTCCCGAAAGGCGTTGTCTGCGGTTGCGGCGGCATTTTATGGGCATCCTTCCGCAGCCCTCTGCACCGTGGGGATCACCGGCACCAATGGAAAGACGACCACCGCGTATCTGATCGAAAGCATTTTGGCAGCGGCGGAACATCGGGTCGGGGTCATCGGAACCATCAACTATAGGTACGGGGGCAAAACGTTCCAAAACCCGGTGACCACCCCCGAATCCCTGGACCTTCAACGGATCCTATCCGAAATGCGAACCGCGGGCATGACCCATGCGGTCATGGAAGTTTCCTCCCATGGCATCGATCTTTCCCGGATCGCCCACTGCCTTTTCGACCTGGGCGTGTTTACGAACCTGAGCCAGGACCATCTGGATTATCACGGGACGATGGATGCCTACCGGGGCTGCAAGCAGCGGTTGTTTACCGAGTATCTTCCCCAAAAGCCCGGCGCCCAAGCGGTGATCAACGCCCATGACCCCCTGGGACGCGAACTGATCGAAAAACGGGTTGTCCCCGTTCTGACCTTCGGCCGGGATCCGGAAAACGACATCCGGGCCGAAGCCCCCCGCCAAGATTTAAGCGGCATTTCGGCAACCCTTATCACCCCCGGGGCGAAGCTCCGATTCAGATCGCTTCTGGTGGGCGCCCATAACATCGACAACATTCTTGCCGCGGCAGGCGCCGGGGTTGCCCTGGGCGTGGCTCCCGAAACGATAAAGGAAGGAATCGAAGCACTCACCGCGGTACCCGGCCGCCTCGAACGGATCCCCAATGCCATCGGCCGATCCGTGTTTGTCGATTATGCCCACACCCCCGATGCCCTGGAAAACGTTCTCAAGGCCTTGAAGGCCATCAGCAGCGGCCGCATCATCTGCATTTTCGGTTGCGGCGGGGATCGGGACCGAAAAAAAAGACCGCTGATGGGAGAAATCGCCGGAGTGTATGCGGACTTGGCGATCGTCACTTCGGACAATCCGAGATCCGAACCGCCCCTGGCCATCATCGAGCAGATCCGGCAGGGGCTGATCCGCAAATCCCCGCATGCCTATACCGCCGGCGATCTTTGCTCCGGGTTCTCGGCAAAGGGGCACCTCATCGAAGCGGACCGGAAAAAGGCCATTTTTCAAGGTATCTTTGTATCGGCGCCCGGCGATGCCGTGCTCATTGCCGGAAAGGGCCACGAAACCTATCAAATCGTCGGCAAGGAGACCCTCCCCTTTGACGATCGTGCCGTGGCGCAGGCGGCGTTGACAGATTGCGCCGAAAACCGGTTCGGACCGGGGGGGTCAACCGTGCATGAGGATCCGGCCGGGCAGGAGCAAAACCGATGCACCGCACCGTGACGTGGACAACCAGGCAGGTACTCGAGGCCACGGGAGGCCGGCTGGTCTGCGGGAAACCGGGGCAATCGTTTTCCGGGGTTGCCATCGACTCGCGCACGGCAAAACCCGGGGACCTGTTCATCGCCATCCGGGGAGCCGTCCACGACGGGCATCGATTCATCCCCGAAGTGGTGGGAAAAGGGGTGCGCGGGCTGGTTGTGCAGGCCGGCAAAATCCAGGACACACCGGTGGACCGTTGGCAGGCTGCCCGGATCGTCTGCGTGGCGGTGGACGATACCACAAGGGCGCTGGGGGATGTGGCCGCGTTCCATCGGAATCGCATGCCGGCTTCGATCATCGCCGTTACCGGTTCGACGGGCAAAACCACCACCCGGGAAATGACCGCCGCCGTGGTTTCCCGGCGATACGATACGCTTTCGAGCCTGAAAAATTTCAACAATGACATCGGCCTGCCGCTGACCCTTTTGAGACTCGATCCGGAAAAACAATGGGCGGTGGTGGAACTGGGCATGAACCGGCCGGGAGAGATTCGCAGGCTATCCGAAATCTGCCGGCCCGATATCGGGGTGATCACCAACATCGGTCCGGTCCACCTGGAGGGGGTCGGTTCGCTGGATGGGGTCATGCGGGCCAAGGGGGAGCTGCTGGAGAAGTTAAAGCCCACCGGAACCGCAATTCTCAACGCAGACGACGATCGGTCGCTGGTTCTGGCGGCCGCCGAGGACCGGAAGGTTGTTCTGTTCGGAACATCAACCCGGGCACGGATCCGCGCCGAAGCCATTGAAGCGGATGGAACAAGGGTATCGTTTTCACTGCGGCTGCCCGCCGAGACCGTCAGGGTTTGCCTCAACACCCCCGGCACCTTTATGGTCTTAAACGCCCTTGCGGCATCCGCGGTGGGCTACCTGCTGGGAATGGACGCAGCGGATATCAAGGCCGGATTGGAATCGTTCCAACCGGTAACCGGGCGCATGACC
>ENA-OSEO01004191-OSEO01004191.1-sediment-metagenome-genome-assembly--contig:-NODE-4191-length-15604-cov-7.529722_pt1 | contig 15604 bp, 8 predicted proteins | sample MGYA00237883_ERZ534232 | MGnify/ENA metagenome assembly ERZ534232 | reverse complement strand
AAGGTAGATCCGTCGACAGCCAGTAGACGAAATCCCATCCAGCGCCGAACAGGGAAGGACTGATAAAAGAAGGAGAGCAGTCTCTGATTCAGATCAACAAAAGCCTCGAAAGAAATTTTGCGTCTGGCTCGACAGAACGCGCTAGCGGTAACCTTTCTTTCGGAGCGATCGGAAGACGGAAAAAGTTGAAAGAACCCGTCAAGTTCCTTTTGTAAGGAGCAGCGGACGAAATTCATGAGGAAAAGTATTACGGTGCTGAAGGGGAGTTTACGATTGCGAGAAAAATATTTTTCACACAGACGATGTCGGTGAAAAAAATCAGGAGAGTCAAGATATTTATTGAGAAATCCGACAAGTTTGGCACAAATTCTGGAAAGCACCTTCTGTGCCAACCGTAGTGTTTTCATCTAATTTTTCTGTAAACATATGTCGCCTCCTTGAAAAGTAATATACGGCCCGTTTTCTACTGAAGGCATAATAGCATAACTCATTATATTTACAAGTAAGAATATGAGCAGCGTTCTCTTAAGTCAATGACATTGATTATATACTCAACAAACGGTAAAACAAATAATAAGGGGGGAAATCCATGGAACAAGCTTCGAATGAGAACTCCAAAAATGTAGAAGAAAGTCTCACAGACGCTCCTGAAAAAACTATAAAGCAAACATTGATTAATAAATACAGGGAAGATTATAAAAATGCTTTACTAGCCATTGATAATGATGTGAAAGATTTAATCAAGCAAGGTCGCGAAATGAAGGGGTTAATGTTATTAGCGCAAAACATGCAAACTATAATGAATATCCATGAATCACTTACGCAGTTTTATGTAGTTATTTTTAATAATCAGCAAATTCTTAAAAGATTCAAGTCAGAACGGTTAAAGCAGCTAGGGCACGAATTAGAGCCGATTTATGAACTTATAAAGGATGTTGATTTTGGGTATGGCGAAGATTCGGAAATCAAGGAAAAGACCTTGGTGCGAACTTTTAGAAAAATGGGGATAACAAAAAGCCACTGGCTAATAAAAGATAGAATTTTATTAGAAATCGAATATATGCTCGATACACTTGAAATACTCGTTGAACCTGAATTTATCCCTTTGGAAGAAGATATTAATGATTCAAATAGTTCAGAGGCAATTGACAGATATATCCCGCCAGCCATTAAACTTGCTGTCTGGCGTAGAGATCAGGGGAAATGCGCTCACTGTGGATCAAAAGAGAAGCTTGAATATGACCATATTATTCCAATTTCAAAGGGCGGTTCAAATACTGAAAGGAATGTGCAACTTTTATGTGAAAAATGTAATCGGGAAAAAGCAGCCAAGATTGTTTGAATTCCACAACAATGCACTTAGACCTTCAATAATAAATGAGAGCGAGAGGAAGCTTCGAAGGATTTTGGTGATGTGTCGCCGAGCAAAGAGGACCACGAAAAACCGCCCATATCATATCAAAATGACCAAAGGTTTGTACTACAACCTACACCCTTATCCGCTGCCATATGAATGAACAAACCGTCGGCGAGCGATGCGGGGATACAGTAATTTACCGCATGGCGTGTCTCATTTTCATTGACACATTCCGCATGGCGGAGTTTCAGCGGCACGACATAGAAACGGAGGATACTCCACATGTGCTCGATCAGAAGGATGGACTCGTTTGAAGATTACAGATGTATAAACTGCTTTCCAGCCACTAAAAATAACCGTTCGATGTTATTAAGAAAAATTCAGAAGCTGAAAGAATGCAGCTAGACCCACAAACTAAAAGCAACCATGATATTCTAGAAGTCCTTAAAGAATCTCCGCGTCCTCTGGGATTTCGCCAAATCAAATCCAGGCTGCGCCGATCGGGACCAATTCCTGAATATTTGGTTTTAAGAGAGCTGCGTGACCTGCTTCACCAAGGTGATGTGGAGTTTCGCAATGGAGCCTGGACCGTGGCAGGAGCACCTGTCAAGGGGGCCTATCCACATTCATTTTCCTTGCCCGCTCTCTCCCGGGAAACCCACAAAGAGCTTTGGGCGGATATCCCCTGGAGCGCTCCCGGTGTAGGAGAAGGCCCTTCTCCGCACACGGCTGGCGGGCGCTGGGGGCTGTTTCGCCGGCTTATGAGCTACTACATCCAGTGTGTTCGCAACGAGGAAGGAGCAGATGCCTCTGCCTTTTTGAATCGGTTGGGCCAGACTTTCATATACCTGCGCCGATTAGGCTTCTGGCAGCCTTGTCCTGGCGTGAGGTGGCAAATGACTCAACCGATAGGGCCTCACATGTCGGAGTTCTTGAAGGCTCTGCCCGCATCAACTGATGATAGCCACGTTGTTATAGGTTACCCACTGGCTGGACATTGCAAACAGGGTGAGGACGGTCTTTTCACAAGCATCGTCCGGCCAGTCTTTTACTACCCCGTACAGGCGGAGATAGTCGGACAGGGATTGCGGCTGACCATTGAAACCCCTGTTCCAGAGGTGAATCTCAGCTGGCTGGAGTATTCATTTTCGAAAAATGCTGAACGGCAGCGAAACTTCCTTTCAGCATGCGGGTTTATGCGGGTCCAGGCGGACGATGAAGCCCCGCCCGCGCGCGAGGTGGGCGAAGTCGCCCCGAGTCTGGAGACGCTCACCACCGCCCTCTCTTCATTTTTGCCTGAGAAAACCCGGGAAGTACTGCATTTGTCCGATGTGCCGGGCGATGCATTGAGAGAACCTTTTGAAAGCGGTATATACAACCGAGCTGTGGTCATGCTTGCCAAGCGCACCCGATATAGCAAAGGGCTGCTGCAGGAATTGGCGGCTATTGCCAAGGCGCCGGACTCAGACTTGGACAGAACGGCTCTGGCCCACATCTTTACTGAAAAGGAGACGTCCGGAGAAGATGACCGTGAAAGCACCCTTGGAGAAGGTATGGCGGCGGAAGTGTTTGCCTTCAACGCGGCCCAGCGTCGAGCTGTGGAAGCAATGCTTTCCCACAGCCTCTCGGTGGTTACTGGCCCCCCTGGTACGGGCAAAAGCCAGGTGGTGGCCGGGACAGCGGCCAACGAACGGCTCCAGGGAAATTCTGTGCTCATCTCCAGCCGCAACCATAAAGCCATTGATGCCGTGGTTAACAAGCTTGTCGGTCCCGCCGGCGAAAGTTTGGTGGTCAGAGCAAACTCCAAGGAACTCCCCGACCTGCAAATGACGTTTTCCAAGGCCATCAAGTTGATGATCGTGGCCCAAGCCGATCCGCAGTCACGCTACAAACGATCCTTGGCTATGGAAGACCTGAATAACCGGCTGGCAGAGAGGAGGCTCGAGGCCGCGGCGGCGAAACAGGTTGCTGATTTGGCAGAAGCGCTCGGCACAATTGAAGACAGACTTGCCTACTTATATAGGGAGTTGCCGAGTGAAGCGGCTCAGTTTCTCGATGCCTGCCCGGAAAGTCTTCCCACGCAGGCGCTGCAGCGTACCCTTCAGAGCTTGGACAATGGTGACGGCATCCATCCTTGGCGAAGTCTGGCCATCTTGTTTCACTATGTGCGACTTCGAAAAAGGCTTCGCCGAATTGTCGGCATGCCGCCACTGCCACTATTGTATGGCCGGAAAGCGCGGCGAATGCTGTCGGAAAACATGAAGCTGTTAAAGCAGACAGCCGAATATGCCTCTTTACGCATGACCGCTAAAGAAAAAGAGCGGCAAGCCTCAGGATTCCGGCCCCCGGATGAAATCACCAATACCGTTTCCCGCATCAGTGAGCGCATTCGACAGTTGCTGCCAGAACTGCTTTCACTGGACTTGAAAAGCCGCCAGGGACTGCGCGACGGCGCAGACAGGTCGGAACTGTCAGGACTGCGCTCTGTACTCAACAGCTTGCGGTCAGGGCTTGCTGACGGCAAGCTGGACGACACGGCCATGACCGCGCTGCGCTCGAGTGGGCAGGAGATTTTACACGCCTTCCCCGTTTGGGTAGTGACCAGCCTTTCCATAAACTCCCGAATTCCTTTCTGCCCTGCGCTTTTTGACCTGGCCCTGATCGACGAAGCCAGTCAATCGGACATCCCTTCGGCCATCCCTGTTATGTTTCGCGCCCGGCGGGTGGGAGTTATAGGCGATCCATCGCAGCTGACACATACATCCAAGTTGAGCCCGGCAAAGGACACCTTTCTGCGTCGCGATTTGGGGCTGGAACGCCTGGAAGACCAGCGATTCGCCTATACACAGAGTTCCCTCTACGACCTCTGCGCTGGGGCAAGAAAGGTTGAGCCCATATTTCTGGATACAACCTACCGCAGTGCACAGTGCATTGCCGATTATTCCAGCGGGCTTTTCTATGGCGGCAGGTTACGTGTAGGGACATGTAGCGAAGGGCTTTTGACCCCAAGAGACATGAAAGTCGGCATCCACTGGACAGAGATCCAGGGGGAGGTCAAAAGTGCAGGGGGCAGCGGTTGCTATTGCGAGGAGGAAATTAAAGAAGTGGTGCGCTTGGTCCGGGATTTCCTCGAAGATCGGCAGTTTCCTGGCACTTTAGGGGTGGTCACGCCGTTCAGGCAGCAAGCCAATCGCATCCTGGATGTGATCACTCAAGGCGGCGTCACGTATGACGCGTTCGTCAAAGCAAAGCTGCATGTGGACACTGCCCATGGGTTTCAGGGTGACGAACGCGACGTCATTCTGTTTAGCTTGTGCGGTGGGCCGGGCATGCCTGGTGGCTCGCGGCACTTCTTGCAGGAAACGGGCAACCTCTTCAATGTGGCAGTAAGTAGAGCGCGTGCGGTACTGCATGTGGTAGGCAACAGACAATGGGCGATGAAATGTGGCATTCGCCACGTGGAACTCCTGGCCCGGCCCCAGCAGCTCACGCAAACGCATCACCCTGCGGGCCCGTGGCATCCGCACGAGTCCCCTTACGAGAAGATGCTTTTTGATGCTCTGAAAGAAGCGGGGCTAGATCCCATGCCGCAATTCCCCGTGCGGTATCGACGGCTTGACATGGCCTTGATCAGGCAAGGGTCGCCGGCGTTCAAGCTGGACATAGAGGTGGACGGGGACTGCCACCGCAATCCAGACGGATCTCGGAAGCAGGACGACCTTTGGCGAGACATCGAACTCAAGGGCACGGGCTGGAAAGTAGTCCGGTTCTGGACCTATCAGCTACGCGAAAATCTCCCCGGCTGCGTGGCGAAAATCAAGACCATATGGGAGCGGGCATGAACGATTCTTTCAAGTCCAACATTGACGATCAACAGGCCGAACCGCCTGCGCCCGAAAGGCGGCAGGACGCCCCTACTGCACTGGACAAGGCCTTCCCGTCCCTCTGGTTTATGGGGATGGTAATTTTTGTGGTCATCCTGGCGATACTCGCCATGGGCTGGAAAATTTCCGGCTTGGAAGATGAGCGGGTGTCCTTGGAGCTTTCTCGGCAGGAATTGGAGCATCAGCGGGAAACGCTTGAAAAGGAAAAGGCCCTTTATCAGAAAATCAATGAAGAACTTCCTCTATTGATACAACAGAGGGAAACATTGGGCGCCGAAATTGCCACGCTGGAGGGCGAGCTGAAGGTGCAGCACATCAATTTTGAGAGTGTAACAAGAGGTTTGACAAGAGCTCAGGAGGCATTGGACGATGCCCAACGCAAAGCCACAAAAGCGGCCAAGGACAGAGAGCAGGCTCTTGCTGAGTTCCAAAACCTAAATTCCAAGGCGCATGAATCGCAGCGCCTTGTGGAGCAGTTGACCAAGGAAGAGGTTGCCCTGCGGGGTAGCGTGGAAGGATTCACAAAGGATCGAGAGGCTCTGGAAAAAGCCGTGGCACAATTGCGCAAGAACAGAGGTGAGCTAGAGGCAGAGGTCGCCAGTCTGGAAAGCCGTGTCAAACAAAAAATGGCCGATCTAGAGCGCTATGCCGAAGACGAGAAGGCTTTCGCCCGGTTATCAGATAGATTTCAGATTGTTTTGAAAAAAATGCAGGATTCCAGCATCCAGGCGGACAGATCCGTTTCTGCACTGGAGCAAGAGGCTGAAGGTTTGAAAACGGCAGCCGGAACGATCAAGGAGACTTCGCTTTCGCTCAAGGACGCCACGACATTCTTGGAGACACAGAATAGTGTTTTGAATGAAAGCGTGAAGGACATCACCGCAGCAGTCCAAAAGGCCGAGGAAGGCGCTAGTGAAATGCAGACGGCTGCTAAGGGCTTCGCCGAGGCCAACGAGCGTATGGGGGGCATGGCAAAGGAAGCCGAGACGACACTTAAAGAATTGGGTGCCCTCCAGCGCAATTTGCTATCAGTGTCACATAAGCTGGAAACGGCGGTGGAAGAACTGGATAGTGGTGTTAAAGCCGCGGAAACCCAAGTGGCCAGTCTGGAGGAAAGCGCAAGGAACACAGCTCCAGCTGTTGAGTTATTGCAGCAGACAAGCCAAGGCATGAAGGAAGAATACATTGGTATCAAGCAGTCGAGCCAGACACTTGCCGCTTTGGTTAAAGGCCAGCAGGATGCCGCTGGGCAGCTTATTGAAGCGACCAAGAGTTTGCAGGCACAGGTCTCTGCCCTGGTAACGGCGAAAGGTGGCATCGACCGGGTAGAAGAGTCCCTAGTCGGCCAATCCCGTAACTTGGAAACCATGCTTCAGGGGCTTTCCGCATTGAAGAGCAGACTTGAGGTACTTATCGCTTCGCTGGAACGAGCGCCTGCAGTGCCCCAACCTTCAAACGATCAACAAACAGGTACCGAACAGAATGGTAGCCAACTGTCCCCGAATACTGGGCAACTCCAATAATTAAAGAAACGGTGCAAGACATGACTTCTTTATCCATCATACCCTCCGGCCTCTGGATCCTATCCGCAGGACTGACCATCGTCGTCCTTATCATAATGTTTGGTTTCTACGCCCACTGGTGGCGTCGCCAACGCGCCTTTTTAAAGGATGCCGGCGATGTAGCCCAACTATCCGCCCGCAAACAGCAACTGGAGGCCGACGTCCGCGCCATCCGGGAATGGATCATTCAGCAAAAGGCTGAGCTGCAACGACTGAACTCCGAGCGAGATGAACAGGAAAGGGTTCGGGGTTTGCTTACCGACCTCGAGCAGCGGTGCCTAAAGCAGGATCAGGAAAACGAGACACTACGCAAGGAAGTGGGCGAACTGGAAAATCAAAGGTATCTTCTTTCTCAAACGAATGGGATGTTGGACCAAAAGATCACGGGGCTTGAAAAGGATGTAAAGGAGCTAGAAGTCAAAAAAGCGGAAGCCGAAGGCATTGAGCATCGTCTGGTTGAGCTCCGGCGTGAGCGCGACGAGCTCGCACAGGCGCTCCACGACAAAGCCGAAACGGAGGCTCACCTTTCGACATTGACTTTGAAAAAAACGCAACTGGAATCATGCATGGAAGAACTTCAGCGGAATATAGCCCCTTTGGAAGAAAAGGTCGCAAATCTTAAAGAAGCTGCGGAAAATACCAGTGGCGAAATATTTTCGAAAAGAAATGAGCTTGATGCGGTATTGCGAGATCTACGGGACCAGCGTGAAGCATTACAAGGAGCGACCACAGAATTGTCTGAAACCCGCGCCCGGATGGAAACCCTAAACAACGAGAGAGCATCCTTGGAAAACCGATTGCATACGCTCACGGATGAGATTGATTCGCTCAGTGCGGAAAAACACAGGTCGGCACAACAGGTTGAGCAGGTTCGTGAGCAAGTCATCTCTGCGGAGACGCTTCTTAACAATACTAATGATGAAGTGCAGGAAAAGAAGCACCTGCTGGAGCATATTCGTGAGCGCCTGGAATCCGACGAAATTAAGCTGTCCGGCCTGCAAGCTCACAAGTCATCTCTAGAAAGAGAAATCGAGAAGCTACAAGGGCAAGTAACCGGCAGGGGAGACAATGAACTACATGCTGCCTACGAAGATCTGCTGAATCGAAAGGCAGCTTGTTTCAAGACGAGCGAGTTCGCCTCTACCAAGCGCAATGACGACGAGTATCAAGCCCTGCAACACTTCAAGAACGAGTTGCGTGAGAGTGGGATCTACTTTCCCTCCCGGGTTATCGAAGCTTTCCACACCTCCCTTAAATGCCAGAGCATAAATCCTCTAACCGTACTAGCCGGGGTGTCCGGAACGGGCAAGACTCTGCTGCCAGTAAAGTACGCCGAGCACATGGGCCTGCATTCTTTGGTGATTCCCGTGCAGCCTCGCTGGGATTCGCCACAGGATCTCTTTGGGTTTTACAACTATCTGGAAAGAGAATACAAAGCCACGGAGCTGTCTCGCGCCCTTGTACGTATGGATCCCTACAACTACGATCCCAAGGAGTTTCCCGATCTTGACTATGACTGGCCCAGAGAGCGTGTACTCATGGTGCTGCTGGACGAGATGAATTTAGCTCGTACCGAATATTACTTCAGCGAATTTCTTTCCAAGCTAGAGTTGCGCCGCCTGGTTGAGAACCCGGCAAACCCGGCACACCGCGAAAAGGCGGAAATCGAGCTGGATACTGGTCCAGGCAGCGGCCGCGGCTTTCGCATCTGGGTGCCGGAGAACGTGCTTTTCGTAGGCACCATGAACGAGGATGAAACCACGCAGACCCTTTCCGATAAGGTGCTGGACCGCTCCAACGTGTTGCGGTTCGGAAAGCCAGACGAGCGGCGCAAGGATCCTAAAAGCCGAAATCAGAAAAAAAAGGCTCGCCCCTTTCTCACCCATGATCGGTGGAACGACTGGTGCAAAACGGCTAATGGCAATGAGGTATGGCAGTCTAAAATGGAGGATTGGATCCGCCGCTTGAATAACGGACTCGAGAAAGTAGGGCGTCCCTTCGGCTACCGCGTCGAAGACGCCATTGCCTTGTACCTATCCAACTACCCAGATGCTGGCCAGGACGATCGATATAAGCTGGCTTTTGCCGACCAAGTGGAGCAGAAGATTATTCCCAAGTTGCGGGGGTTGGATGTGGGCGAGCCCAATACCATGAACTGCCTGCAGGAGGTCGCCAGCGTCATCGATTCGCTTAGTGATGGCGAATTCTCCTCAGCTTTCAGATCTGCCATAGAAGAAAGCAAAAATTTAGGTATGTTCACCTGGCGAGGCGTTACGAGATCCTTAAAGGATGAATAAGCCATGAAGGGCGCCGTTGACGTCCAACTGCATCTATGGCCCTGGTCCGTGGGCAACGGGGACGAATCCTTCAACCTTATCCGCGGCTCTGCCAACGTCCCGTTCTACGGTAGTCCAGTACTATCGGTTTCCGAAAACGCTACTGTTTTGCTGGCCAGGCGCTACGAACGGTTTTTGCCATTTGGGCCGAAGTTCAAGGCTGTCGATGGAGTCTATCAGCTCTACCAGACGCCCCATGGCGTCGTTGCCCAGAAGGCAGCGTTGCAGAAATATAAAGCGACGGACAACATGGACGACAGCCACAGAAAGACAATTCTGTCCATCCACAGTGAAGAGGGTGTCCGTGAGGTACTTCTATCTACCTTGTATGCAGAGGCTAGTGCGCAAGAGGGAGATGTCGGTTGGGCCGAAAGCCGACTTTTCCGAACCATCCTGGCTTGGTCCAATTTCTTCGACGAATGTATTCTGGAGTCCAAAGGCACCCAACGCCAGGGAAAACTGCCATGGTCCAATATCGCGGATTATATAAAAAAGCTCGCCCAGAGTGAAGACGAGCCGCGCATGGCACTCATAGTGCACATTGCAGACGCCATGCGGCAGCATTTACCCAACGTTGTACATGCCGCACGGCGTATCCTTGTTCGGGAGCGTAAGATGATGCCCGCCCCGCGGGTGGCCGAAACTGACAATACTTGTCTGCAATGGTACATGCGACAGCCCGGCACCACCTCCACAGAAAAAGCAGCCGCTAACAGGCACCGGCTTATGGGTGTTTCACGTTACGAATCGCTGGACACTCTGGAGAACAAAGTACTCAAGGACTTTCTGGTTCGTTGCCGCTTGGAGTGCCGGCGTTATCTGAATTTTGACTGCAACCTGAATCAGCGCACGCATTCCGAGCGCGGAAGCAAAGTCAAATCCTTCGGCAACATCTGCGCCGAACTCAGGCAACTGCCGCAGCTCGCGAATATTTCTAGACCTCCAGCCATTCCAAAACCCAATTATGTGCTGCAGAACGACGTCCGCTACAAACGCATATGGAAGTACTACCTCAGACTGCTGCGGCAGGAGGACGAGGAGGATCGATTGTGGGACTGGCAGGCGCGTACCTGGACTGACATCAGCCGCCTATTGGTGAATGCCGCCCTTATGGCCTTGCGTGGCGAAACCGCTGGAAAGGTGGGGTATCGGTTCGAGGAAATCCTGGCTTCAGTATTCGAAATTCTGTTCGAACAGCGGCTGGGCATGCGCATAGAGCGGGGCTCTGAACCCGGTCCTTTTCTCGTTCGCCCTCCTAGGGGGAGGACAGGCAGGGACCTGGCCTTGGAAGTTGTTCATCCCGACCTCGCCGAAGAGCACGGGCTGGTGAGGCACTTTGGGCGTACGGGCGGCCACCTCTACCTGGTGTTCAGCCCGCTGGACGGCTCAAGGCAATCGGTCGTGGTGGTATGGGCAGCGCATACCGCTGCCTGTACGCCTTCTGCTCGACCCTCTTGGCAGACAATCGCAGATTCTGCCGCAAGAGCACTCAAGCGGCACGGTGATTTTCTGAGTGATCGTGCACAGGGCTTCCCTCATCTTTACGCCTTCGTGGTTGCCAGTGATGTGGACGCGCTGAAACCTGATTTGATTACTTCAGAAAATGGGAATGTACATCTTGTCGAGATACCCACCAGTCAGCAGTTTTGGGCTGAGGCGGTGGATTGGATTGCCTTGGTAATCGAAGAAGTATTGGGAAGACTGGTATGACCAGAGTGTATGGCATTTCCGCTTTCGGTTTGAACGACTCTGTTGCCAGTCCGGGCGATGGGTTGAAGAAAAGCGGTTTCTACGTGGCGGACGCAGTGTTGCCTAAACGCGCCCTTGGGCAGATCCGAACCGGCAATGAGGCAGAGCAGGAGCGTGTGCATTCAGGTCTCTATTGGCCTCCAGAGGCGAGGGTCAAGCCCGGTCAACCGCTTCGGCGATTGCCGATCCCGGTGGCCTGGTCGCTGCTGGTGGATGCAGGGGACACAACAGCGCCGGTTCGCTGGAACGCGGGTGATGGTGTATCGATTCCACTCGCAGACATTCTATCGGCCCACGTGCGGGGCCTGATGCATGAGAACGCGTTTGACGCCGATAATGACAGCCGGGCTGTGGTGGCCATCCCCAACCACCTGGACGAGTTCCACCAAGAGGCCATGCTGCAGGCATTCGGCACCGTCAGAGAAAGGATCTCACTGGTCTGGCGTGCTGTGGCTGCAGCTATGCGGTGGCTGGACGAGGCCATGCCTGAGAACCTCGAGCCGGGTGATTGGATGCTCGTGGCATACATGGGCGCGGACGGCATAGAGTTCACATCGTTCGAACTGCGCGAAGAGGTTTGCGAGGGCCGTCGCTTCCTGCTGCCCGTGCGCAATCGTCCCCGCCAATCACCCGGCCCTGCCGGCTGGCAGTGGGCTTGCGCCCTCGCCGTCAAGGCGGACCCCATATGTTCTAAAGATCATGGGGCATTCTGGCAAACCTTCACCAATTTCCCTGAACTATGGGCTGCCATCGCCGGTCTGCAGTGGAAAACGCAGGAGCTTCCAAGGGCATGGTCCACTGGTAAAGGATGGAGGTACTGGCATCCATCCCTGGACCTGTTTGATGAGGCCACCCGTTGCAGTATCGAAGGCGGGGGGCTTTTGCACGAGCTGATCAAAACATCGTGTTCCATTCCTCTTCGCCACCGCGAAAGCAAGGGAAAAACCTGGGGGCTGCACTTGATTGGGTCGTTTAACGAGGCCCTACAGCAGCGCCAAGGCCGCCTGCGCGGGGCGGTTGTCTGCGGGCCGCTCTACACTTCCAAGGCTCAAACATGGCTCCAGGACATCCACATAAATCTGCCTTACTTACAGGAGGCTCGTCCAGATACGCTGTGGCTGCCAAATGCAGTAGTGGACCCTGTCGCCACAGGAGCAAGGCTCTTTGGCCAACGCATAGCTGCGGGGCTTCCTACATACTTGGACACCCTGCCGGGGCTGGCTGTATATGCCGAAAAACCCGGGGGTGGATTAGAGTGGGTAGATGTAGTGGAAGCCAAAGAATGCGCGGGCGGGCAGGCTTATACTCGTAATATACCGGACCGTTTCTTCCTGAAAAAGCAAACCGACGCTTTGCATGTCTATTTGCAAAAGGAGACTCAAGAAAACGATACTGAGACGCCGTACCGCTACGATATAGTTAAATTCCCTTCAATCCCTGATAGAGACGTTAAATTGACAATCGAAGTGGAAATGCGCCCTGCCAGCGGCCTTGCCCGCGTGGTTATTGTTCCTGAAGAAGAGGAGACTTTCCAAGGCAGGGCTAAGATCTTCGATTACTCCAGAATGGAAAAAGTGGATGCAAGGGACCTGCCGGAACTAGCACTAAGATGGCCAGAGACGTTGCACCGCGAGGCTACAATCAGCGAAGACGCCTTTAAAGATTCCAGGTTTATAAGATTCATTGACCTTTCTGATAGTGCTTTACAAAGTGAATTCTTACAAAAATTGGACAACGTGAAAATTGCGCTGTATTCTTCTTTTTGGAATGCAGAAACAAACTCATATGAAATAAAAATTGATGAGAATGGAATTGCTGGATCTCAATACGGAAACGAAGTCATGAAAGCGATCGCCGCCAAAATAGAATCCAGAGCAGACACTTTTCTTCGCAGCCTAATTCCAAATCCCGAAACAGAAAAATACATTGTACGTTCCACTTGGCTATGGGGGAGAACGCCTAATGGAATAATAGATTATCTGACGCAGTTTTTTATGATAGATAGTCAAAACAAATATGGCGCAACCTGGAATTATTTTGCTGAATCAGCAAGCAGATGTATGACAAAAAAGAAACATTTATCAACACTGTTCAATGCTATATACAAGAGATCTAAAAGCGGAATCAAAAGTCTATCCCCGTTCCCAATACAATCCTCACGCTCTGTGGCGAGGGTATTGGCGTATCGAGAGGATGCCTATGATGCACTGAAAGAGGATATGGCCGTGCATTTCGCCATGCGAGCGGCTGAGGTAATCCGCAAACAGGTTAGAAATAGGAATATCGCGAATAGCTTTTTCGAAGGGGCATTTCTTTTCCTTACACTGCTCAGGTTCAGGATGAAGGAATCTGACTTCATGAACCCGGAAAATAGGAGGGATGCGAATCTGTTCAAAGAAGTTGAGAATAGCATGAAGGAAGCGCGCGCAATTGTCCAAAATAAGCCCAATAGATTAGCGAAGATCGATTGGCTCATTCAGGGAATTGTGGATTTCATGTACTCCAAAGGTCAAAGTGGACTTATTAGTGCTATTGCAAGTGAGGCTGGGGGTGACAAATAAAATGATTCGGGCAGAAAGTTAGACCCAATGTTATAGACTCAAGTCATGGGCTTGAAGGCCGTAGAGATCGACCGCCATTAAGAGCGTCTTGAAAAATCCGCTTTTGACGAGCTGGGGAAAAATGCCTAGATACAAGGCTTGCAAAATCCCGAGGGTTGAGGCGTACTTATTATTATGCCGAAGTGACGAGCGATGGGCAAAACGCAGCAGGTGGCGTTTTTCAACAGCCTGTCAAGCCGTCCGCTCAAAAGGCGCCGCATCAGAAAGGTCGTCCAGGAACTGATATATCTGGGCACGGGGTTGGTCACAAGCGGTCAGCGTTTAAGAATCGTCTTCAACAGACATTGTTTTGTTCTTAAATCGCTCGGGGCTCTGTACAAACGCTTTGCATGAAACTAGATTCGCAAATCAGGAAGTTTCATCAATCAAGATAGATTATTTGAGGGTGAATCATGCCTAAAAAAACCGCAAAACATAACTATTTATCAATGAGCATCAAAAAAAGACCTAAATACTGAGTGTAGAAGCACCAGAACACTCACTTCTACCGGCGGCCAGACCGCGATATTATGCTTCTGAGCTTTAAACCGGACGACTGTTTACTGGTGTCTGAGGGATTCAGGTGTAAATGATTGCCATGTTAGAAATGTTTTTATATTTGATAATTTTTGTGATGGGGTGGGCAAGTGTTTGAAAAAATTCTAGCAATAATTAGAAAGTTTTTCAATATCCAGTTTTCTAATAAGTTTGCTGATATCGATCCCAATGTTATTGACCTTGATCGTGAAATAAAGGGGCAATATAATGAAATGGTAAGCAAAGGTAAAATACATGTGGAAGGAAATCATGTAAATAAATTATTGGATGAAAAACTGAAAAATGAGCGTGAAGCAAGAATAAATAATGCAAATATGAGGATAAAGAATCCCAGTGTATATGTAGAACAATACGAACGCTCTATAAGGAAAATTATTTCAGAAGGTGATTCTGCTGTAGCTCGTAATCTACGCAGTATAAGAGATGTTTCAGAGACAGCAGATATATCAAATTCAAATTTAAAACACAATAATGATAATAAACGGTTGCAGCATTATGGTTTAATGGATGCTTTTGAAGATGAAAGACTGAGGAAAGAGCGTGAAGCAAGAATAAATAATGCAAATATGAGGATAAATAATCCCAGTGTATATGCAGAACAATACGAACGCTCTATAAGGAAAATTATTTCAGAAGGTGATTCTGCTGTAGCTCGCAATCTACGCAGTATAAGGAATGTGTCAGAAGAAGGGGATATATCAAATGCCAATATAAACGCTAATGGGGTAAAAAAACTGTTAAAACATTATGGTTTAATAGATGCTTTTGAAGATGAAAGACTGAGGAAAGAGCGCGAAGCAAGAATAAATGATGCAAATATGAGAATAAAGATTTCTAGCCTTTATAGAATTAATCTAGAACGTTCTATACGAAAAATTATTTCTGAGGGCGATTCTGTTGTAGCTCGTAATCTAGATAACATTAGATCTTCTAGCGTCTCAGAGGGTCAATGGCCAGATCTCAGTTGGATCGATGAAATTAGAAAGACTTCATCGCGTCACAAGATTCCAAGAATAAAGAAATCTAGTTGGTATATAAGATCGCAAGTCAGGTTGGAAGTGGCAGAGAGAGATGGAGGCTGTTGTGCGATCTGTGGTAGTACTGAGAACCTCGTATTTAGTCGCAAAATTCCTATCAGAATGGGAGGTGATAACAGTTCTAATAATATCGAACTGATATGTAGAAGTTGCCTCAGGAAGAAAAGATAATTATCAATATCCTCAGTGATTCCTATGAGGAAAAAGTAAATATCAATATTTTCGGCTTATGATGAGGCCGTTAGTAATCGATCACAGGATCTGGATCAGGCGGCGGGCTGAGCGATCCAGGCGAGGTCGGGTTCCTGACCCCGGAAGTAGGCGCGCAGGGCATCGACAAGGACGGGGAAGGTTGTTTTTTTCTGCAGGCGGCAGGTCTGCTTGAGTGAGAGGATACGCTCCACCCAACGGTTTCCCTTTTCACTGGACGTACCTTGGCTGGACTTGCGCCACAGCACGGCGAATCGAAGCATCCGCTCAGCATGATTGTTCGTGGGATCCACCCCCTGCTCCGAGAGGAA
>ENA-OSEO01004189-OSEO01004189.1-sediment-metagenome-genome-assembly--contig:-NODE-4189-length-15612-cov-6.271130_pt1 | contig 15612 bp, 6 predicted proteins | sample MGYA00237883_ERZ534232 | MGnify/ENA metagenome assembly ERZ534232 | reverse complement strand
TGGTGACACCGCTACCCGAGCAGACGCTGGTCGATCCAGCGACCGCGATTGTCCTGAGCTTTGCGCAGGCCATGGACCGCAACACCGTGTCAGAGCGGTTCGAGGTGGTCCGGCAAACCGATGGCGAAACGGTCGACGGCCGCAAGGAGTGGCAGGGGAACTTGCTCCGCTTTGTGCCCGAGAGCCCGCTTGAACGCGGCGCGAGCTACGAGGTGCGCCTCACGGCCGGCTCCCGTGTCGAGTCAGGCGACACATCCATCGTCGACGACCGTGTCTGGTCCTTTAGCGTGGCGCCACTGCCCGTGGTCACCTACATGACGCCGAGCGATGGCGATACGCAAGTCGATCTCTATTCGTCCATGCAAATCAACTTTTCCGCGCCCATGGATCCAGAGATCACGGTATCGGCCCTGGAAATCACCCCGACGGTACGCACCTATTCCTACTGGCAAAAGGACGACACAGAGCTCTGGGTTTCATGGAGTCTCAAGCCCTCGACGCAGTACACAGTGACACTGACGCAGGACGCGCGAGATCGCTTCGGTACGCAGATCGACGAGCCTGTATCGGCAACCTTTACCACACGGCCTGCCACCCCCTCTATCTCTTTGCTGACCGACGGGCCCGTAGGCGTCTATAGCGCATTCGGCGAGACACAGATCCCGATTCGGCATGTGAACGTCTCACAGATCAGTATGGACCTGTACAGCCTGTCGCCCGAAGAGCTCGTCGTGCTCACGCACGGAGGTGGATGGCCCAACTGGGACCGCTTCGCCGTTCCCGCTGAGAGCCGCGTGGCCAGGTGGACGCTCGAGTCTGACGCACCGCTCAACAGCGAAGAGGTCGCGTACTCGGCGTTGCCCGGGGATGCCGACTCCCCTCTGGCGCCAGGCATCTACCTGCTCATCGCCCGGGCGCCGGAGGCAGCGCGCCCCGAACGACACGCCTTTATCGTCACCCCCCTCAATATCACGCTCAAGACGACTGGTGAGGAGGCGCTGGTCTGGGTCACCGATCTGGAAAAGGGCGAACCCGTCGCCGGCGCAGACGTCAAGCTCTATGACTATGACGGCGGACTCGCGTCCGAGGGCACCACCGATCGCTCCGGTTTGGCGCTGCTCCCGATGCCTGATCAAGAACGCTGGGAAGGCGTGACTGTCATCGCAGAATCGTCTCGCGGCATGGGTGCCGTGGTGTCCAACTGGACGGACGGCATATCGCCCTGGGACTTTGATCTGGCTGTAGACTGGGAAACGACGTCCTACCGCGGACACGTCTTTACCGACCGTCGTATCTACCGTCCGGGCCAGATGGTCTACTACAAGGGCATCCTGCGCCTGGACGATGACGGAACCTACACCCTGCCCAAAGCGGGCACAGCCGTCGAGGTCAGCCTCGTGGACAGTGAGGGGCAAATGGTATGGTCCGAGAGCACCCAATTGAGCGCGATGGGCTCCCTGGATGGGGAGATCGCGCTGGCGGACAGCGCCACCCTCGGCACGTATTCACTGATCCTGCGCGTGGGCGACGATTACATCCAGCAGATGTTCCAGGTCGCCGAGTATCGCGCCCCGGAGTTCACCGTAGCTGTCACCTCAGACAAACCGGAGTACATCTCTGGAGATGTGATGACGGTGGATACAGAGGCGACCTTTTTCTTCGGCGGACCGGTTTCGGACGCCAGCGTGCAATGGCGCGTTTGGGCCGACCCGTACTACTTTGACCGCTGGCAGGGAAGGGATCGCTACTCCTTTGGCGAGTATGACCAGTACTATGATCCCGCGTACACACCGGCTGATACGGGCATACTGACAGAAGGTGTGGGTCAAACCGATGCCGACGGTCGCCTCACGCTTGAGATACCGGCCACCCTGGAAGGCACGCGCAGCCGGCGCTTTGTCGTTGAGGTCTCAGTCGTAGACCTCAACAATCAGGAGGTAACAGGCAACGTCTCCGTCATTGTCCATGCCGGGGCTGTGTACATCGGCATGAACACCGACCGGTACGTCGGCACCGCCGGGGAGCCGATGAGCGTGGGGATCGTCACAGTTGACACACAGGGCGCGCCCGTCGGTAACACCGAGGTCGAGGTGTCGGTAGCCCGTGAGGAGTGGTATAGCGTCCAGAAGCAGTCCGAAACTGGCGGTTACCTCTGGCAGAATGAGGTGCGTGAAACACCTGTCTACAGCGAAACCATCCGCACCGATGCGGGCGGCCTGGGCGAGTTGTCCTGGACGCCCGCGGAAGGCGGCACCTACAAGGTACTGGCCAGCAAGCGCGATCAGCAGGGGAATGAGGTGCGCAGCACCCTGTATCTCTGGGTCAGCGGAAGAACTTTTGTAAACTGGGGACGAGACAACAATAGTCGGATCGACCTCATAGCGGACAAGCATAGTTACCTGCCAGGTGAGGTGGCCTCGATTCTCGTACCGTCTCCGTTCCAGGGACCGGTCACAGCGCTGCTCACGATCGAGCGCGGCAGCATCATCGAGCACCGTGTCATCGAGTTGACCAGTAACAGCGCGTTGATCGAGGTACCTATCGAACCCGAGTATGCACCCAATGTATTCGTTTCGCTGGTCCTGGTGAGAGGGATTGGCGGCGATGATGGAGAGGCCGGCTACCGTGTTGGCATGGTCATGCTGCCAGTCTCAACCGTGGAGCGCGAGCTCCAGCTGTCCATCACCCCCAACAAGGCCGGCGATTACCAGCCTGGCGACGAGGCCAGCTTCCTGATCAAAGTGACCGATCAGGCGGGCAATCCCGTCAAGGCAGAGCTCACCGCCCAGATAGTAGATCTGGCCATCGAGATGCTGATCGGTGGCACACCGGCAGACGTCCTGGATACGTTCTACAGACAACGAGGGTTGGCGGTGAACACGGCGCTTTCGCTGGTACGGAGACACCTGCCAGAAGAGCCCACAGGCGATGAAGGCAAAGGCGGAGGCGGAGGCGCCGATGGTGAAGGGCTCCGCACCGAGTTTCCTGAGACGGCCCTTTGGGAACCGTCGCTCTCGACTGACGAAAGCGGCGAAGCGGAAGTGAGCGTCAGGCTGCCCGACAATCTCACCACCTGGCGGCTGACCGTGCAGGCGGCCACCGGGGACACCCGCGTAGGCACTGGAAACGCCGACATCATCAGCAATCTGGATGTCATGGTGCGCCCCGCCCTGCCGCGTTTCCTGGTCGTGGGCGATGCCCCCCGTCTGGGAACCGTCATCCACAACAACACGGATGAAGGCCTGGAGATCCGTATCACCGCTGACGCGGAAGGTCTCGAGCTTGCAGAGACGGAGCAGACCATCGTTCTGAGCGCAGGGGCGCGGCAAGATGTCTACTGGCCCGCCACTGTGGACGCCACGGAAGGGGTGACGATCACATTCTCCGCAGACAGCGGGACGCTGCACGACGCCGTGCGCATCGCGTTGCCGGTCTACCACGCCAGTGCCCCTGAGGTCGTAGGCACCTCCGGCAGTGTTGAGGATGTCGAAACCGAGGTGATCCGCGTCCCAGAGGATGCGGATCCCGGGCAAGGCGGCCTCACCGTCAACCTGGAACCCTCCCTCGCAGCCGCGATTCAGGAGGGTCTGGACTATCTGGAGAGCTATCCGTACGACTGCATCGAACAGACTGTCAGCCGTTTCCTGCCTAACCTGGCGACCTACCGAGCACTCAAGGCTCTTGGAATTGACCGGCCCGTACTTGAGACTGCCCTGTCTCAGCAGATCGCTGTTGCGGTCCAGCGCATCTACGCCCTGCAGAACTTTGACGGAGGCTGGGGCTGGTGGAGCGGCGGCGAAAGCGCACCGACACTGACGGCCTATGTGCTCTATGGGTTGTCGGAAGCCCGCACTGCCGGATATGTGGTAGATGACGTGGTCATGGAACAGGCCATCTTGTACCTGTATCGCTATCTCGTTGAAAGCATCGCCGTAACACGAGACGACTATGACAGCCGGGCCACCGTGCTGTACGCCCTGGCCGAAGCAGGGCAAGGCGACCTGGGACGTGCTACTGCCCTCTTTGAAGATCGTGACAACCTTTCGCTCTTTGCCCGCGCCTATCTGGCGATGACGCTGCACATCCTTGAGCCAGACGAGCCGAGCCGTGTGGATGCCCTTCTGAACGAATTGATTCAGGAAGGGATCATGTCGTCCACCGGTCTGCACTGGGAGGAGGACACCCGCACCTACTGGCAGATGAATACCGACACGAGGACCACTGCCATCGTGCTGCGTGCCATAACCTGGCTCGACCCCGAGAACAGCCTGTTGCCCCAGGCGGTACGCTGGCTGACCATGGCGCGCTCTAGCGGGCGCTGGGAGTCTACGCAGGAGAATGTCTGGGCCATTCTGGCGCTCTCGGACTATATGTCATCGGCCGGGGAACTGGAGGCCGAATACAGCTACCAGCTCTCCATTAACGGCGAGACGGCCGCAGAGGGATCGGTCGATGAGACCAGCCTGGACGTGCCTCAAGTCGTGAATGTGCCTATGGGCGGGTTGACGGCGGGCGGGGACACGTATGTGGATATCGAAAAGGCGCCAGCCGATGCCCCGGGACGCCTGTACTACTCAGCATTCCTGCGATACCTGCTGCCTGTCCAGGATATCGAGCCTCTTGATCGTGGCATCATCGTCTACCGGCAGTACTATGCAGATGAAAAGTCGGGAGAGACTATCTCATCCGCCAGGGTCAACGACACCATCACCGTCAAGCTCACGGTGGTGGCGCCATACGATCTGTACTATCTTGTCGTTGAGGATCCCTTCCCGGCCGGTTGCGAGGCCATCGATCCAACGCTGGCCACGACACGGCGACTTGAACAGGACGCTATGAACCTTATCCCCGAGGGGCCCGACTATAGCTGGCTCTGGTACCGCAGCTGGCCCACCCATCACGAGATCCATGACGAAAAACTGGCCCTCTTTGCGGAGCATCTGCCGCGGGGCACGTACGAGTACACCTACCAGTTGCGCTGCACCACCGCCGGGGAATATGTCGTCATTCCCACACAGGCCTACCAGATGTACGAGCCCGATGTATTCGGGCGCGAAGGGGGCAGGATCTTTACGATCGCCCCGTGATCTGTCGCTCGAAGGTCGAGGGGGACGCATAGCGTCCCCCTCGACTGCTCCGCCGGTGCACCAGGGCTCTTACGCCGCAGCGTAGGCGCCCAATACGCCGATCAAGTTGACGATGGCGTGTAGAGCAATGCAGGGCCACAGCGACCCCGCGCGCTCGTACAGCAGCGCAAACACTGCACCCATCAGGGCGATGGGGACGAGCGTGCTGAGAGACATGTGAAATAGCGCAAAGATCAAAGAGGACACGAGCACCCCCGCCGCCAGGCCCCAACGGTCACGCATTCCGGCGAACATAAAGCCCCGGAAAAAGATCTCTTCGGCAAACGGCGCCACCACGCACGCCACCGCTATGGCCACCACGATGCCAAAGGGACCCTCGCCGAAAAGCGGCACCAGGTCGGGCTGCCCCGGGACATCGAACCGCTCCATCACCATGCCCCAGAGCAGATTGACTCCCAAAACCAGTGCCAGCCCGACGACCGTCAGGATTGCGGATTTGGGCAGGCTGACTGAACGGAATCCCAGCCATTTGAGCCCCAGGCCATACTTCCTGGGTCCCCAGAGCCATGCAGGCAGAATAAAGACAGCCTCCAGACCCATGACAACAAAGACGACAAACTGCATGAACGACGGATCGGCCAGGTCCAGCCCGGCAAAGCCGGCAACCACGGCCGCGATCACGACCAGCGACAGCCCGGCGACCAGCAAGCCCAAAGCAGCCAGCGAACCTCGCAGGATGTCGCCAGGCAACCATGGGACCGGACGATATATCTCCGCCGGCTCCAGGGCAAGGTTGGTGGCAGGCTCGTCCGCCCAGGGATTGCTAGTGACCATGGCTGCGTCCCATGGCAGGGGTGATCTCCGGCCGCATCTCCCCCGCCGCGATCATGCGAGCCATCAGCCGCTCGCGCATCTCTTCTCTAACTGAAGCCAACTCCGGATCAGCCACGAGGTTGTTTTGCTCATAGGGGTCGGCCTCTAGATCGTAGAGATACTGCTCCTGGTACCGCATCGCCGATGCATCGGCCCAGCCATTCCCGTCAGGCGCGGTCACACCATACTTCCATCGTGCAGTCCTCACGGCCCGCCCCACCTGCGATTCACTGACCTGCACAAACACGTCATCAGGCCAGTCCGCCGCTGTCCCGGCGATCAACGGCACGAGACTCCGTCCATCATAGTATTCGGGGACCGGCGCTCCCGCCAGGGACAGCACCGTTGGCGGGAGATCCACCAGGGACACAAGGTCTTTCACGACGGCACCCGCCGGCAGACCGGGGCCGCACGCCACCATCGGCACGCGAATCGAGGCCTCGTGACATGAACGCTTGTACTCGTTATTCCGCGTCCGGAAGTGCGTCCCATGGTCGCTGGTGTAGATGATGATCGTGTTATCAGCCATCCCGAGCGTTTCCAACTCGGCCCGGATCCGGCCCAGGTTTTCGTCGATGTTGGCACAGATGCCGTAATAGTCTGGCAGATTAGTCTGCCAGTCACCCTGATGATGTTCCACCAGATCGGGAGGGACAGGATACTCAGTATACCGCTCTGCATAGCCCTCAGGCGCCACATAGCGGTTGAGGTTGTTCTGGTGATGCGGCTCCAGATATGACAGGAACAGAAAGAAAGGACGCTCGCCATCGCGGGAACGCAGGTACTCGATCACGTGGTCCGTTTGTGAATCAACCCGAAACCCCGTAAACAGCACAAAGGCATTGTCCGCGTCATAGTAACCGCCACCGTATGCGGAGGAGCTAAACTCCAGGAGATCGGCGCCAAGCCAAAAGTCACGATAGCCTCCCCGCCGCTCGGCCGGCACCCACTGCGGGTCGTAGATGCCGCGGCCAGCCAGGTGCCACTTGCCGATATACCCTACTTCATAGCCGCTATCGCGCAGCTCGTGGGCAATCGTGCGGGTGTCCAGGGGCAGGGGGATCCCGTTGCGGTAGCAGCCCGTGCGCGTAGGATAGACGCCGCTCTGCAGCGTCGATCGCGCTGGCCCGCAGACGGGCTGCGCCGTGAAGGCGTGCTCAAAACGTACTCCCTCTGAAGCCATTGCGTCCAGATTCGGCGTCAGTCCAAGGGTGTTCCCGTAGCATCCTACCGTGTCCGCGCGTTGCTGGTCGGTGAAAAAGAACAGGATATTGGGACGATTAGAGTCTGCCATCTCGCATCCTTTCAGCGTTGCGTACAGAAACCGAGTGGGCAAGCGTATCAGTATGAAAGAGTCAGAGGCGCACCATCACGTCACCCAGACAGGATTCCCGAATATCCACCCCACCCGGTGGCCAGCGAACCGGCGCCAGGCCTCAAAGCGATAGACTCCGGGCGTTTGTGTCGCATACTCAAGCGCACTGCCCTGCGCCTCTGCCACTATCTTTCCGTTACAGACCAGCCGTATCTCCGCCCGAGCAGGGAGCGAGACCCAAAAGTGTGTCTCCCCGTCACCGTCCAGCGTCTCACCATAGGTGCAGGACCGGTCGCCACGCCTTGCCGTAAAGCGAGCACCTGTGGCAGGCGCGGCGCGGTCGTAGGCCACAAAACAGCGCCCTTTCGCCAGCGCATCATACACCAGGGCTCCATCCTGTTCGCATTGTCCAGACCAGGGCCGCGCAAGCAACAAATGCGTGTTGACGGCCGAAAACAGGTACCGATAGTTCAGGACTCGGCGACGGAACGGCCCCAGCGCGTACAGGCTTGCGTGTGCGTCGGACCCACCGTAGGCAAAGCATTGCCCGGTGGCCAGGAGCGAGTCCCACAGCCGCAGCGTCTCCGGGTACGGCCCGCGGGTCGCCAGCCGCGGCATGTAAGCGTAGAGGAGACCGTGCAACAAGGTGTGAATGTACGACTTGAACTCGGACATATAGTTCCAGAGTTCGATGCCGTGCAGCCCCGTGACATCCCGGTCCACCCAGTTGATCTCAGGCTCCCTGGCCCAGGCGCCGCTGTGTTCAATGGGATGCGCGATGATCGGCAAGCCGCCTGCCCGCCGGGACGCATCGATCGCCTCCTGCAAGTTCCCGACGTACGCTGCCAAATCCTCCCGCGCCCCAAACACCAGAAGATGATTCTCGTGAGGGCGCTCAGGGCTGTTGAGCTCCTGGCCTACCAGGGCCAGCACCCCACCATACCAGCCCTCATGTTCGGGGTAATAGACATTGTGGTCATTGATGACAATGATGTCGATCCCTGCCTCGCGGGCCGCCTCCGCGATCTCGGGCACGGTCGCCGTGCCATCGGAAGCGACGGTGTGGATATGCAGGTTGGCGATGCGCTCCACATAGCCGAGCTCTGTCACTGCGGTAGACTCCTGATCTGCGAAACGCTATCAGTTCTGGCCGTCACCGAGCAGAGCGCGCGCAAAGCGCTCACCAAAGGCCTCACCTTCTCGCAGGGTGTCCTTGGTCGGTGCCCCGGCGAACTCGAGCGTGTCGAGCCACTCCCACTTGAGCGGCTCGACAATCTGCTTGAGCTCCCGCAAGGCGCCACCGCTCCAGCCGAAACTGCCAAAGTATGCGGCCTTGCGGTTCATCACCTTCTTGTGAACCGCTGAGGCGAGGGCCTGAGACATGGGCGGAAACAGAGAGACCTCATAGGTCGGCGCGCCGACGATGACGCCGGAGCGCGTCCACAGCGAAGGCAGAATATAGCTGGCGTGCGTGCGGGCCACATCAAATATCTCCAGCGGCAACTGCGTTCGTGAGACCCCTTCGGCCACGGCGTTCATCATGCGCTCAGTGTTGCCATACATGGAGCCATACACGAGTGTGACGCCAGGGTCCGCCGGCTCTGTCGCCAGCTGTGCCCACCGGCCATAGAGATCGATGATGTATCTCGGATTTTTGCGCCATACCAGACCGTGCGAAGGCGCCACCACGTCGATCTCCAGGGGCTTGAGTTTCTCGATGGCCCGCGACACCGGCCCGCTAAAACGCGCCACGATGTTCGTATAGTAGCGCAGCGACTCACGCGTATAGAACGCCATATCGACACATTGATCGTCAAAAACGCGGCCGAGTAACGCGCCATAGCCTCCAAAGGCATCGCAAGAGAACAGCACCTTGTGTTCTGGGACATAGGTGACCATCGTCTCTGGCCAATGCACAAAAGGCACCATGTGAAACTGCAGGGTGAGCCCGCCCAGATCCACGGTCTCACCGTCCTTGACCACCCGGATCCCCTCGGTCAGGCCATAATAGGAGGCCATCATGGGCGCCGCCTTGGCGCTCACCAGAAATTCCGCTTTGGTGGCCAGCCTGCCTAAGAGCTCCGCCGCGCCGGTGTGGTCCGGCTCCATGTGGTTCACGACGATATAGTCCAGTTCCGCCGGATCGATCAGATCACGCACCTGATCGATGAAAGCGGCAGCATGGTGCCCCGCGGCCATATCGATGAGCGCCTTTTTCTCTCCCATCACCAGATAGCTGTTATACGACACCCCGCCCTGTGTGATGGGCCAAACGCCCTCGAACAGGTCCGTGGTGCGGTCGTTTACACCGATCCAGTAGATGTCAGGCTTGACTTGAATCGCGGGCATTTCCCCTCCGCTCGTTATGTTGCGTTGGATCTCGGGCCATTGCCGGTATCCAGCAAAATCCGGTAGCAGAACGTCACCATTATACCCCCGGCGGCAGGGCTAGACCACACGGGGCACGCGCGCGAGAATCTCGGACACGACCTCATAGTTGATCGTGCCAAGCTGTTCAGCAACGGCTTCGGCCGTGAGCGACGCAGCGCCCTGTGTGCCAATCAAGACGACCTCATCGCCCTGCACAGCCGCAGGTATATGCGTTACGTCCACCATCGTTTGGTCCATGCAGACCCTGCCAACGAGAGGAGCCCGCTGGCCACGGATGAGCACATGGCCCCAGTGACGCGGTCCACGCCGAAACCCGTCGGCATAGCCCACCGGGATGACCGCAATCCGCATAGGATGGCCGGCCACAAAGGTACAACCGTAGCCGATGCAGCTGCCTTCTGGCACATCCCTGACCTGCGCCACCTGGCACTTGAAGGCCATAGCGGGCCGGTAACCCTCTGGCAGAGGGGTCTCGGCGGAGGGTGCCAGCCCGTACAGGATAATACCAGCGCGCACCATGTTATAGTGGCTGTCGCGCCGCCTGAGCGTTGCGGCGCTGTTGGCGATATGCACCTTGCGCGGCAGCAGCCCCTGCTCGCGCAGGGAGCGCACCACCTCATCAAACAAGGCCAATTGGTGATCCGTGTAGCCCTGATCCTCCTCGTCCGCCGCCGCCAGGTGACTGAACAGACCCTGGATATCCAGCCCCTCCATCCCGCACAACTCGCGGACGAGCCCCAGGACATCCGATGCTGCCACTCCCAGGCGGCCCATGCCGGTGTCCACCTTGACATGCACGACCGCGGGGCGTCCCAGGTCGCGCCCGGCACGCGCCAGCGCCCTGGCGACATCGGGCGAGAATACCGTTGAGACGATGTCATGACGCACCGCCTCACGCGCCTGCCAGGCGGGCGTGAACCCCAGGTTGAGGATCGGCGCCTCGATGCCAGCCTCACGCAGTTCGATGCCCTCTCCCAGGCACGCTACCCCCAGCCATGAGGCTCCATTGCGCAGTACGGTGCGTGCCACCCGCCGGGCACCGTGGCCATAGGCATCCGCCTTGAGTATCGCCATGAGCTCGACGCCAGGCGCCAGCAGCGCCGCCGTCTGGCGCGTATTGCTCGCGATCGCTTCGAGGTCGATCTCTACCCAGGTCGGGCGCCCTGGGCGCCGCAGTTCGATCGCCTGCCAGCCCCTGTTTTGACGCGCAAGCCTCACCGCGGCCTCCTCAGGATGCGCCATCAGTCCGTGCGTCACATTCTCCAGCCGCGCCGCAGCGCTGCCCTTGATCAGGACGACATCGCCGGCACCGATCTCACTGCCGACAGACGCGACGATCTCTGCATCTGCATAGCTGACCTGAACGGCACCGGACGGCATGCCGGCTCGTTGCGCCTCCCCAGCCGCCAGCGCCGCGAGATCGCCCTTGGCGACAAAGCGATCCGCGATCCCGGCAACTCTGGCGCCCATCCGTCGATGCCAGTCCTCAGATTGGGGCCCCAGATCCGCCATCTCGCCCATGATCACCCACCGCCGCACCGCCGGTAGACCAGCCAGCGTACTCAACGCCGCCTCAAAAGACTCTGGGCTGGCGTTGAACGTGTCGTCCAAAAGCACACTGCCGTTATGTCCGGCGACGGGGGCCAGCCTGCCCGGCAACGCGGTCGCTCGCAGCAGTCCCTGCGCGATGTCGTCGGGCTCTATCCCATACTCACGCCCGACCGCATACGCGAACATCATGGTGTACGCGTGATGTTTCCCGGGCCAGGGGATCGCAAGCGCAAGCTCACTCGCGCCATCGTGAAGCGTGCACGCCGTGCCAGTGAGCCCGGTGGTGACCGCATCCGCCCAGTAAGTATGCTCGCTGCTCATGCCGATGGTAATGACCCGGGCGCGGCACTGAGCCGCCATCGCCAGAACGCGCGCGTCATCTCCATTGAGCACGGCGAGTCCCCCGGGGGGCAGTGCCTGAACCAGTCGCACCTTTTCAGCGGCGATATCGTCCAGATCACCGAGATCAGCGACGTGACTGTGGCCGACGCGGGATACCACGCCTACTCGCGGGCGGGCCAGGGCCGCCAGGTCCTTGATCTCATCGAGACTGTCGCTGGCCATCTCCAGCACGGCCAATCGCTCGCCGGCCAGCCGCCCCAGCGCGATGGGGAGACCATAGCGGCCGTTAAAGCTGCCCTGATTTTTGAACACCGGCTCGCGCTGAGCCAGCACGGCGGCGATCGCCTCTTTGGTGCCGCTCTTGCCGACGCTGCCCGTGATCCCGATCACCTCCACCTGACGCTTCGCCAGCACCCAGCCCGCATAGTCCAGCAGCGCTTGCTGTGTGTCATCGACCAGCACCCACGACACGGCGTCGGGGCGGCGCCCGGCAGGCAGGCGCTGGCACATGACGGCGACAACACCCCGCGCAATCGCTTCATCGATGTACTCGTGCCCATCGCCGGTGTCGGTCACCACGGCAACAAAGAGCTCGCCGGGCTCGGCAAGCCGCGAGTCGTAACAGAAACCGGACGCGACCGCTTCAACGTCACCAGCCGCCAGGCGCCCGCCCGTCGCACAGACAAGATCAGCGATACGAATCATTTCTCGACGCCCCCGGTATTGCGTATGTCCTGATTCTACCATCTCCCGTGGGTCCTCCCAAGCCTGTGAAGCCGGGAGACGTGTTGCCCGTTCCAGCGCCTCGGTGTTTGTCACGGCTGGGGCCCTATGCTAGAATCGCCAGCGTCCCGGTTGCCATGGTCAAGCCACCGGGCGAACTGTGTACTGAAGTAAACGGGGCGCACCCGGCCTCATGAGCGAGCCAGGGTGTGCAAACGAAGGGAGTCCGCGGATACATGAGTGAAAACCTGACCCCGATAAGCGACAATGAGCCCAAGAGCGATCAGCGAGCGCCGTTGTGGCAGGGCCACGTGGCCCAGTATGCGCTGATCGCATTGGCCATCGCACTGGTGATCGCCTCGCTCTGGCTGCCCCCGGTGTCTCTCGGAAATAGACTGTTCCACTGGGATGTCCCCAGGATCACCGCAGCCGAGGGCGGATCGGTTGTTCATGTCAGCGGTGCCCGTCTGGACGTAGCGCCCGGGGTACTTGAGGGCGACACACGGGTGCTCATCGAGGCCCTCGACGCCTCCGGCACAGCGGGCGTGCTGACTTCCGATTCAATCGTCGCTCAGGCACAGGGTTCAGTAGTGGCGCTCCCGGACGAGGAGTCCGCCCAGGCGGCTCTGAGTAGCCTGCCCGAAGGCGCGACGCTCTACAGTCCTTTCTACAGCGTCTCTACCTTTAGTGATCCGCCAGCAGCGGCCACGCTCTCTGTACCTCTACCCTATGAGATTCAGAACACCGCCTTGGCTGATCTATATACGTGGGACGGTCAATCCTGGCGTTGGCTGCCCGCACAGGTGAGCGCGGATGGCCTGTCGATGCAGAGCGCTGGCGCCTCGTTCCCGGCTATGTTTGCTGTTGGCACCCCTGTTGAGAGCGAGCCTGTGGTTGGGGTGGTCCTGCGCAGCGGCGCAACGAGCGACATCGAAGTCCCCGGGCTAGTCACCGTGGTTGGATGGACGCTAGATGACAGTGGCGGCATAACTGGAACAGCGCCCACGCCCGACGCGATCGCAGATGGGGGCGCCCAGGTCATTGTGTCGATCTCCAATCTGCAGGATGGCGTCATCCGATCGGACCTGGTCGACAACTTGCTGATCGACGACGCCGCCATCACGTCTCATGCCGCGGCGATCGCTTCGCGCGTGCAGTCGGAGGGGTATGACGGAGTCGAGCTAGCTTACCTGGATCCTGATCCTGACCTGAGCGGCGAGTTCATTGCCCTGTTGCGCGCCCTGGACACGGCTCTGGCACCCGACAAGGTCTTTGCCGTCCAGGTGCCTTTCCCCCAGCGTACTGCCGATGGGTGGGACACGGGCGGCTATAACTGGCAGTCCATCGGGAACGTGGCGGATCTGGTACGCATCCCGCTTCCGGCCGATCCTACAGCCTATGGCGCAGAAGGTGACGTCGATCCGATGCTTGCCTGGGCGGTAGGTCAGATCCAGCGCTCGCGGATTCAGCTCGTGGCCTCCGCCTATTCGCACGATGCGACAGCGGGCAGCACCGAGCCGATCAGCTACGAAACGGCGCTGAACTTGCTCACGAACAACATCCAGGTGGAGAACCCGGCCGAACTGCTGCTCCCCGGCCAGACCCTGCGCCTTGGAACGGACCCGGACAACCAGCGCACGCTGGAACTGGATCCCGAGTCTCAGGTGAGCTGGTTCCAGTACCGCGACACGTCCGGCGAGCAGCATACCGTCTGGATGGAGACCGCACGCAGCCTGGTGCGCAAGCTTCAGGCAGTCAACCGGTACGGTCTCAACGGCGCGTTGATTGACGGCGCGTTGGACGAGGGCAACGATGGCTCTATCCTGCCCCTGGTGGCAACCTGGCAGCAGGATGAGATTCCGCCGGCGCCTGAATACACGATGCTATGGCAGGTCCAGGACACAGAAGGCAACATGATCCGGGAGGCGGTGACCTCCCTCGAGGACGCCAAATTCGCCTGGGTTGCACCCCACAGGCCGGGAGGCTATGAGGTCCGCGCAGCCATCTCTGACGACGGCGGCGTGACGAATCGGGGCATCGTGGCCGAGGTAGGCGTTCAGGTACCGACACCCACGTACACACCGACACCGAAACCTACGAACACGCCCAGGCCTACGGCGACACCTGAGCCTACAGCGACAGCGGCGCCCACGCGCACGCCCGCCCCCACCCCCGAAGGAGGCGAGGCCCAGGCCGCGCCCACTCCTGCCCCAACTGCAGCCCCTGCTACGGGAGTGCCCGCGGCAGGACGTGTGGGCGGTTACTTTGGGTACGGCATCCAGGCCCACATCTACGGCGGAGACGCCCAGATCTTTGGCCTGATCCAGGGCATGGGCTTTAACTGGATCAAGCAGCAGGTCGAGTGGAAGCTGGTGGAACCCAGCAAGGGAAACTATCAGTGGGGCGACCTCGACCGCATCGTTGGCGGCGCGCGGGCCGCTGGTCTCAACGTCCTGCTCAGCGTGGTCAAGGCGCCTGCCTGGGCGCGAGGCGGCGGCGCAGACCTCTCAGTGGAGGGCCCTCCGGCCAACCCGCAGGACTTTGCTGATTTCCTGGCGGCCCTGGCCACCCGTTACCGCGGTCGCGTGCAGGCCTATGAGGTCTGGAACGAGCAGAACCTGCACTATGAGTGGGGCAACGAGCCCATCTCGGCAAGCCGTTATGTCGACTTGCTCAGGGTGTCCTTTATCGCTCTCAAGAACGCGGATCCGGGCGCAGTCGTGGTCAGCGGCGCTCCCACACCGACGGGCATGAACGATGGCGTCATCGCCATCGACGACCGTGCCTATCTGGAGCAGATGTATCAGGCAGGACTAGCCCGGTATTGCGATGCGGTGGGTGTGCATCCCAGCGGATACAACAACCCTCCGGACGCGGACTGGCGCTCCTGGAGCGATCCCAGTGCTCCTACATTCAAGGGGCACCCGAGCTTTTTCTTCCGCGGCACGATGGAGAGCTATCGTAACATCATGGTGGCTTACGGAGACGGTGGCAAGCGACTCTGGCCGACAGAGTTCGGTTGGTCCACCTTTGAGAACCTGGGCGCCAGCGCGCCGGCAGGCTACGAGTACGCAAACCACAACACAGAAGGCGAGCAGGCAGCATGGCTGGTGACCGCCTTCCAGATGGCCCGTAACTGGGGCTGGGTAGGGCCGATGTTCGTGTGGAACCTGAACTTTGCGCCCGTGTCGGGCCCTGCCAATGAAAAGGCCGGGTTCGGCATCCTGCGCGCGGACTGGAGCCCTCGTCCATCTTACTCTGCGCTGCAGGCCATGCCCAAGTAGGGCAACGGATATCACAACCGGGCGATGCGATGCCTGAGGGGAAAGA
>ENA-OSEO01004188-OSEO01004188.1-sediment-metagenome-genome-assembly--contig:-NODE-4188-length-15617-cov-4.190026_pt1 | contig 15617 bp, 8 predicted proteins | sample MGYA00237883_ERZ534232 | MGnify/ENA metagenome assembly ERZ534232 | reverse complement strand
CCAGAAGTAGGTCGTGCCAAAGTCCAGAGAGGCGGGAACGTAGCGATGCTCGGCCACGGTATCCGCCAGGGCCAGAGCGGACTCGTCGGTACCCAGGTAGACCTCATGCGAATCGGCCTCGCGCCCGGGCCGCCAATCCAGGGTCGTGTCGATGCTCACATCCGTCGCGTCGTCCGCCGGCTGCGGCTCGCGGGCCTGCATGGGGACATAGAAGAAACGGACTTCGCTCAACCCGGTCTGTGGCGCCATGCCCCCCCAGTTGGCGCTGATCGTCAGCTTGACGAACTTGGCCGTCACGCCGCCGAAGTCAACGATGGTGTTGGCCTGATATGTGGCCGTGCCATTCGCCTGCGCGAATTCCGGCACTTCCGTCAGTGCGGTCCATGTGGCGCCATCCGCGGAGTATTCGATGGTGACGGCTTTCGCGCCGAAACCCAGGAACGGCTCGATCGCCTGGTTGGAGTTCCACACCCACAGTTGATCCAGCTTGTAGACCCTGTCGAATTCGTACTGAATCCAGTTTGGCTGCGCGCCGGTGCTTGTCCACATCTGTGTCAACTCGGTGGAGTGCTCGTCATTGGCGCTGAGACCCGAGCCGTTGACGGTATTCTCCGGCCCCATGCCAGGTTGGGCGCTGGAGGCGGTGGCCGCTACAGGAGTGACCGGATAGGAAAAGGGTTCGGCGGTGAAACTCCAGGTTTCCCCTTTGAAGACGGTGTGGTCGGGGGCCGCATTGACCTCATCGATCCTCCAGTAGTAGGTCTGGCCGTAAGCGTGTAAACCGTCCGGATCATAGGTAGTATCCGTCTGGTTTTGGCTGACGAAGACCTCCCTCGAATCAGAGGAACTGGCCTCATTGACGTCGTCGAACACCGTCCCGAAATACACATCGTGGGTGGCGGCCGACTCTCCGGCCGTCCAGCTAAGGACCGCGTCACGAGGCACATCGGTGGCCCCATCGGCAGGGCTGGGCTCCGAGGCGAGATTCGTCTCTGCCTTCATCACTCTCTGAATCTCGGCCGCTGTCAGGGGACGGTCGTAAACCTGAATATGGTCCATGGCGCCGAGCCACATCCGCGCCAGCTCCCGCTCGTTGTCCAGGGTGCCCACGGCGAGGCTAAAGTAATCCGTGGGATTGAACACGCTGGTATCGGCCGCAGAACCCACGCGCAAGCCGTCGACGTACATGGCGATTTCGACCGCGGATTTCGTCACGGCCACGTGGTGCCACAGGCCGTCGGCATAGGTGGCCGTGGAGTAGACGTTCGTCCCGCCGCCGGTGCCCAGAGGGAACCGATGCAGGAACCGCAGGGTCCCCGCCGCCTGCAACTCGATCAGGATACCGTGCTGCACCCCGCGCTCGTAAGCCGAGAGGATGTCCCGTTGGCCCGGGCTGTCGCAGCGGAACCACACGGACAGGGTGTACGTGTTGAGTTTCCACCGACCGTCGATGAAGATATAGTCATCCGTGCCATCGAACAGCAGGCAGCCGCTATAGACACCCAGGTCGTCCCAGACAGGGTTGCCCGACAGAGCGCCATCGACGCCCTTGCCGGTCGCCTCCTTGGCTACCGTCCCGCTGCCGTCATCGAGCTTCCACAAGCCGATGAGGTTCGCATCTTCGGCCCGGAGCACCGCACCCAACGGCACGCCCAGCAGAAGGGTCAGGGAAATCCAGATTGTACGGGTCTTGAACATGGTGGTCCTCCTTCCCGAGTGAGATGAAATAGAGCCGCTTCGATCGGGTCCGTTGGAGCCACACAAACAAACCTGCGAAGCGTCGTGAAAACCGGCCGGGCGTACGCCGCATACCGACGGCCGGTCCCGTATCCGAATCGACCCAACGAACGCCAGAACGTCGTGAAACCGTGTTGCATCCGATAACTGTTTCTACCCTATTCCGGCCTCCTAAGTCAAGGACAAACGCGACTTCCGGAACTCTCCGTTGACTCGAAAGGGGGCTATGCCTGCGCCATGCCTTCGTTTCTGGCGCCTCACTCAACGGACCGCGTGGCCGTGTCGTCGACGGGAATTCGCAGTTCGTTCTTCGGCGTGTCGGTCTCAAGCCTGCCGCGCTGGGCTGGCTTGTTTCCCGGACTTTTGCAGGGGGGACACGCCGGCTGCGGCCGGTCAGGGGGAGCCTGACTGGTGCCAGGATTCATCCTGCATCGCCCTCGGCGCCGCCGCCGGCGTCGCCATGGTCACGGGCATCTGGACGGAGATCCGCCGGGTAGCGCGAACGGCCTTGGTGATCTTCCCGGCGGGGACCGACACACGCTCGGTGACCAGTTCCGGAACACTGAACGTCCACAGACAGAAGTCATAGAAGCGAGCGTCCCTTTGAGGCAATAAGAAAGGCGTATGCACCGTGCCGTGGTCATCGACATAAGCCAGATATGTGCGGGTGAAGCTGTGACTGAGCCGCTTGCTGCTGAAGGCGATCCATCGTCCGTTACTCGACCAACAGTGCCAGGACTCACTGGCGCTGCTGTTGATGGCCAGCCGGCGATAGTGGTATGGGCCAGTCGGATGGTCGGATTCCAGGTCCAGCAGGTACAAGTCGCTGCTTGGGCGGTATACCGGGAAACAGCCGTAGTCGCACATGGCGAAAAGCAGCCATCGGCCATCCGGGCTGATCCTCGGGAGCAGGATCGATTGTCCGGTCTGATCGGCCGAAAGGACGGGCTCGATCTCGCCCCAGTGGTCGTTCTCCACGTCGTACGCGACGCGCACCAGGCTGTATTTGATCTGATCGAACTCCTTCGGTCTCGAATGGCGGTCCTTCCGGATGATCGGGGCACAACAAAAATACAGGTACCGCCCATCCGGCGACCAGGTGGGGTATGTCTCGAGCCAGTCTTTTCGAGCCAGGGGCGGCGCCGTTCTGACTGCCGTTTCGCCGACCCGGTAGTATGCGATGAGAGAGTCGTAATCCACGACATCGCGCACCTCGTTCGCTGCCGAGTGGAAGAGCTGCCGCACGTTGTTGATGGAGAATGCGACCATGGCGCCGCCGGGATGCCACGAGGCGTATCCGAACTTCGTCCCGATCTTGTCCACGCACCCATCCTGCACCACGACGGCGGAGCTGCCATAGACTGAGCTGCGGATGCCCAGGAGCATCCGGCCGGCGCGATGATTGCAGAACGTATGGCAGTTGACACACCCCTGCCGAAAGGAGTCGCTGTCCACAATCACCCGCTCGTCGTAGGATTCCAGGTCCCGCTGATAGACTCCCATCCGCCCCCAGAAAGAATGCCCCGGCCAGATCCTCCGATAGACGATGAACCGGTCGATATCCTCGTTCGCGATGGTCAAGGCAACCGGAGCAAAACGTCGCCACAGGCCTGCCCTGTCCTCCGCTTGACCAGGGGAGCCGGATTGGGTGAAGACCTCCAGGCTCAGAGCGCCCCCACGGTTGTTCTCCAGCAGTTGTCGCCATGGCCGTGGGGGAATGCGGATCTCGCGCCTCCTGCTGAGGAGTTCGACAGACGTGCCATGGGTCCCGCGAATGCGCACGAAATAACCCGCCCCGGGCTCTTCCACGGCGAAACTCAGGGGCGCGATGTTCGCAGGCAGGACGACCCCGCCGTAATCGGGCCACATCTTCGGCTCTCGTTCCACAACCGCGCAGGACTCGTCCGGCTTCTCCCGACCGCCGCAGCCACAGAGAAGGATAATGAGCCCAACGACCATCGCCGTCAGCACGCGGCTTCGAGGCCGCGTCTCCGTGATTCCGGTTCCCCAAGAGGCTGCTCGGCGGGCTCGCGTCATACGCATCATCTTGTCTCCTCCCGCGGACCGTAGACATTACAGAACCCATACGTATCGCCATGGTCCTGGACCAGATTCGCCCGGGCCGCCTGCTTGTTCCCGCCGTAGCGCTGAAGAGTCCTGAGAAAATCCGCCATGCGCCGGCGCACTTTGTCCCGTGGTTCATAGCCACGCAATTGGACGGTCGTCCGCGCCGTGGCCGCATAGACCATCACCGCCTCCTCGTAGTGTCTCGGGAGCGTCTCATACCCCAGGTCCCGAAAGTCTTCGAGACGCTTGACAAAGCGGGTCAATTGCCGATTCGTCAGATACCAAGCCATCAGGAACTCGAAGGCCATGCGATTGTCGGGGTCCTTCTCCAGGAGGCATAGCAACATGCTCTCCGGGGACAGGCCCAGCGAGGGGTAGTCCTTCTCCAGGGCGATCTGCCGCAGGTGCTGCACATCGCGGTCCGTCGTCAGATTGGGGTCCTGTTCCAGGAGGTGCAGGCGCTGCCGGGCCCAGCCGCTATGAAACAGAGTGCGGCTCAGCGTATGAAGGTGCACTCTGGCTGTGTCGGAATTGCCCTTGACCAGATTGATCAGCGCCAGTTGCTGCAAGAACATGGGCCGGTCACCCACGCCCGCCATGCATTCCATCAGGGCATTCTCGGCAAAGTTGACAAATCCCAGTTCCAGGTGAAGAGCGTGGCTCTGCCAGTACACCCACGGATACTCCGTGCCGGTCAGGAACAGATAGATCGGGTTCTGTGGCCACGCAAACATGCTGTCGCCAAGCTGTCCCGTATGATACAAGGCCCTGTTCACGGCGTGCATGACGAAGGGGTCTTCCCGGCTGTGCCGGGCCTCCTGCAGGACCTCCGGCCACATCTTGTGATAGGCACAGTAGTCCACGGCCAGACGAGCCTTTCGCGTCCGGTCCAGACTCCCATGGGCTGCAGCCACCGTGACAGCGAGGAGGAATGCAGTCCATGCCGACCAGCGCCAAGCTGGGGCTCATCGGACTCATGCTGGTCGTTGCGGTCGCGATGGTACTTCTGCCGATGGCCAGACGCACTTGCGCAGCGACAACAGCAGATCCCGACGAGCAGAAGGAAGAATCGCCGTTCAAGGCTACGCTGTCGAACGGCCTGACCATCGAGGTGCTCGGCGTCTGTGAGCACCCGACGGCCGGCAAGTCCTGGTGGGGTCCCGAGGGGACGCCAATTCCCCAGGAGCGCCCGCGGGAGTTTTCGTTCAGCGACCCGGACTATCATCGGCCGGATGGCCACGCGAAGGTCCTGGCATTCAGACTTGCAGGGCAACCCCTGCAGGACATAACGGTTGCGTGGCGTCTTGAATCCGCTCGTCCGAGCACATTTATCCCACGGTATGAGAACCGCGAGGCAAAGCTTCTCGAACCGGTCCAGGCGATCGTAGGCGCATTCCCGGCCGACCTCGCGGCCGCCGATCTCAAAATCGGCATCGCGGCCGGACCCTGGAAGAGCGCCGCCGCCGCCTCGGACGGCCACACGACGGCCCATGCCAGGGACAACATCACTCAGAGCGATGTGATCTACCACCGCGTGCAAGAGCAGAACGGCTCTCTACGTGTGACTGCGACGCACTTGCTGGGCACCGACTACGACTGTCGCATTGTCGCAGAGGATGAGGCACACAACGTCTTTGAGCCCGTGCGGCACAGCAACTCGGGCAGCAAGATGCGGATCTGCACATCCGAGCTGAGTATTCCCTTCGCGCGGGTGAAGTGGCTTCGCCTGCAGGCCCGGCCGTATGAGTGGGTCGAGTTCAAAGGCATCCACCTTGTGCCCGAATCGCATGCGGGCGCAACCGCCACCGGTCAACCATTCCGCCGGAAGGCAGCACCTGCCGGCATCGTCGTCGATGAGAAAGGCAATCCGATTTCCGGGGCACGCGTCGTGCTCTACTACAGGAAGAGCAGTCGAGGTCTCGACAACAGCGTTGTAGAGGAGACCCACACAGATGCTCAGGGTCGTTTCGCCTTGGCCAAACCGCTGACATTCGAAACCAGCAGCGGTACCGACTACACCGATCACTACCTGCTCTTTGCTACCCATCCCGACCGTGCGCTGGCCTGGCAGGTGATCGTGGGCAAGGATGAGAAAGCCGAGTACCGGCTCACCATGACCGAGCCGGTGACGCAAACATTTCATGTCGCCGACCGCGCGGGCCATCCGCTCTCGAAGGCGCGCGTCTGGATCAACATCGGCGGACGCGACGACGACCGGAATCCTCTGTTGCGTCCATCCTTCCGCATCTCGGACGACATCGGTCTGCTGACGGCAACCACCGATGAGCAGGGCCGCGCCACGATCGCGGGCCTGCCTCGTACCTACTGCATCTTCAACGCATCAATGCCCGGTTACTCAGATCGGTACGTGCACGTAGGTACGCTCCCCCAGGGCGAAGCCCACGTCGAGATGACCCGAGCCGGTACGGTGACCGGTCGCGTGCTGACCGCCGACGGCAAGCCGGTAGTCGGCGCGCGCATCTCGTTCCAGGCCGACTGGGGCGAATGGTACTTCGACTATGCGACCACGGACGAGACCGGACGATTCTTCAACAACAAGATGGTGGCGCGCGGGGGCTCCTGGGTCGAAAGCGGCGGCACGGGGCAGTACAGAGTTACCATCCGTCACCCCGACTACACCGCGCCGGAGTTGGTCGTCCAGCTCGAACCCGGGCAGAAGGATGAGTTCGACATCGAGGCGGTGGAGGGCACGTTGCTGCGGGTCCACGCTCTCGAACCCGAGACCGAGCGTCCCGTCGCCGGCGCACGGATCGGCGGCTCCAGCGCCAGCGGACGGCTCGACGGCTACACCGACGCCAACGGGGTCTTCGAGCGCCGCGTGCTCAACGGCGAAGCGAGCGCGTTCTTCTACTCGCCACCGGGCGGGACCTACGTGGTCAAGGACGGCGGCGGCGTGGTACGGGTCGTCGCGAATGGCGGGGTCGAGAACGTGACGGTGTACGCCCCCAGCCGACTATACCCCCTGGTCGACATCAAGGGCCGCCTGCTGCTGCCCGACGGCTCCCCTGCCGCCGGACTCAAGATCAGCACGTTGAACAACATCGCCCGCTATCACACGGCATCGTTCGGCGGTTCGGGTGGCGCGTATACGCGCGCCAATCCTGATGGCTCCTTCGAATTGAGGGAGGTGCCGCGCGAGATCGAAGTGTTCCTGTATGCCGAGACGAGCGATCATAGGTACGTGCTGGCGGAGGTCCTGGACCCGGCGCAGGCCAGCCCCGCGCTGGCCCGTCCGCTCGTCATGCGAGAAGGCAGCACGGCGTCGATCATTCTCACCGACGTCGCGGGCAAGCCGCGTGCGAACATGGCGCTCAAGCTCCGCCCGCGGAAGTGGGAACGCTATGTCTTCCGCGCCGAGGATCGTCCGGCCTCGACCGACGCCGAGGGCCGTCTTACCCTCGACGGCCTCGTCCCCGGCCTCGAATACTTCGTCCGCGACGCCCGCGCCGATCTCGGAGAGACCGGCTGGTGGGACCTCTACAACGAGAACCGCGTTCTGCTTCCCGTGGACGGCCGTCCAGCCGTACCCGCGACACCCTCCCCCGCGCCGGAGGGGACCGGGACGACGATCGCCGGTGTGGTCGTGGATTCCGCCAGCAGACCGATTGCCGATGCCTACGTGACCCTGGAAAACCTGGACCTTCTCCTGCTGCCGGAGCCGGTCAAGATCGGGTCCCAGACCCGGCGCGTCATGCGCGCCAACGGTACGCAAACGAACTCGCAAGGCGAGTTTCGCTTCGCCGACCTGGTGTCCGGCAAGACCGGGATTTCCGCCAGGGCACCAGGGTACCGAACCGAGTTCATTCGGGATATCCCCACGGGGACGGAGGACCTGCGGATCGTACTGGGGGAGCCTCGTCCCTACCGGCTCTCTGGCAACGTCGTGGACACGTCCGGCAGAGGCATCGAGGGCGTGGAGGTCACGTTCGTCGAGGAGACTCTGTCCGCTCCGGGAGAGGAAAGCGACAGCTCCCCGGTGACCGTGCGTACGGACAGCACCGGTACGTTCCGGATCGACAAGGTTCTGTCGCCCGTCGATCGACAGTCCACGCGCCGGTTGCTCTTTGCCCGCAAGGAAGGCTGCGCCGCGTGGGGCGGGGAACTGGATACCACAGGCGGACAAACCTCCCTCCACATCACCCTGCAGCCGGAAGAGAAGGTCTCCGGGATTGTGAAAAACGAGTCCGACGCGCCGATTGCCGGCGCCGCTGTGATGCTGTATTCCGCCCGAGGGAGTTACGGCAACTTCTGGTTCCCGCCGGCGTGGCTCAATCTGGCGCCTCGGGCAACGACTCAGACTGATGGCTCTTTCACGCTGGCCCAATTGCCGACGGAGAGTGATCTGTCCCTGCGGGTCCAGGCGGAGGGTTATGCTTCGGGTGAACTGCTCCCCGTCCGGACGGGGAGCTTCGGCAGCTATGGTATCCGTCAGGGCGACAGCGTCATGGTGATGGGCAAGATCACGGACCCGAATGCCCCGCTGGCGGTGACGTTGCGGAAGGCGGTTACTCTTCGCGGGACAGTTGTATATGAGGGCACGAGCGAACCCGCTCAAGCCATTCGCGTGGCCATGCAGGCACAGAGAGGCGGCACGTGGTCGGAAACGGTCACCGACGCCGCAGGTCGGTTCGAAATGACGGACGTCAACCCGGCCCCGTGCAATCTGCTTGTGACGATCGATCGTTCCGCGCGGGACATCATGCCTGAATGGACGGCGGCGGCTATCCGGCTCCACGACCTCCAGCCCGGCGAGACCCGCGAGGGACTGAAGCTGGTGCTCGCGAAGGGCGAACTCATACGCGGACGGGTGACGGACGCACAGGGCCAGCCGCTCAAGGGGATCGACATCGCTTTCTACTCCGCGGCCCGTCCCCGGCCGGGAGCAGCCTGCCAATCGATCCTCACTGGCGCCGACGGCACATGGGCCCACCGGTTCCCGCCCGGCGAGGTCTACATCTACATCCGCGAGAGACTCTCCGGCGCAAGCTGGAACAGACAAACCTACACGTACAACCTGAACGCCGGACAGACCATCGAAGGTGTGGACTTCGTGCTGAACAAAGCGGTTGGCGAGGATTCGCGGTATCGAGGCGCCGCGACCGGGGAGAAACGCACGTCCGCCGTGCCGCCCGGCGCGACGCCGGGTACGGCGATCCCGTGACTCCCCTCTCCGGGCGACAACGGTCATTTCCACCAGCCGATCCGAACGCCCAAGCCGCGGCCGGGGGCAGAGGCGAACCGGATCGCCGGCGCGCTCGGCGGGGGTCGAGTACCGGCGCCGGCCCCTCAGCCCCTGAGATCAACAAGCCCTGGACTATCAAACGGAGGTTTCCCGGCGACCACGATGCGGTAGAACCGGGGGACGAAACCAACGTGCGCGCGCGGTTCGCTTTGCCTATGGCGTCCCCTGCGTTCGAGACGGGCGCAAAAAAAGAAGGCCATAAGTGGCTGGCTTATGGCCTGTGGCTTGTAACCGAAATATCGATTCTCTCACATGTCAGATCGTGTCGATCTCATTCCCGCCGAGGCGGCGGTCGACTCCGAACCGGATGAGTCCACGTTGGTACAGCAGAATCATTAGACGAATCGATGAACGTGGTTTGAAAGGGTGTGGTTCGGTGGGATTGGAGATCCCGGGCTGTGGACGAATAATCGACGGTGGGACGCTCGACCCCTAATCCCCAATCATCGATCCACAACCCGAGGAGAAAGATTTCCGTGACGACGATCCATGTCTTCATGTGTCCATCCTTAATGTTCCTTTCTCCCCGTATCGACGGCCGTTCTGCGATTTCCTTAGTCGATTTGTGCAGCGTCGGGAACACCGTCGCAATAGCATCGCGTGGGTCTTGCGACGGGGAAACATATCAATACAGGCAGCCCGTGTTTTTCGGTCGTGCCCGATCCGGCGACACCACCGCAGATCGAGACCGGCCTTGTCAGCATTGATAGGGAGGCTCGCGCCGCGCGCAGTTTTTTTTGCGGGGAAGCATTTTTTTGTCGCTCGAGGGGATGCGCTACCTGTTGCGATCGAGCAGGGCCAGGGCCAACTGGCGCAGGAGGCCCGCGCGGTCGCCGAAGGGCTCCAGAGCGTTCACTGCCTCGTGGGCCAGCGTGCGCTCCAGTTCCTTGGCCTTTTCGATACCAACGACGGCGGGATACGTGCATTTGGCGGCCGCGAGATCCTTCCCTGCGGTTTTGCCCAATTGCTCGCTTGACGCGCTGACGTCGAGAATGTCGTCGGCGATCTGAAAGCCCAGGCCGATCTTCAGGCCGTAGCGGCCCAGGGCCTCCAATTGCCCGGCGGTCGCCCCGCCGCACAGGGCGCCCATCAAGGTGGCGCAGCGGAACATCTTGGCAGTCTTGTTGGTGTGGATGTATTCGAGGATCTCAATACTGCCGGCTCTATTCTCCGCCTGGAGGTCGGCGATTTGCCCGGCGATCATCCCGGCCGGACCCGCCGCTCGCGCCAGTTCGCCGATGAGCTTCACCGCCAGCACCGGGTCGTCCACCTCGTCGGCGAGAACCTCGAAGGCGAGCGTCAGAAGCCCGTCTCCCGTCAAGATCGCGGTCGCTTCGTCGAAGGCCTTGTGGCAGGTGGGCCGGCCCCGGCGGAGGTCGTCGTCGTCCATCGCCGGCAGATCGTCGTGGATGAGCGAGTAGGTGTGCACCATTTCAATGGCCGCGGCCGCCAGCCGGGCGTTGGCGCGATCCTGTCCGGCCACCAGCTCGCAGCACCACAGGACCAGCGCCGGGCGGATGCGCTTGCCCGGCGCGGCAAGCGTGTAGCGAAGGGCCTTGCGGAGGTCCTGGGGGATTCCCTGCTGGCCGGCCAGGAGCCCGTCCAGGGTCCCATTGACGATCTGGACCTTTTCGGCCAGCGAGTCGCCGAAGTCCGAGTGAGACGTAGGTGATGACATGCGAGCGAGTTTACTATTTACGAATTACGATTTACAATTGGACTCGACCGCGATCCCGATAGCACTCCGAGCAGCCGATAGGATGCCATAGTAAATGGAGAATCGTCAATCGTCAATGATTCTGGTTCTGGGCGTGACCGCATCGGGGAAGGCCCGCCTGGGGTTCGAGCTGGCGAAGATGCTGGAAGGCGAGATCGTCAGCGTGGACTCGATGAAGGTGTACCGCCGCATGGACATCGGCACGGCCAAGCCTTCCCGCGCGGTCCGCGAACAAGTCCCCTACCACCTGATCGACGTGGTCGAGCCGAGCGAGTCCTTCAGCGTAGGCCTGTACCTGGAGCAGGCTTTGGCGGCCCTGGAAGACATCCGCCAGCGGGGCAAAACCGTCGTAGCCGTGGGGGGCACCGCCCTGTACATCAAGGCCCTGCTCTATGGGCTCTTCGAGGGGCCCGGCAGTGATGAGCCGACCCGCACCGAGCTGCGGGCGCGAGCCGAACGTGAAGGGCTGGACCGACTGCACGAAGAGCTGCGCGGGATCGACCCCGAGGCCGCCGGGCGGATCAGTCGCAACGACGCCAAGCGGATCATCCGGGCCCTGGAAGTCTACCGGCTGACCGGCCGGCCCATTTCCAGCTTCCAGAAGCAGTTCGACGCCGAGCGGCCGCGGCATGACTGGACGATCCTGGGCCTGCGCCGGGAAAAAGCCGAGGAGAGCCGCCGGATGAATGCCCGGGTCAAGAGGATGATCGAGCAGGGCTTGGTCGAGGAGGTCAGATCCCTGCTGGCCGAGGAGAAACCGCTGAGCCAGCAGGCACGGTGCGCGATCGGTTACGCGGAGATCATCGAGCATCTGGAGGGCCGGATGAGCCTGGAAAACGCGGTCGAAGAGATCAAGAAGAACACCCGCCGGTTGGCCAAGGGCCAGCGCACCTGGTTCAAGACGTTCAAGGGAGTCCACTGGATCGACGTGGGGCCGGAGGAATCGGTGGAACAGGTGGTTGAACGAGCGAAGGGAGAGTTGGACCGATAATCATGGAGCCCGTGCCGCGCTGCGGCCGGTCTCAGGCTCTTTGCAGGTCGCGCTGGGCGCGTAGAACCGTGGCGGCCTCGCCCAGGATGAGTTGCTTGAGCAGGCTCTGCGGAACCTGGGTCATACCCATACTGAAGATTCGTTCTTCGACCATCGCGGCGACGACACGGGCCATCTGGCGGGACAGGCCGTACTCACTGGTCAGGTCGTCGATGACGAGCCCCTTGTCCCAGGGAATCCGCGCGGGCGGCTGGCGGGTCCCGTAGAGTCGTTCCACGTCGGAGAAATCCTGCACGTTCACCGCCAGGACCTCGGTGCGCGATCGTCGCAGACGGCGCTCGAGGGCGTGCTCGCCCAGCGCGGCGGCGGCCGCTTCGAAACCGGTCGAGACCAGGACCGCCTTGATCATCGAGAGAATCTCGCTGGAGCTGACTTCCCGCTGTTCCTGCTTCTTGTACAGGTAATAGGTCACGACCTCGGCCAGATCCTCGGCCATGGCCATGTCGGGTCGGGACACCGCCGACAAGGCGTTGTTGATCGTCCCGATCACCTTCGTGTGGATGTACTCCTCGGTCGTGCCGTCAGCTTTGGTTACCCGCAACTGCTTTCGCATAGGACCGTTTGCCTCCGTGCTGTGGTTGACTCCGTTCGGGAAGATGGGGCCTACCTTCTTCCAGAAAACCTCCTTCTTCGGTTTCCTGGAAGAATCGACGGGGAATATTCCCCCTCAGGCGACTGTCACTTGGGAAGGAAGAACCAAAAAGCAAGGTCGTTCCTTGCCGCAGCAGGTTTGAACCTGCCTTTTCCCGAACTCCATTTCTCTATTGGTCAAAGAGCTTCAGTTGTTCCGCCGGTTCCGTTTCCTGGATCGCCCGGCTGACTTCGTCAATGAGCTCGCCGGCGTCGTTGAACTCGCGATAGACGCTGGCGAAGCGAATATACGCGACTTTGTCCACGTCGCGCAGGTGCTTCATCACACACTCGCCGATGAAAGCGGAAGTCACCTCCTTATCGAAATTCCGGAAGACATCCTCCTCGGCCTTGTCGGCAACCTGCTGGATCTGCTCGGCGGAAACCGGGCGTTTGTAGCAGGCCTTCTGCAAACCGGCAATGATCTTCTCCCGCTCGTACGGCACGCGCGATTTGTCCTTCTTCACCACGTGCAGCTTGAAACTCTCACCGGTCCTTTCATAGGTGGTGAAGCGCCTTTCGCAAACCAGGCATTGCCGTCGCCGGCGGATGACGCGCCCCGAATCGCTGGAACGCGAGTCGACGACCTTATCGCTGTCTTCCTTGCAGAAAGGACATCTCACAACCCAAATCGACCTCCCTGACTGAGGACTACGCCGGCCGGGGCGAGACAGGCCCGATATTCGTTCCCACCCACGGCTACATCATATAGCACGACGATCTACTATAGCATCAACAGGTAGCGTGTCAAATAAAAAAGGCCTCTGCGCGTGGGACGCAGAGGCCGGCTCGGAAAGAAACTCACGTAGCCCCCCCAATGATCTTTGGCTCAGGTCCGTTTCCGAGCATGCAATCGCAGGTGGGTTTCCAAACGTCACGCAGGGCGTCTGGAACCCCTTAAGCCTGGGGTCTTGCGAGGTCCCGCAGCGCGACGACTCGCGCCCGGAGCCCCCTCCAATCCTGGAAACAGGCTTCCACTTAGAAGGCATTCTCGTGGCCGCCGCACGGTGCTGTCCGGCTCCGTGCTACCCAAAGTATAAGACAGAAATCGCCCGAGGCAAAACGGAGATCGTCATGCGCCCGCCACTCGAATTCGGCGGACAAACGCCACGTCACGCTTCCTCTACTGTGGCCTTGGCTCGCAGCGCGTCGAGGTACTCGCCGAGGGCCTGCTCTCTCTTCTGCTCTGCGGCCTGTTCGACAATCTGGTCCTTGATCTCCTTCAACGGTGGGATGGCCGGCGGCCGGCGGTCGTAAACCTTCGCCACATGGAAGCCGAACCGTGTGCGGAAGACGTCGCTGACCTGCCCCGGACTCAGGTTGAAGACCATATCCTCGAACTCCTCAACCAACTGGCCGCGCGTGACGTAGCCGAGGTCGCCGCCGCTGTCGGCACAGTCGGTGTACTTGTCCACGACCGCCTCGAACGGAGCGCCGCCGGTGATCTCCTGGTGGGCTTGGGCAACCGTCTCGTGCGCGGTCGCTTCGTCGGTCTGCCAGTTGACGTACTTGACGATGTGGGCGACCCGAATCTGCTCGCCCGACGCGAATTTCTCCTTGTTTTGCTCGTAGTAGCTGCGGATCTCCTCCTCCGAGGGCTTGGCCACACTCGCATAGACCTCGCTGATCTTGTGCTCAACCTTCATCTGCAGCTCGATCATCTCCTTGACTTTGTCGTCGCTGTCGACGTTGAACTCCTGGTGGAGCTCCTCGGGCTTCTCATACCGCTCCTTCAGTCGCGCGAAAGCCGCCTCCACGTCGTCCGGCGGGATCTGCGGACCACCGGCTTTGGCCTCCTGGCGCAGCAGCACCCGCTCGATCACATTCTCCTTGGACCAGTCCAGGAGCTGGGTCTCGCGGGCCGCCGTCTCCTGATCGGCAAAGACCTGCTCGTAGCTGGGCCGAAGACGCTCGGCCTCCTCGCGGATCTCACGGTCCTCAATTCGCTCGCCGTTTACGATAATCGCCATTCTACTGCTCCTGACGTTGTCTGTTACATGGTTTCTTGGATCGTGTCACTACCCGGCCGGTTGAGATTGCTTCGCTCCGCTCGCAATGACGTACGTGTGCGGTGAATGTCATTGCGACCGAAGATGCAACCATCGAGGCGAAAATCACGTCGGGCTCCGGTGCGGTGGCGGTCGGCGCCGTCGCCGTGGCCCTGTCGGGCGCCGGGGTGTCGATCGAGAACAAGGTCAACACCAATGTCAAAGCGTATGTCGCCGACACCGTTTCCGACGGCGTCTTATCGGACGGCACCGTGACCATCAAGGCGACCGACAAGTCGACGATCACGGCGACCGCGAATGCGGTCTCCTTCGCCGCGGCAATCGGGGCCGGAGTAGCGGGCTCGGTCAGCCTGTCGTTTGCCAAGAATACGATCGAAAGCGACGTCGAGGCCTACGCGACCAAAGCCAAGATCGTCACCACCTCCGGGATGGCGGACCTGGTCATCACCGCGAAGGAGAACGCGACGATCACCAGCACCGCGAAGGCGCCATCGGTCGCGGCCGGCACCATCTTCACGGTCGCTTCTTCCGGCGCCACCACCGACGCGACGATTGCGACGATCACCAAGGCGTTCGCCGATCCGGTCGAGCTCAACATCGCCGGCGACGTGCTGATCGATGCGATCTCCACAGCCAAAGGCACGGCTGAGAGCACCACGCTGGCCTATTCGGCGAGTATCATCCCCGTGGCGAACGGGGATACCGAGGCCACGGTCACGGTCAAGCCCACGACCGAAGCACGCCTCGGCGGCTCCACGGTGCAGGCCGGCGGCGAGATCGCGGTCGTAGCCACCCAGGCCGGGACCGCGAACGCCACGGCCACCCTGGACACCGTTGCCATCGGGCTCGGCCTGGCGGTCGGGAAAACCACGGCCACGGCGACCATCGAGCCGGCGGCGGACGGCACGCCCACGGTGAAGAGCTGGATCAGCGGCGGCCAGATCGTATCCCATGGGTCGCTTTATCAGCCTCACGAAAAAGTCGAGGATGTTTCTCCCTCCTCTTCTTTGTTTCGCCTCCTGCGACTTGGAAAAGCCTCTAAAATAGACGACCTCGGCTGTCCAAATATTGATAACCACGACGGCAAGGGCGGTACTCCATATCAGCGCGCCGTTAAAGAGGGGGTCACCATCCCTCGAACGG
>ENA-OSEO01004187-OSEO01004187.1-sediment-metagenome-genome-assembly--contig:-NODE-4187-length-15617-cov-113.103539_pt1 | contig 15617 bp, 13 predicted proteins | sample MGYA00237883_ERZ534232 | MGnify/ENA metagenome assembly ERZ534232 | reverse complement strand
GTGTATTTGGATAAAAACTACCTGGAAGTCCTGGGTGGAATAGAAAAAAGCCTGGAGGCCGTCGCTGACTTGAAGGGTTGCTTGAAAGTCGTGCAATTGAAAGGCAAGCACCAGCCGGTCGAACAAGAGGCCGAAAAAGCGGCTCGGGCCGGGGCCGATATAATTTTTATCGATACGGGGAAGATGGACGACCTCGAACGGGTCTTGGAGAAAATCAAGAACATGGGCCTGCGGGATAAACTCCGAATCGCCTTCGGCGGCGGGATAAAACTCGAAAAGATACAAAGGCTTAAAACCCTGGACGTGGATATTTTAGATATAGGTCGGGCTATAATTGACGCCCCGCTTTTGGACCTGAAATACGAGGTCATTAGTTTTCAATAAAATCACCCGGCGTAAGGATGCCTGGTCGTTCCACTCCGGGAAGGGGTCAACCGGCTTCTCGCCGCCGGGAACGTGGCGGGCGGAATCATGCGAACCCATGGCCCCGGACGGGCTGAAGATGGATACGGAAGGCCATGTCTACAGCACGGGCCGGGGTGGAATCTGGGTATTCAATCCGGAGGGCGAAAGGATCGGCGTCATCCTCGTTCCTGAACTTCCCTCCAACCTGGCCTGGGGGGACGCGGACCGGCGGACCCTCTACATCACGGCCCGGAGTTCCCTGTACCGGGTCCGCCTGAACATGCCCGCGTCTTGACCGGAGGTATCCTCATGACCACTTATGATCTGCTAAGTAAAACCGAATTGATCATCGAAAAAATTGTCCTCAGCCAGGCCAACCTGACCGACATCGCCGTCCAGGCGGCCCGGACCCTGGGCTTGAATCCGGGCGACGTGTTGGTCGTGGATTATCGCCACGAGGTCCTGACCCTGGACGTCCTCGATGCCTGTGTGAATGCCTATCAGATCGTGGGGAAAAAAGAGCTGCTTCTAGAGGCCCTGGGCCGGATCTCGGGAGTGACGGTCTCGGCGGAAACATCCATCCGTTCGAACGGTATGCTGGGCTGGATCGACCTGGACCGGGACTCGGCTCAACAGGCCCTGCGCCAGGCCGAAAAAATGGCGGTCGAGATCATGGACAACCTCTCGAAGAGGGTCATGGTCTTTTCCACCGGGGGCGAAGTGGCCGCCGGACAGGTCCAGGACACCAACACCCCGGCCATCAGGGACGGCCTGACCGCCCAGGGCTACCGGGTCACGGCCGGCCCGACCCTCAAGGACGACAGGATGCTGATCGCCGCCAAACTGAGGGCAGCCGCCGAGGACGGCGGATACGCCCTGATCGTCACCACCGGCGGCGTGGGCGCGGAAGATAAGGACCAGACGGTGGAGGCGGTCAAGACCCTGGACCCGGAGGCCGCCGCGCCTTATATCTGTCACTTCGAGGTCGGCACCGGCCGGCACGTCAAGGACGGCGTCAGGATCGCGGTGGGCCGATACCTGGGCAGCCTCATCGTGGCCCTGCCCGGACCGAACGACGAAGTGAAGGCCGGCTTGAAGGTCCTGATCCAGGGGCTGCAGGAAAAGCAAGACAAAGAGGTCTTGGCGGGGAACATCGCCGCGGCCCTGCGGGAGATTCTCCGGGGGAAAATGGCCCGCCGCCATCAAAATACGCCCGAAAATTTAGGCTGACTCTCCTTCGGAATTGGTCCCCCCCGAACCAAACAGTTTTAGAGATCGTTGATGCGGTCGTAAAGGGTCATCGGTCGGAGTTCTTTTTTGGAGATGGCTCAGGTTTTCGTCGCTCATGAAGATAATGGTCAACGGTTGGTCCTCTACCATGGGCCATATTAATCTGTTCGCCCTCAAGTTCCCAAATTCTAAGACGTTCTTCATAACCAAGTTGCTCTTGATCTTCTGATGGAGAAAAAATGAAACCAAGAGATTCGGGCTTGGGATGGATATATGAAAGTGTCAGGTACATTCCATACCACATGAAACAAATGGCGGATCCGGTTATGTAGACCCAGAAATGATAGTCAAAATATAGCCAAAGCGCAAAAAGACCTGTATTGATAAAGGCTCCAGCCGGGGCGGTGCCCCAAGTAGGGCTAGGATATGATTCCAGCCAAGAGGAAAAACGCAAAAATAACCATAGCCCGGCTATTATATGGGCAGCCGAAGAATCAGTGTAGAAGAAGATAACCACCGGGGGCCAAGTGGTAATAACCGACCAGATGATCAAGCGGACGGATTTCCAATTCACGGCTACACCTCCTTGGGTTGGAGGTTTAAGGGTCATCCACCCTCTTTTTTTATACAAAAATGCATGTAGAGCAACACAAAAATAACAATTGGGATGCCCGGTATAATGGCGAAAAACTTATGAATACCGGCTTGGTCTAAAAAATGGATTATTATTTGGAACAATCCCAACCCGCCAAAAAAAACAATAAACATTAAAAGCTGGTAATTCTTTTTAAATTCCGACCAGCGATAGAGCCTTTTTTCGCAAATTAAAAACCAAGTGAAGGGACCGACACATAACACCGGCACAAAAATAAGCATTGCGGATTTTTCAATGGGAGGACCGATTTGCTCCGCCAAAATAATCGACAGCATAAAGACAATAAAAAGCGATAGACCCCACAAAAACCATTGAAACTTGGAAGGTTCGTTGGGGTATTTCATGGCTGCGCCCCGGGTTGGAGGTTTATTTGATCCGGATAAGTCGCTCGTTCCCGTTGTGCCTTGGCGGGCCGGGCGGTCTTTTTTTTCCTGTTTGAGATATTCTATATAGTCCTGCACGGCGGAGCAAGACAAAATTTCCTTTTGAAAGCGGAAGCGGACAGAGGGGTGGGATTGGTCGTTGATCTCGATCAGGTTCTTGATGATCTCTTTTAGTTCCGGCCAGGTGATCTCCTGCATTTTGTTCCGAGCCTCCTGATTTAAATTGGGAGACTCCCTTTCCCCAAAGGCGTCCGGTCCGTGGCCGGTTAGAAGCCATCTCAGATCAACATCACGTTTAAGCGCCCATGCTGTAATCAATTTAAAGGGGTTGGGCGGTGATCGAAAAACCGGAAGAGGCGGCGGTGATCATCGAGCGGCTGGCCGGGCTGGCGTCATCGCTGATGACCACCTGGGCGCTGGCCCTGGCCGTCCTGGGCGTGGCCGTGTGGAAACGATCGGAAGACAAACAGACCCAAGCCGGCCTGAACCCCAAGGGGCTTATCGAGAGTTTGAGGGGGAAGGTCTGACAACGGACTGACAACGGATATTTGTGACTTTCAAAATGTTAAACACATGATATCTTTTGTTAATTTGGCGGAAGTGCATGGGAATCGAACCCACCGCGGACGTTTCCAGCGCCCGCCACTGGATTTGAAGTCCAGGAGCCCCACCAGGTAGCTGCGCACTTCCTTTCTAAAACCATTCTCACCAAAACGACGGCCTTTGTCAATGGATTGATTGACGGGCGGGGCGGCCATTCAAGCCGGGTGCAGGGAACTTTTTCAGCTGTTACCTGTCTTTCTCCTCCGAGGAAAGGATAGATCGGATAATCCTCCGCCGGCCGAGGAGGGGAACCGATGGGTAATACCGGTTGTTTCCTTTCCATCCTTTGGAGGTCACTTCGGCGGGCCGGCTTCGACCGAACCCGCTGAAGACGGCTGAACCGAGCGGGGTCAATCTGAGGGCGGAGGTGAGGGGGAGCCGCCTCCGGAGTTTTTCCGAACTTCGTCGATCAACTTGAAGTCGCCGGCCTTGACCGGCATCATGGTCACCAGGGCCGCGGCCACCAGGTTTTCGCGGCCTTCGTTGACCGCGTAGATTTCGGTCTGGCAGACGACCAGGCGTTTGAGGGCCTTGAGGACCCGGCTCCGGCCCACCAGGGCCTGCCCGACGGCCGGTTCCATGAAATTGATCTTGAATTCGCCGGTGACCACCCGGCCGACGAGCGAGGCGGCGGCCCCGGCCGAGACCACGTCGGCCACTCCGCTGACGACAGCCCCGTGGGCATACCCGTGGGACTGGGTCAGCTCCTTTCTCAAGGGCACGACCACTTCGCAAAAACCGTTTTCGCAAACCCGAACGTCCGGGGCCATGAAGGTGGTGAACGGGGATATCTTGATGAACTCCCTCATCACCTCCACCATGGTCATCTGCTTTTGGGGCTTCTGGGTCATCTCTTTTTTTCCTCTTGCCGTTGGCTTTGGTTCAGGTCTCGGGACGGAAAACCTTGGACTTCCAGTCGGCCGACCAGGGCTGAAAGATCGGGCAGATCGTTTTGGCGAAAATAATGTTCGATTCCTTCCAACACGTCCAGGCAGGCCCTGGGGTTGACGAAGTTGGCCGTGCCGACCTGGACGGCCGCGGCTCCGACCAGCAGAAACTCGAGGGCGTCTCGGGCGGTCATGATCCCGCCGAGGCCGACCACCGGCGCCGCCAACGCTCCGGCCGTCTGCCAGACCAGGCGCAGGGCGATGGGCTTGACCGCCGGCCCGGACAACCCGCCGACCACGTTGCCCAGGGCCGGTTGGCGGGAGGCCAGGTCCACGGCCATGGCCGGGACGGTGTTGATCAGGGACAGGGCCGCCGCGCCCGCGTCCACAGCGGCTTGGGCCACGGCGACGATGTCCGTGACCAGGGGGGTCAGTTTGACCATGACCGGGAGGCTGGTCGAGTCGACCACGGCCCGAACCACCCGGGCTGTGGCATCAGGGTCGGTCCCGAAAGCCAATCCGCCGCCGGCCACGTTGGGGCAGGACACGTTGACCTCGATCATGGCCGCACCCTCGGCCCGGTCCAAACCCTCGGCCAGGGCGGCGTACTCCTCGACGCTCTCGCCCAGGATGTTGACGATGACCACGGCCCCGCGTTCGACCAGCCAGGGCAGCTTGTCGCGGACAAAGGCCTCCAGGCCGACGTTTTCCAAGCCGATGGCGTTGATCATCCCGGCCGGGGTCTCAATAATCCGGGGCGGCGGGTTGCCCGGCCGGGGCTGGAGGGAAATGCCCTTGGTCACAACGGCTCCCAGCCGGGCCGGGTCCACGAATTCGGCGTATTCCTGGCCGTACCCGAACGTTCCCGAAGCGGCCAGGACCGGGTTCTTCAATATCAGCCCGCCCAGGTTAACCCTCAAGTCCGGCTTTACGGCCATTGCACCTCCTCGGCCCGGAAAACCGGGCCTTCGGCGCAGACCCGGGCGTAAACGCCTTTATCGACCTGCACGGCGCAGCCCAGGCAGGCCCCCAGGCCGCAGGCCAGGCGGGCTTCCAAGGAGACCCAGGCCGGGACGCCGGAGACCCTGGCCAGCCTGGATACTTCGGCCAGCATGGCCTTGGGGCCGCAAGCGAAAATCGGGGCCGGGTCCCGGACCAGGGCTTGGGCCAGGGGCCGTGTGACTAGGCCCTTTTCCCCGGCCGTGCCGTCCTCGGTGGTCAAAACGATCTCGGCCGGAAACAGTTTCAGATAGGATTCGGGCGGCAGGTCCACCGCCGCGGCTTCCCCGTAAAACAAGGTCAAATCGGTCCGGCCGGCCAGGTTTTCGGCCAAGGCCAGCAGCGGGGCCAGACCCACGCCCCCGGCGGCCAGATAAGCCCGTTTAAGTCCGTCCGGCGGATCGAAGCCCCGGCCTAAAGGACCGAGCAGTTCCAGACTCTCGCCCGGCCGCGCCAGGGCCAGGAGGTCGGTCCCCACCCCGACCACCCGATAAAGCAAGGAAATCTCATCGTCTGGACCCAGGCGGTGGATAGAAAAGGGCCGTTTGAGCAAAGGCCCGCCGCCCCGTTCCGGATAGGGGCCGGTCCGGACCATGACGAACTGCCCCGGCCGGCCGCGCCGGGCCACGGCCGGAGCTTCCAGCCGCATCAGATATGTTTTCCGGGCCAGCTTCCGGTTCTCCAAGACCGGGCATGGGCCCAGGAAAATTTCGGCCAAGGCTATTTCCCCTTTCTCCGGCCGGCGATCAGGCCGAAACGACCGGTGACCTTCTGCTCCCGCCGGTAGGAGTAAAATTCTTCGGAATCGCAGACCGTGCAGATTCCGGCGGTTTCGATGTTTTCAGGCTGAAGGCCGGCCGCGACCAATTGATCCCGGCTGATGGTCCAGAAATCGAAATGGTTGTTGGAAACCCGGTACGGCCAAAACTCGGCCGGCAGTTCATCCCGGTAATTGACGAACTCGGCGCAGCAAGGTCCCAAGGAGGGACCGATCCCGGCCAGCAGGTCGCCCGGCCGGACCCCGAATTCATCGGCCAGCCGGTTTACGGTCCGACCGATGACCCCGGCCGCGCTGCCGCGCCAGCCGCAGTGGACCACGGCCACCATTTTCGTCCTCGGGTCGAACAGCATAAGGCCCTGGCAGTCGGCCAGTTTGACCAGGAGCCCCAGACCCGGGTCCGGGGTGATCAAGGCATCATAGCCCCGGCGCATTTCCGCCGGCCGTCGGGGCCGGTACCCGTCCCCGGCCCGGACCACCAGGGTCTGGTGGTCGTGGACCTGTCCGGCGAAAGCCAGGGACTCAAACCCCAGGGCGGCCCGGACCAAGTCCAGGTTGGTTCGGACGTTTTCCTCGTCGTCTTCCGGGACAAAGGCCAGGTTCAAGCCTTGACACGGGGCCGGGCTGACTCCGCCCCGCCTGGTGAACACCCCGTGCACCAGTTCGGGAAAGTCTTGGAATATTTCAAACCGGTAATAAACCAGACCATTATCACGGCAATGGATCATGATTTCAATTTACTACCGGACCTGCTCCCGGACAAGCGATTTTCCCGGTTTTTCGTAATTATTCAGCGAAGGGCGTCCCCTATTATTGTTGAAATTGCAGACCGTTTTGGAAAGCATCGCTTCTTGGCAACGGGGAAGGTTCTGAAAGGGATTGACCGGCCTCTTGCGCCTTCGGCGTCCCGACAACGAGTTGTCGGGACCACCCATGGGCAGAGACCCCATTCGTTGAACGGTTACGATTCTTCCCCGGAGTCATGCACCGCGGCCAGTCGAAGATACTCTCGGCCTTCCTCGATCCGTCCCCTTTTTAAGCAGCCCTGGCCGTAAATCCGGGCTTTACGGGACAACTCGGCCCGGACGGCCGAGAGCTGGTCCGGTCGAAGCCGGCCCGACTCCAGAATTTTGAGCAAGGCCTGGACCCGATACTGGTCCAGGCCGACCACGGTGCGGGACAACTGGTCCGGATGTCCGCCGGTTTTGATCACCAAGGGCCGGTCCAACAGATGGACCGGATATTCGGCGGCCGCCCGCAGCCACAAGTCGTAATCTTCGCAGGCCGGCAGGCTTTCATCGAATCGTCCGACCCGGTCGAACAGTTCCCGTCGCATCATCACCGCCGAGGGGCTGATCAGGCAAAGCTCCAGGGACGGCCGGAAAACGTCTCCCGAAGGTTTGCGGTGTCTGGTCCGGGGATTGACCCGGCGGCCCCGGCGGTACCAGACTTCCTCGGTCTGGCAGATCACGGCCTCCGGGTTTTCCTCGAAAAAATGAACCTGGACGGCCAGTTTCTCCGGCAGCCAGTAGTCGTCCGAATCCAGGAAGGCGATCAGGGGGCTCCGGGCCGCGGCCAGACCTTGGTTGCGTGCCGCGCTGACCCCGGCTCGGGGCTGAGCGATCAGGACCAGCCGGTCATCAACCGCGGCCAGGACTTCCTGGGTCCGGTCGGTCGAACCATCGTCCACCACGATCAATTCGAAGTTTGGAAAGGTCTGGGCCAGGACCGAATCCACGGCCCGCCGGACCAGGTCGGCCCGGTTGTATGTCGGGATGATCACGCTGACCGGGCGCGTCGTTCCGGCCCTGTCCTCCGACCCCGTCGCGTTCAAGCTTCCCTCCACCGGTGTCCGGCCCTAGGCCAGCCCGGCCCAAAGCCAGGACAGGAGGCCGGCCAGGATAAAATTGGCGTCGATCAGGGCTTCGAAGAAAGTGCCGCCGATGATCTGTTCGCGGCGGAAGAGGACCAGGTAGAAGACGGTGTAGGCGGCGCAGGCCGTCAGGACCAGGGCCAGGGAAGGCAGGAGGAGCAAGGCCCAGCCGCCGACCAGGGCCAGGGCCAGGAAGCCCACGGCGGCGTTGAGCCAGGACAAGGTTTTTTCTTCGCCGATGATGATGGGAATGGTCTCCCGGCCGACCACCCGATCCCCTTGAATCTCGATGATGTCGCCCAGGGCGCTGCGGATGAAGACCAGGAGAAAGATGATCAAGGCGGTCAGGACCGCGGCCGGGTCGATCCGGTGGTCGGCGGCCAGGGCCGGGACCAGGCTCAAGGTCAAGGCCCAGGCGCCGGACAAGAACAGGGTTTTCGAGCTGGGGATGTCCTTGAGCCGCCGCAGTCTGGTCCAGCGGGACCAGGACTTGGGGACCAGGGGCACGGCGTAGAGCAAGCCCAGGGTGCTCATCAAGGCCAGAAAAACAAAAACCTTGACGCCGATGACCAGGGCCAGGCTCAGGCTGATCAAGCCCGACAGGATGCCCGAGCCTAGCAGGACCGTTTTGTGCCGTTCCAGAAAGCGGGCCCGGTCCGGGTCGTTGAATTGACTGGCTTCCTTGTCCATGAACAGATTGAGCATGTGCATGGCGTGGACGTAGAAGAAAGCCACCCCGACGTACTCGATTTGGACCGGTATTCCTTGCAGCATGATCGCGGCCAGGCTCAAGGCCCCGGCCCCCAGGGCCACGTACAGGTTGCTCAGGAGCAGGAAGCGGAGGACCCGGTGAGCGACGGCCCGAAAAGAGGTGTCGCCCTTGCGGCCGATCCTTTCCAATTCCCGGATGACCTGCTTTATCATCCAGTTGGGGGTCGAGGCTCCGGCGGTCACGCCCACGGTGTTCACTCCGGCCAGTTGGTCCGGGTTCAGCTCCCCGTCGGTCTCCACATGGAAGGTCCTGCTCCCTTCATCCCGGGCGATGGCGGCCAGGCGGGTGGTGTTGCCGCTGTTGTGCCCCCCCACCACCACCATGGCCTCGACCTGGCGGGCCAGCCCCCGGACGTCGTCCTGACGGCGCTGAGTCGCCCCGCAGATGGTGTCGAAAACCAAGGCCTCGGGCCAGCGGGCCTTGACCGCTTCGATTATCCCCGCGAAAAGGGCCTGATTTTGGGTGGTCTGGGCCACCAGGATGACCCGGTTCAAGTCGGGCAGCCCGGCTACGTCTTCAGGGACGCCGATGACCAGGCCCCGCCCCTCGGCGTAACCCAGCAGCCCCACCACCTCGGGATGGCTGGGATTGCCCCAGATGATCGGGGTGTAGCCCTGGGCCGTGTGCTTCCTGATGATGGCCTGGACCCGGATGACCCATGGGCAGGTCGCGTCGATGACCTCGAAACCCCTCTCCTCCAAACGACGGCGTTCCTGGGGCGGAATACCGTGAGCCCGGATGATGACCGTGCCCCGGTTGATCCCGCCCAGGTCGGTCCGGCCGGACTCGAGGACCTTCAACCCCTTGGCGTTTAAAAGCTCCACGGCCTGGGGATTGTGAATGAGCGGCCCGTAGGAATAGATGGGGCCGGGCCGGTGGTGAACCGCCTCCAGGGCCGTCTCCACGGCCCTTCTTACCCCCATGCAAAACCCCGAGCTCTTGGCCAGTTTGATCTTCATAGCGCGGCCTCGCGCCTTGACGGTTCGGCTTGCCCCGGACAATGGGCCGGTCGGCCGAAATAGGTCTTCAATTCGGCCATTAAATGGTCGTAATCCCGGATTTGATTGATCGAGCGGCGGAAAGCCGCCGAGTCGGCCAGACCCTTGGTGTACCACATCAAAACCGACCGGAGCATGAAAGCGGCCCGGTCCGGCCCCAGGTGTTTCTTGAGCCTCCGGGCGTGTCTTTCGGCCGTGCCCAGTCTGTCGTCCAGGACCGGCTCCACGGCCGGCCGTCCTTCAAGCAGGGACAGGGCCTGGCTGAAAATCCAGGGATTCCCCAAGGCCCCCCGGCCGATCATGATCCCGGCGCAGCCCGTTTCCCTCAGCCTGGTCAGGACATGCTGGGGCCGGGTGATGTCGCCGTTGCCGATGACCGGACCGGGGAAACGCTCGGCCGCCCGGGCCGTCAGGTCCCAGTCGGCCCGGCCGCCGAAACCCTGGATCGCCCAGCGGGGATGCAGGGTCAGGGCGTCCACCCCGGCCTCGGCCAAGATCGGTATCAGGTCCAGAACTTCGCCTTGACCTTCCCGCCAGCCGGATCGGGTCTTGACCGTCAAGGGTATGACCAGGGCTTGGCGCATTTTGGTCACGATCTTCCGGACCAGATTGAAATCCTTGAGCAAGGCTGCGCCGGCCCCGTGGCGGACCACTTTGCGCACCGGACAGCCCATGTTCAGATCGACCAGGGCCGCGCCGGAATCCTGGGCCAAGGCTGCGGCTTCGGCCAGGGTGTCCGGGTCGGCCCCGAACAACTGGACGGCCAAAGGCTGTTCGTCCGTCGACATGGCCAGCAGCTTGAGGCTTCTGGTTCCGTCCCGGACCAGGCCGGCGGCGCTGACCATTTCGGTGAAGACCAATGCCGCGCCATGTTCCTTGACTATCCGGCGGAAAGGGGGATTGGTCACCCCGGCCATGGGGGCCATGACCAGAGGGTTGTCCACTCCGACCGAACCGATGTTGAACCCTAGATCAGCCATGATTCTGCACACTTTTTTATCTTAGCCCATTACCCGGCCGGCTTCAATCCCCTCCGCTTTCTTTATTACATTGGGATTGGTTTCCCGAAGCTTGCTTCTGGTTTAAGCCGCGGCGGTTGTTCATCCGCCCGCCTGGCGGTCGGTCGGGCGGGCCACGGCACCGTTAGGAGGAGCGGTAAAAGTTAAGATGGATTCCTGTTTGAATAACCTGGGCCATTTCCGTCTTTTTGTCCTTGAGCCTTGAAAAACGAGTCCGATTATTCGGACGTCGTCCGATTTACCGGACGAAAATGGCCGGGCCCGCATCGAAACCAGGATAATTAAATTATATATTTCACCTAGTTAACTGAAAATAACTTTTTGGCACAGTTATTGATAAAATTCAGAACATTAGTCTGTCGATTAGATCGGATCTGGGTAATTTTAAGGATTGATTTTCATCTTTGGTCAGACACGGCTTTACTTTTAAAAGATAATTTATTAATCTAGGGATAAATTAAAATTTTTCAGTGAATTTAACTTTGGGCCACGGTCAAATATCGCCTTTTAGGATTGAGGACAGCGCGGTTTGGCAAGCAGAAAAATAGTCAATTCCGAGGAGGCCACGTTTGGCCGGGGTCTCTCTTTTTGACTGGACCCTAAATGTGAGCAAAAAGGAGGGAAAGGAATGTCTGGATTTAGATCAAATTTTAACCTTAAGGGCCGAAAACGCTCTTGGAAGAAAATCGCGACCACTTTATTAGCCGTGTTCATCCTGATGGCCGGACTTTGTCTGAGCGTGGTCAGTTGCGGCAGCAGCGGCGGTGGTGGCGGTGGAGGCGCGGCGGCGCCTGGGACCGAGGACACCGGGACGGTAAGCGGAAGCGGCGAGTAGTTCGCCGGAAACCCAGCGGAATCAGAGTTTTGCGAGGTGTGACCATGAAAAGGATCGACAGTTCGATAAAGATTTTCGTGATTTTGGCGCTGGCTGTTGTTTTTCTGATTGGTCTGACTCCGGCCCCGGCGCGGGCCTTGACCGCCGGCGCGGAATACACGGTGATTCTGTACAAGTTTAAAAGCAACGGAACTTTGGAAGAGGTCAGTTCGACCAGCGTCACCGCCGACAACAATGGAAAAATCGAATTCACCCTAAGCAGCGTGCCCACCAACGAGGAGGCCAATTTCCTGTTGTTGTCGGTGGAAGACGCCGACGGCAACGTGGTCCGTCAGGGTTTCGCCCCGGCCCCGCCGGCCGGGTCAACGACCTTGACCGGTATCAATAATCTCTCCACGGCCCAGGCCCAGGCTTTGATCATGGCCGGGGAGTCGATCGGCACCGATGACCCGATTCCGATTGCCTTTCTCCTGACTTTCATGAGAGTCGCGGACATGACCGCGGACGATGTGGAATTGATTGTGGCCTTGGGGCGGGACGCCATTCTCGGGACCGGGGGCTTCGAGGATTTCCTGACCGGGAACGGGGTGTCCGCCGCGGAACTGGAGGCTTTCAAGTCGGCCTTGATTTACAACGCCACGGCCGGCACGGTGGACCTGGCCGACTACACGGCCGCGTTCAAGACGGCTATTGATACCGGCAGTGGCGAGGAAATCGCCAAGGCGGGCGGGTTCATGGCCGACATGTTCATCGATGCGGCTGTTACAGCCGGAGTCAGGCCCGGTCTGATCCAGGCCGCCCACAACGCGGCCGGTGAAGTGGCCGCCAACTCCACCAACCAGGCCCGGATGGCGGCCATGTCCCAGTCCGTGGCCCGAGCCATGGACCAGTCCATGAGCGGATTCCACATGCGCATGGCCGTGTACACCATCAAGCAGAATTACACCAACGCCCTGAACACCCTCAACGCCACCGGCGAGCAGGTGACCAGGTTCCTGGCGGCGGTGGCAACCATGATGGACACCTTCGCCCGGACCGAGGCCACTTACAGCGCTTACTGGACGGACCCGGACGGCTATGTGGCCGAACACGGGACGACGCATGAGGCGGTCCAGGCTGCCATGGACGCCGCTTGGATGGCGGCCTTCACCACCTTCATGACCGACATTCAGGCCACGGATGCGGAGGTTGCCGAGATGAAGCAGAATGTGGCCGACGCCCTGGGCGTCACCGTGGCCCAGCTCGAGGCCGATGCCCCGGATTTGGGCACCTACCGGGATTTCGACAACGCGGTTCACAACAGCCCCATCCCCGAGGTGGTCCTGACCAATTGGGTGGCCTCCATCATCGCGGCCGGGGGGGAACTGACTTACACCCGAGACACCTTGGACGTGCCCCTGCCCCAGATGCAGTGGCTGAACAACGACACCGGCACCCGGACCGATTTCGTCGGCCAGGGGATGCCGGCTTCCTTCGCCGCCTTGATGGGCCTCAGGGAAGACTTGGACATCATCGAGACCAACCGCTACCTGTCCTGGGAGAACCTGGGCCCCAACGCCACCCAGGAGGAGCGGATGGCGGTGGAAAGCGCGGCCCGTCTTACTTATGAACAGCGTTTGGGCCAAACAGCGGGCCGGATCGGCGGCACCTTGAATGGGACGACGGCCATCAGCACGGCCATGAAGGGGGCCATGTTGTATCTCATGGTCCAGCCCAGTATATATTAAATAGTCCGACTCACCACCAGCCCGGCGCCTTAACGCCGGGCCGGTCCCGCCATTTTCCATCTTCCGTCCTTGACAACCGGCCGAGACCTGGTACAAAGCTGACCAGGGATAGAAATGTCAACCACCAGACGTCCAGTTCACCATCCGAAACGCGGAAGGGCCGCTTCCAGGTCTCCTGGACCGAAGATTCCCTTCGTCCCTCGAATCGGTCGCCATTTAAATCCAATCTTACGGGAAATCGGCACGCCCGAGGACCGCCCCTTCACCCCGGACCCCTTTCAAATCGAAGCCCTGAACAAAATCAAGGACGGCGATGTGATCGTTTCCGCGCCCACCGGTTCGGGTAAGACCTACATCGCGGTGGAAGCCATGGCCGAAGTTCTGGCTCGGGACGGCCGGTCCTGGTACGCCTCGCCTCTCAAGGCCCTGTCCAATTCGAAATTTCATGAATTCGGGGAAAGGTTCGGACCGGAGCGGGTCGGTTTGCTCACCGGGGACCACAAGGTCAATTCCGAAGCTCCCCTGATCGTCGGGACGACCGAAATCCTGCGCAATCAGCTTTACGATGCCATGAGCCGCGGGGAAAACCTGGCCGCCGACCTGGTGGTCCTGGACGAGGCCCACTTTCTGGGCGACCCGGACCGGGGCGTGGTCTGGGAAGAGGTGATCATCTACCTGCCGGCCCGGGTTCGTCTCCTCCTCCTTTCGGCCACCATCGCCAACGCCGAAGAAATCGCCGGCTGGCTCAGCCATGTGCGGGGGGAAAAGGCCGCCACGGTCATGTCCCATGAACGGCCGGTCCCGCTCCATCCTTTGTTTCTTTTCCCGGACGGTGAACTGGTTTCCCTGGGCAAAGGTCAAGCCCTTTCTCCCAAGGTCAGGCATTTTGTCCAGACCAAAAAGGTCCGCGGACCAAGGGGGGGCCGAGCCAGGATATCGTTCGGCCGAATCCTAAGGGTCCTGGATGAAGCCAACTTGTTGCCGGCCATCTTCTTTCTCAAGTCGCGGGCCGACTGCGATGAAGCCCTGTCCAGGAGTCTACCGGTCCAAGACCTCATGGGGCCGGAGCAACGGAGTCGCCTCGAAGGTCGGTTGGAGCAGTTTCTGGAGAAATATCCGTTTTTAAAAACCCATCCTCATTCAAGATATCTGCGCGGGCCGGGCGTGGCCGCTCATCACGCCGGACATATGCCCCACTGGAAACTCCTGGTCGAACGTCTGATGCAGGAGGGCCTGCTCAGAGCCATATTTTCGACCTCCACCGTGGCCGCCGGGGTCAACTTCCCGGCCAGAACCGTGGTGATCTGCCAGAGCGACCGGTTCAACGGCCGGGAGTTCGTCGACCTTAGCGCCACGGACCTGCTGCAGATGACCGGCCGGGCCGGTCGCCGGGGCATGGATCGGATCGGCTTCGCCCTGATCGTGCCCGGACCTTTTCAGGACCCCCAATTGATCCACACCTTGTTCGAGACGCAGCCGGACCCGGTGATCAGCCAGATAAAAATCAACTTTTCGATGGTTTTAAACCTGCTTGAATCCCACCGACCTCCGGAAATAAAACATTTGTTGGACCTGTCCCTGGCCGCCTACCAGCAGGGCCGCTCCCGTCGGGAGGGGGAGATAAGCCGCCTGAACGGACGTCTGGACGGTCTTCTAACCAAGGGAGCTTGCCGGAAGGCCGAGACAGCCTTGATCCTGTGGCAAGGCCGCCTACGTCTGGCCCGGGAGGCTGAGCGCCTGGCCCGAGCCAAACCCGGCCTGGCCTGGGAAAAGGCCCTCGATTCCGCCTTGAAGCCGGGACGTCTGATCGAAGCGACCGGCGGCCGACGCTATTGTGTTCTGGAGAGCAAGGAGAAGCGGGGCCGGGCCGGGGTCCTGGCGGTCCCTGTCCGGGAGGATATGGGCCTGAAAAAAGGCCGATTGCGGCAAAAATGGCTCCCGCTCAACCGGATCGTCGCGCTCTTGGAGACCCGTCTTGACTTGAATCCGGCCGCCAAGCCCGATCAGGCCCTTCGGCTCATCCGGGCGGCGGCCAAGCAGAACCACCCGGCCTTCGACCCGGAAGAACTGACCGCTCAAGACGGGGAAGGTTCGGTGGCCGCTTTAAATTCCCGGTTGGCTGAAATCGAGGCCGAACTCCAGCGGCTGCCCTGCCGCGAGTGCCCCATTTTCAGTCGCTGCTTAGGAGACTCCGGCAGTGAACTTTTCCGGGGCTTGGAACAACTGGAAAGAATGGAAGCCGCGACCCAGACCTCCGGCCGCCTCCTGTGGTCCTCCTTTCTCCGGCATTTCGACTTTCTGAAGCTTGAAGGTTTTGTCGCCCCAAACAGTGAGTTGACCGATGACGGTCAATGGGCCGCCCGGCTCAGGCTGGACCACCCGCTGCTCATTGCGGCCGGCATCAGGGCTCGGGCCTGGCCGGAGGACGATCCGGCTTTGCTGGCCGGGGTGAT
>ENA-OSEO01004186-OSEO01004186.1-sediment-metagenome-genome-assembly--contig:-NODE-4186-length-15620-cov-3.441356_pt1 | contig 15620 bp, 14 predicted proteins | sample MGYA00237883_ERZ534232 | MGnify/ENA metagenome assembly ERZ534232 | reverse complement strand
ACGCCTTCGCCCTGTTGGCCATAATTGCGGTGGGCCTCTTGGGCCTGTTGCTGGCCTATATTTTGCTCAAACAGGTTCTGGGTCCCATCCGGCGGCTGGCCCGGGAGACCACGCCGGCCAGCCCCAGCTCCCAGGCGCCCAATGAAGTAACCGCCCTGAGCCACCGGGTCCATAGCCTCATGGAGGGCATGGATCAGGCCCAGATAGAACTGGAGCGGAGCCAGGAGCACCTGGCCCAGGCGGAGAAGTGGGTCTTGGTGGGGAAACTGGCCGCCGGCGCAGCCCACAGCATCCGCAATCCCCTCACTTCCGTGAAGATGCGCCTCTGGTCCATGAACCGTTCCGTGGACTTGAATGTCCCCGAGAGGGAAGACCTGGAGGCCATTTCCGAAGAGATTCGGCACATAGACACAATTGTCAGCAATTTTCTGCAGTTTTCCCGGCCCCAAAAGCTCATGAAGGAAAAGATCAGCCCCTCGGAAGTGGTGGACCAGGCCCTGAAGATCATGAAGAATCGCCTGCATCTCTATGGCGTGCAGGTGAAACTTGACCGCCGGGACCGCCTGCCGGAGATCATGGCCGATTCCGAGCAACTACGGGAGGTCCTGGTCAACCTGATGGTCAACGCCTGTGAAGCCATGGTGGGAGGGGGCGAACTCACCATTCAGGAAGAGGAAGGAGACGATGCGGAATTGGGGCGGGTGGCCATCCTCAAGGTCACGGATACCGGCCCGGGTATTGCCCCAGCCATTCAGGACCAGGTGTTCCACCCCTTTTTCAGCACCAAGGAGGAAGGCACCGGCCTGGGCTTGGCCATCGCCAACCGCATCGTCAAAGACCACGGCGGCAGGCTGGAACTCCACTCCCGGGAAGGCCGGGGGGCCACCTTTATTATCACCTTGCCATTTCTAAAGGATCAGGCATGGGCCACATCTTAATCGTCGACGATGATCCGCAGCTGCGCCAGAGCTTTGAAAAGCTTCTCACCGCCGAAGGCCACCGGGTAAGGACTGCGCCCACCGGGGAAGCGGCCCTGGAGATGGTTAAGGCCGCGGCCCCCGACCTGGTGATCATGGACGTGCGCTTACCCGGTAAGAGCGGCCTGGAAACCTTCCGGGCCATGCATGAGACCGAACCCAAGCTGCCGGTGATCATCATGACCGCCTACGGCACCACCGAGACCGCGATTGAGGCCACCAAGCTGGGGGCCTTCGAATACGTGCTCAAGCCCTTCGATATTCCCGACATCCTGGCCCTGATCGCCCAGGCCCTGGACGCGGGGCGCTTCATGCGTTCCCGGGTGGAGATGAACGTGCCCCCGGACGCCACCTCCGGGGACGCCATCATCGGCAACAGCAAACCCATGCAGGAGGTCTACAAGGCCATCGGCCGGGTGGCGGCCACCGACGCCACCGTGCTCATCCGGGGCGAATCCGGCACCGGCAAAGAACTGGCGGCCCGGGCCATTTACCAGCACAGCCTCCGGGCCGACAAACCCTTCCTGGTGATCAATTGCGTGGCCATCCCTGAGACCTTGCTGGAGAGCGAACTCTTCGGCTACGAGAAAGGCGCGTTCACCGGTGCGGTCAATCGCCGGGTGGGAAAATTCGAACAGGCCCACGGCGGCACCGTCTTCCTGGATGAAATCGGGGACATGCCCTTCAGCATCCAATCCAAGATCCTCAGGCTGCTCCAGGAAAAGAGCATCGAACGCCTGGGAGGACGGGAACCCATCCCTGTGGACGTGCGCATCCTGGCGGCCACCAACCGGGACCTGGAGGCCGCCCTGGCCGCGGGCCGCTTCCGGGAGGACCTTTATTACCGCCTGAAAGTGGTCACCCTCTGGCTGCCTCCCTTAAGGTCCCGGGTGGCTGATATTTCCCTGCTGGCTGAATACTTCCTGGCCCGCTTCGCCCGGGAGATGGACCTCCCCAACCCCGGCATGACCCTGGAGGCCAAGGCCATGCTCAATAACCACCAATGGCCCGGCAACGTCCGGGAGCTGGCCAATGCCATGCAAAAAGCCTTGATCTTCAGCCGGGGCTATCCCATCCACCCCGAGGATATCTCCCGGGCCATCGGCAGGGAAGGCGCGCCCCCCCGGGCCGACGACGACCTCACCCGGGAAAGCATTCGCCAGTGGGTGCGCCAGGCGCTCCTGGCCGGCGCCGGAGACAATTTGTTTGAAGCCTTTATGGACCGCTTTGCGGCCCTGGTGGTCAGCGAGGCCCTGGACCTGACCGCCGGCAACCGCACCCGGGCCGCCAAACTCCTGGGAATTTCCCGGCCCACCCTGCTCTCCAAGATCGATAGATACCACCTGAAAGTGGAGACCTCCATCAAGAGCGACCAGGGCTGAACCCTGTTTAAACCACCTCACTCCCCCAAATCCCTCCCCGGGGATGCAGAAGCCGCCCTGGCAGTGGTCCAGTGGCCGGAAAAACCTGGGGCCGCCAGACAGACAAAATAGCAGCTGACGGCTGGGATTCTTTTACGAAATGTAAAAAAAATCGACACTCCCTTCTTAGCCAATTGTCTGGTCGTTGGCTGATCATGCTTATTTTCCTGGGACTTAGACTCCTCCGCCCTCATCGTCTGTTTGGCACGGCCATTGCTTTTAAGGGTCGATAACAGGAGTAAAGTCCGTGAATTCTCCAGGCAAAATCCTCATTGCGGACCGCAATCGTCATGTACGGGAATTTCTGCGGCGGGAACTCCAGGCCGAGGGCTACCAGGTGGAGGTGGCCCGGGATGGCCGGGACGTCCTCAATATCCTCCACGGCCATAATTCCCCGGACCTCCTGATTCTGGACCTGGAGTTACCTTACGTCACCGAACTTAAGGTTTTGGAACTGCTGCATGAACAGCTACCTTCGCTGCCGGTGGTCATTCACTCCTTCCCGCCGGAATCCGAACGACATTTGCCTGAAGCCGCGGTTTTTCTGGAGAAAAAAGAGGACACCGACCTCCTGAAAGAGGTGGTGGCCGAACTTCTCGGAGGCCATGATCTCTACCCTCCCAGGACCGCTCAAGATTAAAGGGAGGTAAAAAAATAAAATTTCATTGGTTAACAGGTTCCCTATCCCACCTAACCATCATTCATCGCTGTTTAGAGGAGACATCATATGCTGAGTGGATACACCGTATTGATGCTGGCTGATGATTCTCAACCTTACCGGCATTTGGGATGGGTTTTGAAACATAAGGGTTGCCGGGTTCTGACGGTGGAGTCTGAGGACATCCGGAATGCGGCCCCCTTTGTCCGGGAGTTTGACCTGATCCTGGCCCGGATCAATCAGGAGGGCGGAAAAGAATTGGCGTTTCTGAAGCAAGTCAAAGATCTCCACCCTCGGATCAAGATGATTTTGTGCAGTCAGGATGGCGAAACGGCTTTTCCCTTTGAAGCTTACCAGTTGGAAGTCGATGATTATCTCTTGATGCCCTGCCGGTTGACGGACCTCTGGCGGCGGGTGGTGGCCTGCCTTAAAAAAATCTCCGGCAAAGCCAGCTGGTTGGCGGCCGGGAACTGGCAGGCTCCCTCAAACCGGATTCTCTTGGAGAAATGCCAGCGAGTTTTTCAATTTATCCAATATAATCTGGATTCTTCCACGGCGGCCCTGCAACCCGTGATAGATACTCCTGCCTCCGGTCTGGATCAGAAATTGCTGGGCAAGCTTCACGAAGTCTCCGCCCGGCTGGAGGTCTTACAGGAGATGACGGAGGGTTTTATGCGGAGTATTTCCGGGATGAACCCTCTGCCCTGGGCCATCCCCCTTGAAGGCTCCGGACGGCTTTCCGCGCACCCTGGTTAAATCGCTCTTGAGGAAGCCATAATTTGCTGCCATCCCCCCCAGTCAGCCCGGGCCTCTTGAAAAGCACGGATTATTTCCCATTTATTTTTTCGCAGTACTCTGCTATGCCAGACCTATCAGGCCAGTCAATTTTTAGGAAATGGTGATGTAGATGGGGAACTTATGGGACTTGCAGATGATGTTCGGGAAACTGGCCCTGGCCGCCATCATCGGCGCGGCCATCGGCTTTGAGAGAGAAACCCACGGCCAGGCCGCGGGCCTGCGCACCAATATCCTGGTTTGCGTCGGGTCCTGCCTGTTGATGATGCTCTCTTTGCACATGGAGTCCCTCTACCGCCACCTGGACCAGACCCATTCGGTGGTGCGCCTGGACCCGGCCCGGATCGCCTCCTATGCCATCGCCTCCATGGGTTTCCTCGGCGCAGGCGCCATCATCACCGGCAGGGGGACCGTCAGGGGCCTGACCACCGCGGCCAGCCTCTGGATTGTCACCGGTATGGGCCTGGCGGTGGGCGCGGGTTATATCTTACCTGCGGTTTTCAGTATGGCCATCAGCCTCTTGATCCTTTATGGATTCCGCCGTATCAAGCCCGTCTTCTCCCGGGATGAGCACACCATTCTTACTTTAAAGTATGACAAAATGGATAAGCCCCTGGACCAGATTAAAGCGATCCTCAATGATTACGCGATCTCCATCCAATTCGTTAACTATAGAGTAGAATTTCCTTCGGAAGCGGTAACCTATCGGCTACGCCTGCAAAGCAAGGAAAATAAACCCTGGGGGCAGATCGTCAAAAGACTTTCTGAAAGCCAGGGGCTGCAAGCAATCACCTGGGAAGAAGGCGAAGTGCCTTAAAAAATATTTTTCCTTTGCGTCTTGGCGTGAGCTATAATCCGTTAATCCCGCCTGTTCCCCCGAAAAAAAATCGGCTTGTATTGATTTTTCCAATCCCGTGCCTACTTTTTAGCCAAAGACCATTGAGCCATTGCGGCAACCATAGCTACAAGGAGAACCATTATGTCTTGTGTGGAAAAAATTAAACACGGCTATCGGGTGGACGGTTTGGACCTGCTCCGGGCCAACTGCGGCTGCGGCGGCCTCACAGGGCCCGGGGGCGCGGGAACAGGGGATTGCTGCTTTACTTTCTCCCAGGTCAAAAGTGAGGGAGATAAAGTCACTTATTTCGGCAAACACACCACCCCCAACACCACCAACAATTATGAATGGGGCTATCGGGTAAAAAAAGACGGCCACGAAGTGGACGTAAAGGTGCTGGACACCCGGGGGCCCAAGAACTTCAAGTTTGGCGGCATTGAACCCCCGCCCCTGTCGGCCTTTACGGCCAAGGGCTGGAAAGTGGTGGACCAATATGAGCGGCCCGTCGAGGGTACCGGCGAGCCACTACCGGAGTGGTGCGCCAGCGCGGAGTCGGCCTGTGAGCGGCCGCTGGTGGAAAAGGAAACGGGCAAAGGCGATAAGAAGTAGTTCAGAACCCTGCGGCGTCAAAAAATCAAGGGAATCCGTGGTCTGTTTACTCTAGGGCTTCCCTAAGGCATTCAGAAAAACCTAAGAGTTTCTTTCCCCCGGCAGACCGGCCCCAACCACCGGCAAGACCGTAGCGGGAGGGGCTTTCGGGGTCATCGGCGTCCTGCCGGTGACCCCGGGAGTATTTTATCTCCAAATCTTGAGGCATACACCTCCGTCGCTTTCCCCTGCCACCCTTGACAAACCCTTCCGGGCGATGGCAAATTGCCCAAAAAAATTGAAACGAACTCTTCATGAAAAGCTACCGTCAAGAACTCTGGTTCCAGGTCCCCGGCCGCCGGGCCTTCGTCAACATTACGCCCCAGGTGGAGCGCTGCCTGCAAGAAAGCGGCATCACCGAGGGCTTGGTGCTGGTGAATGCCATGCACATTACCGCCTCCGTCTTTATTAACGATGACGAATCCGGTTTGCATCACGACTACGAGGTCTGGTTGGAGAAGCTGGCTCCCCATGCGCCGGTCTCCCAATACCGCCACAACGTGGGGGAAGACAACGCCGACGCTCATATGAAGCGGCAGATCATGGGCCGGGAAGTGGTGGTGGCCGTCACCAACGGCAGGCTGGACTTCGGCACCTGGGAGCAAATTTTTTACGGCGAGTTCGACGGGGGGCGGCGCAAACGGGTGCTGGTGAAGATTATCGGGGAATGAGCCGGAATTAAGGGAAAAAAGAGGGGACAGGTCTTTACCTGTCCCCCGCTTATCAATCGGCCCCGCTTATTTCTTGGCGGCCGGGGCCTTCTCAAACTTGACCCCCTGCTCGCGCATCTTCTTCATGTACTTTTCCGGGTCTTTCTGGAATTGGGCGTCGCAGCCTTTACAACAGAAATAGATCCGCTCGCCCTTATAGTCCACATAGATGTCCTTGTTGATCTTGCCGCTCAATACCGGGCAGGTGGTTTGGACCGGGGGCGAGGCCGCGGCCAGTGCCGGCCCTGCCAGGAATAGGGCCAAAACCAGAGTCAAGATAACCGCTTTGATCATTTTCATCTTCCTTCACCTTTAACTGGAATTGAAATAATTTATATTAAAATAAAATATAATCCTTAGATTGTGGTTTGTAAATTGTATGGACGTAATTTCGCCGCAATTTTGACAGCAAATTTTTCCGCGCCTCTTTTGTAAAGGGAATTTTTCATGGATAATTTTATCAAAATTCTCAGAATCCGAAGAGCTTGATATCGGCGAGCCATTCGCTGGGACTTGGAAATACCAAAGGCAGGGCCATGGCTGACCCTGCCTTTGGTTCTCATCCGGCTGATTAAACTTCCTAAGCCCCCAGACCACTAGTTCCAGGAGACCGAAGCCAAGAAGAAACAGATTTCTCTGTATGGTTATTATCCTTGGCCTTGAGAAGTCCCTCTGCCTTGGGCGGCGGCCAAGGGACCAACCAGCATCCGGGCCTCCTGCTCCAACTGCCTTTTCAGGGCCATAACGTCCCTGATGTAGTGATCCTTGAACCACTTGGCATTGTAGCGCTTTAAGACTTTTTTGGGGGAACGGCCCCGGAGGGCCGCTACGCCCACCCGGATATTGCCGAGGGGGTCAGTCAGCAATTGATAAGGAACCGGACAATACTCGTTGATACCCATAGGGCCCCAGAAGGGGCTGTGCCCGATCCGGTCGCCGTCCCAGCCGTTGCCTTCGATCCAAGCCACGGCCGCGGCCAGAAAGGGATTGACATGATTATGCTCGCTGGAGCGCTTGACCTCTTCCCACCAGGGGGACGGCATGACCTGACCGTGCACCACCGGGGGTGGGGCCTGCTCCCACCAGTTCGTGTCAGTTCTGGCGGTTCCCGGCAGGAGGAGCAAGAAAAACATAAGGGCCAAGGAGGCCCGAGCTATCCCAAAATTTTCTCCCTTAAAGGTGTGATAGTGGTCATGGAGATACTGATCTCCTTTTTGTTGAATTTGTTAACTGCTCTAGCCTCTGGAGATCCAGAATCTGTAATGGTCCCTGGGGCCCTAGTGGACCTTGGGGCCGGAGGATATGCTTGCTAGTCCTGAATCAGGCCGGAGCGGATTTCTGGACAGCCGGCAGCCCGGCATTCCAGACGCCATTCTCTTGGGAGGCAATTTTTTGCCGGGGATAAGGAAGGTCTCTAGGTGTACCGGGGCGGGATTCTGATAGATCTTCAGATTCTGAAGCAGTGTTGGTTAAAAATATACCTGAAAAGACCTTGGCTGGCAACATCGCGGATACCCGGGCCGGCTCTTGTGGCCGAAAAGCCGCCTGCTTCGAGCATCCAGAAAATCCCGGATTAACCCGTGACCCGCTAGGCCGATACTAGAACGCGATTCAAAATTATCCGCAAGTTTTCCATATTATAGGGCTTTTGGATAAACCCCGCCAGGCCTTTGCCCACAAACTTCTGAGTCACATCCTGCTCGTTGTAGCCGCTGGAAAGGATCACACAGACGTCCTGACGTAAGTGGCGCAGATCCCTCAGGACTTCATCGCCGCTCATCTCCGGCATGGTGAGGTCCAGGATGACGCAGTCGATCTCTTGCGCGCCGGCCCGGAAGATCTCCAGGGCCTCCCGCCCCCGGGCCGCAGTCAGAACTTTAAAACCCAGGATGGAGAGCATCTTGGTTCCCACCCGGCGCACGTTGTCATCATCATCCACCAGTAAAACGGTCTTGCCGGGAGACAGGGGAACACTAGGTATGGTGATGGGCACTTGGTCTTCCGGCGTCCAGGCTAAGGCCGGCAACAGGATCTTGAAGCTCGTACCTTTACCCGATTCGCTGTAGACTTGGATGGCCCCCTGGTGTCCCCGGATGATGCCCAGAACCACCGCCAGGCCGAGCCCCCGCCCTGTGAATTTGGTGGTAAAAAAGGGATCGAAGATGCGTCGCCGGGTTTCTTCATCCATGCCGGAACCGGTGTCCGTCACTTCCAGGAAAACATACTTGCCGTCCGGCAGTTTGTCGTCCAGGTAACTCTCGGCCAGGTAGGACCGGTCGCACTCCATGACCCCGGTGGTCAACGAGATAACGCCGTTCTGGTCGCCCAGGGCCTCGGAGGCGTTGGTAATCAGGTTCATAATGACCTGGCGCAGTTGGGTGGCATCAGCCTCCACCGCCGGAAGTTCTGAGGCAAAGGAGTAGCGCAGCACAGCCTTCTTGGAGATCGAGACTTCCAGCATCTGGGCCATCTCCCGGACGATCTCCGAGAGGTCGTAGCGGCCGACCACGAACCGGCCCCGGCCGGAGTAGGCCAACATCTGGCGGCAAAGGTCGGCGGCGCGTTGGGAAGCCCGGGCGATCTCTTCGATGCTGGGGCGGGCCGGGGACGTGCGTGAAAGGGAATATAACGCCAGGTCAGCGTTGCCCAAGATGGCCATGAGCAGGTTGTTGAAGTCGTGGGCGATACCGCCGGCGAGGACACCCAGGCTCTCAAGCTTTTGGACTTCCAGCATCTGGGCTTCGAGCTTGCCCCGCTCCTCCTCGGCCTGGCGGCGCTCGGAAATATCCCGGGCGACAAATACCGATCCCAGCAACTCTCCATGCTGGCCTTTTAGAGGCGAAGCGCTCAGCAGGAAATCCTCGCCCAGTTTTTGCTGGAGAAGCTCCTGGATAGACGCCAGGTCATCGCCAGATTCCGGTTGCAGGGTGGACGAGGGGGTTGGCGTCGCAGGCTCATGGAACAGCTCCTGGCACTTCATACCCACGGCCTCCTGAACCTTCACCCCCAGTTTTTCTGCCATGGCCTGGTTGATTTTGACGATGTTATTCTGATCATCAATGATGGCTATAAGTTCGGGGACGGCATCAAAGGTGCGCTCCCAATCATTGCTGGCGCGGCGCAAGGATATCAAGGTTTCTTGTAATTTTTGGGAAATATCCTGGAAGGCCCCGGCCAATTCCCCGATTTCATCACTGCTCCGGATGTCTGCCAACACCTCCTTAATTTTGCGGTCTCCTTCATGTTCTGAGGTTTCCAATAAGAGGACCCCTTGCCGCAACCGGGCCAGGGGTTGGGTTATGCGGCGGACGGCGATGATTCCCACGCAGACCGAGGCGATTACTGCCAAAAAAATGCCGAGCAACATGTTGCGCCGGGCCTGGACTATGGGAGCGTAGGCTTCGCTCTGGAGTTGCTGGGCGCCGATGATCCAGTCGGTCCCAGGAATATGTTTTAAAGACAAGAGCATGGCTATTCCCCGGGAGTTCACCGTTTCGCCGATGCCGGCAAAACCATTGATGGCCGCATCAAACAACCGGTTAACCCCGGGAGGCACATCCCTCTTTAACACCCTGGCATCTTGGGGATGGAGGATCATCAGCCTGGACTTGTCATAGACATAGATATAGCCGGTCTTGCCTATCTTGGTCTTCCGCAAACCTCCCAGGGCGTTGGGAGATAAGATCTGTACCGAGCAGCCCAACATCCCCAAAATCTGATGATGAGAACCGCGCAATAACGCGGTAAAGGTGAGCACCGGTTGGCCGGTGCGTTTCGAGATATAGGGAACCCCGATTATGCCTCGCTGTTCTTTCATGGTCCGCTGGAAGTACTCCCGGAAGGAAACGTCCACGCCTCTTACTTGAGGAAAGGTGGGATAATCCACCCAAATCCGACCGTTTTTATCCAGAATGAACATGCCGTTTTCAAACTTCGGGAAGATCTCCACCAGTTTGCCTAAGCGCTTTTCTAACGTGGGTAGGTCATTTTTTTCCAGAGCTGACACCGGTATGGCCAGGGATGCGACCCGGGCATCCCTTAAGGAATCGTCGAGAAACCGGGCGATGGATTCGGAGGTGGTTTGGGCCACCGCATCTACCCCGGATAAAATCGAGTTCTTGATGGATTGCTGGAGAAATTGAAGGTAAAAAAAACCGGTGACCCCAAGGGCCATAGTAGTAATAATCGCCAGAAGAATAATGGTTTTGGTTCTGAGAGTCATCGTGGTTTACTTGGCGTCTTTCTCTAGTTGAGCTGCTGATGCAGGTTTAAAAGTCTAGCTATGAAACGGCCTTGCACGATTATTTTTTACCAAAATTTTTTATACTAGTTTTTTTATCTAAGTATAGCATAATCGGTGAGAAAATTTCTTTCCCCAGGTTTAGGCCGTATCGGCCCCCCAAATACCAGATACCTCCTTACTGAGCAAACAATTCACCCACAGGGCGGAACCAACTAGTGGTGGTGATGCGGAAGCAAGGCTAAAGCCCCAGGTGCCTGACGCCATCGGCCCTGGCAAAATTCTTGGGCGTCCCTTTTGAACAGGGAGGTGATCACCGGATTGGAGCAAAAAAGATAGTGCTCACGGTTAGGCAGCTACAAAATGCCTGAAGATATCTATTTCCTGGAGTCTCCCGGACCTACTTCAAAGAAACCGGTAAAGGTCGGGCCCGTCGATTTACCGGCCTCTCGATAAACCTCCAAGTCGGCTTCGTAGAGCCTTTTGAAAATCTCACATTTAGAGGGATCGCCAAGATTTTGCTGCAGGCACCTTTCATAAGCTGCTTTAGAATTTTCGAGATCCTGTTTAGCCTTGGCTTGGGCGGTGGTCTCACACCCATTGGCAAAGGCCAGGGCTACTATCAGCATAAAAACTGCTAACCGCGTGTTCATATTTTATCCTGGGGATCGGGGGTTAAAGTCCTGCCACGATAATCCCCCCTCTCCCCCTATTTCTTTTCTTCCTCTCCCCCTGCCAGCAGGCCGGATTTTTTTAAGGCGGCCACACCGCCCTGGAGGTTGACGGCGTTACAGAGGCCCGCGGTCTCTAGTTGGCGCAGGGCTTCGTAGGAACGGACGCCGGAGTTACAGACCACGAAGAGGCGTTTATCCGCGGGGATTTCGGCGAAGCGGTCTTTCAGGGTCTCCTGGGGGATGTTGAGCCAGCGCTCCCCGAAAAGGTCCACATAGGGCGCGGCGTTCTGCGCTCCCCGGACATCCAGGCAAATGGTATCCTCGGGCTGGTCAGTGAGGAAGCATTTTTCGAATTCGGCCACGTCCGTAGTGCGGTTATAACCGTCCAGGATGTTTTCCGCCGTATTGGCCACGGCGTTGACGATATCCATGGCCGCGGCAAAAGGCGGCGCGTAGGCCACCTCCAGGTTGGAGAGGTCCTCCAGGGTGGCCCGCCGGGGGAGAAGGGCGGCAATGCTGTTAATCCGCCCCACCAGGGCGTCGCCGTTGGCCCCCAGGCCCTGGACCCCCAGGAGGCGCCGGGTTTTCTTCTCCACCACCAGATCCAGATACATCAGGTCCTGGCCGGGGTAGAAATGGGCCCGGTCCGCCTGGATCACCAGGGCGGAGATGGCGTCCAGGCCCTCCCTTCGGGCCGCGGTGAGGCTCAAGCCGGTGGCGGCCACGGCCATATCGAAGGTCTTCAGGGTGAAGCTCCCCACAATGCCCGGGAAGGTGGCGGCCCCTCCGGCCAGGTTGGTGCCGATGACCCGGCCCTGGCGGTTGGCCAGGGAGCCCGAAGGGAAATGGACCCTTTTGCCGGTAAGGAGATGAATATTCTCAATACAATCGCCGCCCGCATAGATATCCGGGTCGGAGGTCTGGAGCCGCTGGTTGACCACCACGCCCCCGGAAGGACCGGCCAGCAGCCCTGAGTCCCTCGCCAGTTGAGAGTTGGGGGCCACCCCCAGGGCGGTAATTACCAGGTCCGCGTCCAGGGTGCGGCCAGCGGTCACCACCTCAAGGGCATAATCCCCCCGGCCAGCGCGGATTTCCTTAACGGTTTCCTGGAGATGCACGGTAATTTCATGGCCTTCCAGGTTTGTTAAAACCATGCGGGCCAACCCCGGGTCCAGCACCCCGGGGAGCACCTGGGGGGCGATTTCCACCAGGGTGGTCTCCACGCCCCAGAGGTCGCTCAGGGCCTCCGCCATTTCTAGGCCCACGGCACCGGCGCCGATAATCACCGCTTTTCCCACCTGGCCTTGAGAGATCTGCTCCCGCACCACCAGGGCGTCATTGAGGTTGGCGACCCGCAGCACCTGGGGGAGATCGCCGCCGGGGACGGTAAGCCGCCTGGGGTGGCTGCCGGTGGCCAGGACCAGCTTATCATATGGCAAGTCCTCCTCCTGACCATTATCCAGGTGATGCACTTTAACCGTCTTGCTCTCTCGGTCCACCGCCAGGGCCCGGGTGCGGGTCATGACCCGCACGTCCTTGGCGTTTTCAAAAAACTCCGGCGTGCGTTCCATATGGAAGCTGGTGCTCATCAACTCCTTGATATCACTAAGGTCTCCGGAGATATAATAAGGGATGCCGCAACCGCCGTAGGAGATATACTCCCCTTGATCCACCATGGTGACTTGAAAATCCGGGCGCAGCCTTTTTAAGCGGCAGGCTACCTTGGGGCCCAGGGCTACCGCGCCGATGATAACCACCCGTTGTTGGTCCATAGGGTTTCCTCAGGAAAAATTCAGGGTTAGGCCTCACGCCAAGACGCCAAGGCGCAAAGTAAGATGCAGAATATATTCATAATTTGAGGCTGAACCAAAGGTCCAGGAACTCCTGCCTAAAAAAGAGGCTCCTAATTTTTCTAGAAAGTATATTGCAAGGTCAAGAGGGGAGCATAATGATAAGGGACATTTTTCCCGGCCACGTCCACGGCCAGGCCCCCGGCGAAACTCCAATGCTCATTTAAATTATACTCCCAGCCCACCACCAGGCCCATAAGGGCCTGGGCCGCCAATCGGGATTGGGGACCCAGGAGGTTGCCCCCCTGCCAGTTGCCGTAAAACTCCAACAGCAGCGACCATTTCTCCGTAAGTATCCACTGGGCGCACACGTTTAAAGTCACCAGGTCCCGCTCATGAATCCGTTCGCCGTCCACCGTGGCGGTGGTGGGCATGGTGTACCACAGGTTGGCATAAAGATAAATGGGACGCAACCATTTGGAGAGATTGAGCCCGGGGGGTTAATGTATAGGCGCCGCTTCCCAAAAGGTCGGTCCCCAGTCTGGCGGGATTGAGGCGGCGGTGGTGGCCGGTGGGGAAGCCGAAACCTGCAAACGCGGTACAGGTGGGGAGCAGCGCGGTCTCTACCTGGAACTGGTATTTGATAGCCAGGGTGGTATCCCCCAGGCCGCCGAAGTTCGCGGAGCCCACCCCCGGGGAGGTAGGCAATTCTGCGCTCCGGGCCCAGTTATGCAGGTACGGCACTAACAGCCACATCTCCACGTTGGGGGCAGGACCGAAGGTGAATTGCACGGGCAGTAGCAGGGAGTAGAAATCGCCGTGGCTGCTGACCCGGCGCCAATTGGGGGAAAACTGTCCGCCCTGAAAGTTGAAGGCGGCCAGGGGTTGAACGGCGAATTCCCCCTGGCCGATGGGTACCGCGGTGTCGGTAATGAGCGGGCCTAAATTATTGGCCGGCGGTTTGTCCGGATCAAGATAGGCCGATCCCCCGGCTAGAGAGGGTGCCGCTAGAAGCCCTAATAATATCAAGCCGAGCAAGACTAACCGGGACCTCATGGCCGCCCAAGTTCAAGTTTCAAAGCTGATACCAAAGAGGCATGAAAGCCGGAAAAAACATCGGCCAATTAATTACAGCCACCAGTCAATTTTAAAAGTAAGGTCTTGGATGCCCCCACTGATTACCGGTCACTGGTCACTGCTCACTTACCGGCCCCTATCCCCCTTCCTCGATTTCCCTCTGCCAGGCCGCCAACTCCTCCAGGGCCCGGGCCGCATAGGCCGCGCCCCTAAGCTTCTTGGGCATGCGCCCGGGAAGCGGGGGGAAGAGGCCGAAATTGACGTTCATGGGCTGGAAATCCTTGGTGTCGGTATTGGTGAGATGGTGCACCAGCGCGCCCAGGGCCGTAGCCCGGGGGGGCGTCACCAAAGGCCGCTCCTGAACCTGGCGGGCGGCGTTGATCCCGGCCAGCAACCCCATGGCTCCGGATTCCACATATCCTTCCACCCCGGAGACCTGTCCGGCCAGAAAGAGTTGGGGCGATTTGAAAAAGTTGAGGTGCGGGCTCAACAGCCCCGGGGAACGGATAAAAGTGTTGCGGTGAATGGAGCCCAGGCGCACGAACTCAGCCTGCTCCAGACCGGGAATGAGGCGGAAGACCCGTTCCTGCTCCCCGTATTTCAGTTTGGTCTGGAAGCCCACCAGGTTATAAAGGGTGCCTTCCCGGTTTTCCTGTCGGAGTTGGGCCACCGCAAAGGGCTGCCGCCCGGTCTTAGGATCGGTCAGCCCCACGGGCTTTAAAGGGCCGTAAACCAGGGTGAGATACCCCCGAGCAGCCATCACCTCGAGGGGCAGGCAACCCTCAAAATAGCGAGGCTCTTCAAAAGATTTCAAGGGCACCTGCTCCGCGGCCGTCAAGGCCTGGTAAAACGCGGCATACTCCTCTGCGGTGAAAGGACAGTTCAGATAGTCGTCCCCGGCGCCGTAGCGGGAGGCCCGGAAGACCTTGGAGCGATCCAGGGAATCGGCCTGGACAATGGGGGCGATGGCGTCATAAAAATGCAGGTGCTCCTGGCCGGTGATCCGTGCCAGGGCGCCGGCCAGGGCGTCCGAGGTTAGGGGACCGGTGGCCAGGACGGTAGTCCCCTGCCCTGGCAGTGCTGTCACTTCCTCCCGGACAATCTCCACCAAGGGCTCTTTCTCCAGGGCCGCGGTGAGGTAAGCGGCAAAGGCCTCCCGGTCCACGGCCAGGGCCTTGCCTGCGGGGACCCGGGTGGCCGCGGCCGCGGCCAGGAGCAAAGAGTTAAGCCGCCGCATTTCCTCCTTGAGGAGGCCCACCGCGTTCTCCACATTATCTGCTCTAAGGGAATTGCTGCAGACCAGCTCTCCCAATAAGGGGGATTGATGCGCCGGGGAAAACCGCCGGGGCTTCATTTCATAAAGCCGGACCTCAACCCCCCGGCGGGCCGCCTGCCAGGCCGCCTCCACCCCCGCCAGCCCGCCGCCGATGATGGTTACTTGCTGGTTTTCTGTTTTCTGTTTTCTGTTTTCTGTGGCCATCTCAGAGGCGCGGAATTTAAAAGGGGACTGTTGGTTAACTGCGGCTGATGGTGTGAATATGCTATTTTTTGCTTTTCATCCCTTTGCTGCCGCATTGAAAAGATTTTTTCCGCCCAGGCTGGAAAGCCTGTGCTACCACTAATTCGTCGCCGGGGCGGCCTCCTGGTGGCTGCATTCGTCCCGGGGACAGAGGATTTTCTTGCCTTTTTTCATAAGCCAGGGAAACTGGCATTGTGGGCAGGGCTGGTCCAGGGGCGGCTGGTTCATGGTGAACTGGCATTTGGGGTAGTTGCTGCAGCCATAAAAGAATCC
>ENA-OSEO01004185-OSEO01004185.1-sediment-metagenome-genome-assembly--contig:-NODE-4185-length-15622-cov-6.848247_pt1 | contig 15622 bp, 18 predicted proteins | sample MGYA00237883_ERZ534232 | MGnify/ENA metagenome assembly ERZ534232 | reverse complement strand
TTTGGCGAGGCTACACTAGCAAATCATGCCCTCTGGGCTTAGACCAAAGCCGGGCCCTCTGGACCCGGATTTTTACTCGATCCTATCTCCGGCAAAGCTCACCCGAAAGAGACCGCGTCCCTGGAAACCAGGTTGAGGCCGCAGCTCGATTGCGGTCTCACAACTCAAATCAACCTGAGAGTTTTTTGCTATCCGGTGCAATTTAGAAGGGGATTAGATCAATCGAAATTATTGACAATAAAGCCTAAATAATATCTAATTATATACAAAATTTCAAAGGGATGGCCCGATACACCTATGAGAACCTGATTCCCGAAGCCTCTTTTTGAAATCGGAGCCCAGGATTACACGATGGCACCGACCGCCATCCGAAGGCAGCAAGGCGAGAGCCACTGTTCACCGCAAAGGAGGCTTCTGATGAAAAGGCTGGACGTTCCAAAAGATTCGCTGCCGCCCCCTTCGACTCGGTCGCTTCACAATAGACGGAAATACGTCAGATACAAGGCCAAAGAGGGAGCATTGGTTTCCCCGGTAGCCAAGAGCAGAAAGTACTGGAGGATCCTGGATGTCAGCTTGGGTGGAATGTCTTTCCGGTACATCCCCTGTGAAGACCTGAACGGATTCAGTGAAATTGATATCGTGAACCAGGAATCTCTTCTTGCCGAATTCATTCGAAGGTACACGCTTCCTCAGGAAAGCAGTCCTCCAGGATGATTTTCCACTTGTCTCAACAGCTTTTTGGTGCCAGAGAATAACAGACCAGCCGGTAATGAGGCCTGACAACGAAAGCGATTCTACGCCGTATCGTTGAGCATAAGAAAAGGGCCTCCGCGCCGGTTTTGCTTGACATAGCAATGTTTTTCCTCCAATCCGTTAACCTCCAGCCAGGAGGTGCCCTATGGAGAATTCCCTCAAAATGTGCAAGGCCCGGTCCTGACAGGATGTTCATTCTGTTTGAAGGACTCAAGAGGTTGGTTACTTCGAAAAAGGCAGTCCATGTCTGACAGCACAGAGATATCCGGCCGCGCGGAACCCTTGAAGGAAACCGAGCAGCAGCTCAGGGAAACCGTGGAGTTTCTTCGGCGGCGGCTTGCAGAGCAGACTGCGGAACTGGCAAGGGCCAGGGAACTCCTGGAAATGGCAAGCCTTGAGCGGCGGAAAGCCGAAGAAGCCCTGAAGGAAAGCGAAGAAAAGGTCCGGACGATCATTCAGAGCATCGACAGGGACAAAAAGGGGGAACCGGCAGGATTCAGAGGGATCGCCCGGGATGTCACCGAGCGAAGAAGAGTCATGCGGGAAATAGAGGCGCTGCATGAGATGAAGGAAAAATTTCTCAGCCATCTCGCTCACGAGCTCATCACGCCTGTCGCTGTGATCGAGGTTTCTCTCGATCAGCTTTACAAAGGCGGTGTTCCAAGACCCGAGCTGGAAAGAATGCACGGAAGGGTCCGGCGCAGCCTCGATCGCTTGAAGGACATCCAGGAAATCGCCCACGAGATCATGAACCCTTTTGAATACAGGGCTCAGTCATTCGGCTTGGACACCATCACACTCCGGATCTTGGAGAGCATTCGCGCCAGAAGCGCTCACAGACTCTTGACGATTAATCCCAACCTGCCGGCCATTGCGGTGGATCACGTGGATCCCAGGGTCTACGAGAGAGTTCTCACCACGCTGCTCAAGAACGCCGTCGAGAACACGCCCGATGAGGGGCAAATCGATGTGTCTGTCGAGCAGGTCTCTAAAGGGATCCTGCTGAGTGTGGTGGACCGCGGTGTGGGTATTCCGGAGAGCGACGTCCAGTCTGTTTTTGAAGGATTTTACCACACCCAGCAGGACGGTCTTTACTCCACCAGAAGGCCATACGACTTCGACGCCGGCGGCAAAGGGCTCGAACTCTTGCGGTTAAAACTCCTGGAGCGGGAAGGCGCCTTCAGACTTTCCTTTGAAAGCAAGCGGTGCCGCTACCTCGTGACGAAAGCCACAGGCTGTATAGGGACCATATCCCGGTGCCCACACATCACCTCCAGGGAGGACTGCCTTGGATCGGGAGGAACAAGCTTTTCCGCGCTCTTTCTCAAAGTTTCGCAGTGAGAAGGTTCTTTCTGCGGATGAGGGCCTTGACGTCCTTTTCGACGTCCATGGGTTTGAAGGCGGGTGAAACGCCGGCATAGAACATGGCGGTGGAGAGGGTGCCGGGGGTGGGCGTGAAGATCTGCACGTCCGTCGATCGGAGTCCCAGGCGCCTGATCTTGCGGGCCATGGACTGAACATGGTCCCACCTCTCTCCCGGGTGGCCGACAATCAGGTAGGGAGCCAATTGAATCTTGCGGCGAAGCCTCCGGTTGATGGAGTCAAAAAGGCGGACGAAGTCTTCCAGCGTGTCGAAAGAGGGCTTTCGCATGAGGCGAAGCACGGTGTCTTCTGTGTGCTCCGGGGCGATCCGCAGGAATCTGCCTGCGTGATGAACCATGATCTCTTCAAGCAGTTCGGGGTGCTTGAGGAAAAGGTCGAAGCGGATCCCGGAACCGACAAGGATCTTTTTGACTCCCCGAACCTTTCTGCACTCCCTGAGAAGTTCCAGGAAAGGAGTCACCGGGGACAGATGAATGCAAGGCACCGGCTGAAGGCACGACGGTTTGTCGCAGCCGTTCTTCTCGCAATCCATTCCGTACATCTCGGCCGAGGCGCCCCCGATATCTGAAATGGATCCCTTCCATGCAGGATGCTGTGTGATCCTCTCCACTTCTTGAAGGATGGACCCCCGGGATCGCGATACGATCTGCTTTCCTTCGTGCATGGCAATGGAGCAGAAAGAGCAGCCGCCACAGCAGCCCCGATGGCTTGTGATGGAAAAGAGGTTCATCTGAAGGGCCGGCGTTGGACTCCCGCCGCCATGGTGTGCGCGGCTGTAATCCCGGCCGTAAATGTGATCCAGGTCTGAAGGAGTGTAAACTTCGGATGGTTGCGCGACGACCCAGCGGCCGCCCTGTTCCTGGCATGCCCCTTTGCATTGAAGCACGGCCTGCTCGTGAAGAATCTGAGCCTCCATGAGTTTGACAGCATCCTCTGCGATGCTCTCCAGGGAGGGGAGCTCGACGAAGTCCTTTGAGGGAGGAGGGGCCGCGGCAACCCTGGCGGTACCTGGGATGTCGATCTCCCTCGGCGCGGTCCCCCTATCCAGAAGCCGTGCAACCGAGACGATCTGTTTTTCTCCCATGCCGGTCACGGCAAGGTCGGCCCGAGAATCGAGCAGGATGGACCGCCGAATCCGGTCTTCCTGGAAGTCGTAGTGAGCAAAGACCCGGAGGGACGCTTCCAGACCGCCGATGACCACGGGGACGTCCTTGAACTGCTCGCGGATGCGGTTCGCAAAAACGAGGGTCGTTCGATCAGGCCGGATCTTGTAGACAATGGAAGAGGGCGTGTTCTCGAAGAAGGCCTTGCCGCCCAACTGGTAGAGGTCTTCCCTGCGGCGCTTGCGGGAGGAGGTGTAGTTGAGGACCACCGAGTCCACGGGCCCGGAGACAATCGCGAAAAAGAGACGGGGCCTTCCGAGGATTGCAAAAGACTCCGGCTTCTGCCAGAAGGGGGTCTCGATGATGCCGACGGAAAACCCTTCGCCCTCCAGGGCCTTTTTCAGGATTCCTTCTGGAAAAGAGGGATGATCGGAAGAAGGGTAGGGAAGAACAAGGATGACATCGAATCGGTTCATGGTTTTACCCTAGCATTCTGCGGTGGACACTGAAATAGAAAATCGACTATTCATTTGTGAATCCATCATTGGTTGATTGGGCTCCAAATTGAAAGCCCCTTTTGTGCAGACCTCTGCATCCTCAATTGTGCTTGACTTCAGCGGTTCGCCGTAGTCGAATGACGACGGTATTATTTCCCCTCTAAACCCTCACTGAGGTTAGGCCGTTACCGGCCTTCTCAAAATCATCTCCCCTTGCCGGCGGCAGGGGACAATGTTGCAAGCATTTCTGAAAGGAGGGCTTAAGATGCTGGTTGCTTTGAGCGATATCCATTTTGTCGACGGTACCGCGGGCGAACACAATCTCCCCTATTCGGCCTTTGAGAGTGTCTTCCTCGTGGATGTAGCCGCCCTTGCAAAAGACAAGGAGGCGAAGGAGCTCAAGGTTCTGCTGCTCGGCGACATCGTGGATCTGATTCGCAGCACGAGGTGGCTCGATATCGACCCTCAGGACCGCCCGTGGGGCGAGCGAGGGCTGGCGGACATTCCGAGCCCGAGAAAAGGAAGCGAAACAGAGAAGCAGTGCCTGAGGATCCTTGGGAAGGTCTCGCCGAAAAGCCTGGAAAAGCCCGAGGCTCCGGCCTCTCTGGCCAAGGACACGGTTCTTTACAAGAACTGGAAGACCTTCAAGTTCTTCCGGGATCTCGAAGCCCGACTGGAGGAGAAGACAGGCAAGCCCATCCCGGTTCAGGTCATCTACCTGCCCGGCAATCACGACAGGCTTTGCAACCTGTATCCTTCGGTTCGAGGCGAACTGAGCAAATTGCTCGGCATCAGCGTCCAGGAAGGGACTGTGGACGGCGATCCCGGCGCAGAGTGGTGGTTCACGAACGCCTATCGGGATCCGGACCACGGTGTATTTGCCAGGCACGGACATCAATTTGATGTCTGGAATTTCGGCAGCGGAAACCACTTCAGCAGGGAGGATCACCTCCAGGCGGCTATAGGCGATGTATTCACGACCGAGTTTGCGGTCAAGATCCCCTGGTTGCTGGACAAGTTGAGAACGGACTACCCGAAGGTGACGAAAGAGATGGTGGAGAGCACCAGAGACATCGACAATGTGCGACCCCTCAGCGCCGTGATGGAGTGGATCTATTACCGCATCAAGAAAGAGGATCAGAGCGAGGTGAGGGAGGCTTTGGACAAGGCCTTCGACACCATTGTCAAGGATCTACTCGACTTCAGATTGGTGAGACAGTGGAGGAGTCCGCAGACCTACATGGATGAGGCACTGAGGCTGATCAGTAACCGATGGCTGAGCTGGCTTCCCAAGTCTCTCCTGGACACCTTCGATGTGGAAGACCTGCTCCCGCTCCTGATGGGAATGACGGGAGAACCCGAAGAACCGGAGAAAGACATCCTCACGCAAGCGGCCTACAGGGAGAACGTGTGGCGAGAAGACGATGCCATTCGTTTCATTCTCTACGGCCACACCCATGTGCCCCTGCAACGTCCCCTGGACGGCGAGGGAGGGCGAGAGGTCTTCTATTTGAACACGGGGACCTGGAGGAACCGGATCTACAAAACCGTCGGCCTGGACAAGGCCCACGACTTTGTGGAACTCAAGCAGATGACCTATTCCATCTTCTATCGCAGGGATGAGGACACGGACGGAAAAACCCCGGACACGCTGAGCTTCGACGTGTGGACCGGCGCCAAGAAGAAGCAATACAGCTAAGTTCCCCTTGGGAATGTGAGAAAGCGCTCATAAAGCGTGAATGAGGCCCGCTATGCCTGACAGATCCGACTATGCCCGCCTGGACAGACCTGAAGTGCTGATGAGGCTTTTCCATCCAAGGCCCGAATACGGGTCGACGGAAAAACCTGCAAACGCCTCGGACCTGGTGATTCCTGTAGAGCGCGATATCGTGGTCGGCGGACGTTTCCACAGGGCGGGTGAATCGGCCCCGAACATTGTTTTCTTTCACGGAAACGGGGAGATCGTGGCCGACTATGACGACTTGGGGCCTCTTTACAACCGCATGGGAATGAATTTCCTGCCCGTGGATTACCGGGGTTATGGGCGATCCACGGGCAGGCCCACGATCACGGCCATGATGAGGGACTGCCATGTCATTTTCGAGTTCGCAAAAAAGTGGCTGCAAGACAACGGTTACAACGGCGCTTTTGTGGTGATGGGCCGGTCCCTGGGGAGCGCCTCGGCCCTGGAATTGGCAAGCCGCTACAAAGACAGGATAGACGCTTTGGTCGTGGAGAGCGGTTTTGCTCACACCGGGCCGCTGCTGGCCCTGCTGGGCATCAACACGGAAGCGATGGGTTTCAGGGAAGAACAAGGGACGGAAAACCTCGAAAAGATGCGAACCTGGGACAAGCCGGCCCTCGTCATCCACGCCGAGTTCGACCACATCATTCCCTTTTCAGACGGCCAGGCCCTTTACGATGCCTGTCCCTCATCGGACAAGACGCTTCTCAAGATCCCCGGCGCAAATCACAATGACCTCTTCATGAAGGGACTGGACCCTTACATGAAAGCCGTCAAAACCCTGTGCGAAAGAGCGGGGGCGAACCTTCAATGACATGCCGAAGGTGAAGAAAGCGGTCGAGATGGCAAACAAAGACAAGATCTATCGAGCCCTTCAGAGACATCTCAACAAGCAGCCTGTGGGCTTTCCTGCGGCCAAATCGGGAGCCGACATTCGCCTGCTGAGAAACCTTTTCACACCGGATGAAGCGGGACTGGCGATGAAGCTGAACCACAAGCCCAGACCCCTGAAAGACATTCACGAGGATCTGGCCGGGGCGGGCATTTCTCTCGAGACGTTGACCCGCACACTGGAAGGAATGGCCGCAAAGTCATCCATCGGGCATGTCGAAAAGGAGGGAATCTCCCATTTTTTCCTGCTCCCCCTGGTGGTCGGGATGTACGAGGGGCAGCTTTACGGTCTCAGCCCTGAGTTCCAGAGGGACTTCGACGAATACACGAACAGCAAGGCATTCGGGCTCGAATTCTTGAGCACGGAGCTCCCCCAACTGCGCACGATTCCCGTGCAAAAAAGCGTGACGGTCCAACACCACGTCGCCACCTATGACGAACTGGCAAACCTCATCCATGAATCGAACGGGCCTTTTGTCATCAATCCGTGCATATGCAGGACAGTGGCTGAGCTGAAAGGAAACCCCTGTCAAAAGACCTCCAGGCTCGAAACCTGCATGGCCCTTGGGAATGTGGCGAAAAGCCTCATCAGAGCGGGCAAGGGCAGGGAGGTGAGCAGGGAAGAAGCGATCGAGATCAGCAGGCAGAACCAGGAGGATGGTCTTATCCTTCAACCATCCAACGCTCAGAAGCCCGAATTCATCTGCGCCTGTTGCGGATGCTGCTGCGGGATGCTGCGCCTTCACAAGGCCTTGCCCAGGCCGGTGGATTTCTGGGCCGCGAATTACCATGCTTCGGTAGACGCGGAGGCCTGCACAGGGTGCGAAACCTGCGTGGAAAGATGCCAGGTGGGTGCCGTGACGGTTGATGAGAAGGTGGGGGTTGCGACGGTAGATCTCGGCCGGTGCATAGGCTGCGGCAACTGTGTGACTTCTTGTCCGTCAGGGGCCATGAGCCTGGTCAAAAAAGAAAGGGAGGTTGTCCCGCCCGAAACCTGGGAAGACCTTTACGACGTGATCATGGCCCACAAGAAGGGCGTGGCAGGGAAAGTCCGTCTTGCCGCGAAATTGGTTATTCAAAGCGCGGGAACGAGGAAGTCGGCAAAACCATGAAGAAAAGAGGTCGGAGATGTTGACTTCGCTTTTCTTGAGAACCTTGAACCGGGAGGCATCATCCCCCAAGCATAAATCCGGGGAGATCATTCGGACATTGCAGATTGAGGAAGGTTTTCGCGTTGCGGACATCGGTTCCGGAGGAGGATCCTTTACCCTTCAATTCGCCAGGCGAGTCGGGAAAACAGGCCGGGTGTATGCTGTGGATGCGCGAGCGGAATACCTCGAGTTCGTGAGACGGGAAGCTGAAAAGGCAGGGCTGGATAATGTGGCCTTTGTGCTGGCGAAAAAGGGCGACATGGCTTTACCGGAAGGTTCCCTTGACCTCGTTTTCCTCAGAAACGTGTTCCATCACCTGCCCGAGCCAGGCAAGTACTTTGGCGATTTGAAAAGATCCTTGAAGCCGAAGGGGAAAGTGGCGATCATCGAGCACAAGAAAAAGGCCGCGTTCAGCTTTGTCGCTCTATTTAAGCACTATACACCGCCCGAGGATATCGTCACGCGAATGGAAGATGCGGGCTATTTCCTGGTCGAGTCCTTCGATTTTCTGCCCGAGCAGACGTTCAACATGTTCGCATTGAAATGAGGCCGGAGCTGTGCCGGTGCGCGGTCCGGCCGGATCGAAGGTATGGGAGGTGATCTATGGGATATGACCAGGACATCGAGATGAGGATCAAGCGATTGATATCGAGGTGGAAGAACACGGATTCCAAAAAGATGTTCGGCGGCGTCTGCCATCTCTTGAAGGGCAACATGTTCTGCGGGGTCTACAAGGATTTTTTGATCCTTCGCCTGGGAGAGAAGGGTTCCGAGGAAGCGCTGGGACTTCCTTTCTCGAGACCTTTCGATATCACGGGGAAGCCTATGAAAGGGTGGGTGATGGTGGAAAAACAGGGAATCGCAAGGGACGAGGACCTCGAAGGCTGGCTCAAAAAGGCCAGGGACTTTGTGAACACCCTGCCTGCCAAGAAAACGCGCGTCACGTGAAAGGGTGGAGAGTCCACAACCCTGAACCGGAAGACGTGCCATGGGTCTCAGCGACTTTGCTTCATGATAGCGGCGGAAAAAGTCAACGAGGTGCTTGTTTCAAGAATAAAGGAGGGGAGCGTTGCGCAAACTGCGGGGTAGGAGAACCTGATGAAGATTCATTACCAGTCTGAAAACGAGGTCGCCTTCATAAGGATGGACGACGGGAAAGCGAATGCCATGGATTTCGTTTTTTTCGAGGAAATGAACCAGACCCTCGATCGTGTCGAAAGCGAAGGGGCCAAGACACTCATCATCACGGGGCGGCCGGGCTATTTCTCCGCCGGGCTCGACATCAAGCTCATGCCCGCGCTCGCCCCCGGCGACCTGAATGCCCTGGCCGAGACCTTTGCCCGGACCCTGCTGCGTGTCTTTTCACTTCCCATCCCGACCATTGCACTCAGCAGCGGCCACGCCATTGCAGGAGGCGCCATGCTTTTCTTTGCCTGCGACCTCCGCTTTGCGCTCGAAGGCCCGTACCGCATTCAAATGAATGAAATGATGACCGGCATCCCTTTTCCAAGCTGGATGCTCCTGATCGGACGCTTCGCCATACCCGCACCTTTTTTCGTCGAAGCTTTCCTTCACGCAAAAGCCTACAGTCCGGAGGAAGCCAGGGAGAGGGGAATGTGCCACGGTCTGACCAAGGGGGAGGAGGATGCCATGACTGTTGCCATGGCGCGAGCCGGTCACCTGAAGAGCCTCAATTCGCACGCGTATCGCACGAGCAAGAAACGCCTGAGTGCTGCGGAAGTGGAAAGGGTTTTGGCAATGCTAAAAGACGAACTGCCCTTCCCAGGGTTCTGAGGGTGAGTCGGCAGCCGACTTCTTCCGGAATGCGGATTCGAGGAAGGGCAAAAAACCGGGAAGGGAGGTGCACAATGAACGGCGGCAGACGGGGAATAGACCGCGAAGTGTTTGCCCGGCGTGTTCTGGAAGAAGTGTCGCTCAAAGAGCGCCAAAGGGAAGATGCCCAAGATGAGCATGATATACTAAATGCGCTGGCGGAGTTCACCAGCCTGACGGAGGCCGAATTAGAGTCCATTGCGACGAAAGTTAAGGGCTTTCCCGGAGAGGACGGTGATAACTTCTTCTCCGTCAAGGAACAGGTGGTTGTGCTGAGCGCCATGCTGGGGGCTCTTCACTGTCTTCTCTGGATGATTTGACGCACCATACCCTTAAGGGTGAGGAAAGGAGACCGTCATGGATGTGAAGGAGTATAACAAAAGGCTTGTTTGGGTCAAAGACAGACAAGGTGTCGAGTATCTCTGTCGCCTCGAGGACCTGAAGACTCCGGATCAATATCATATGGACCTCGATGAGTGTGCGTGCGAAACGGCAGAGGCTTTCGGTCCCCATGGACCGGGGGGAGGAGATGAGGACTAATGAAGCTGCCTTTCACGCTCAGTCTCAAGTTTCTATTCAGGCTCCTTCTGCCAGGATTCCTCTTGTCGACACCTGTTTTCCCGATGGTAGACGCCATCTTGGGGAACAGCCAGGGAATCTTTTCTTCGGAGATGATTTTCTCCGTTTGCGTGCTGATCCTGGGGTGGCTGTTTGTTATTCTGGACATGCAAATCTACATGGCATTCGAAGGACGACGCTACTGGCCGTCGTTTGTGCGGAGGCCGCTGAGGAAATCCGAAGAACGGAGACTCGCGAAGATTCAGGACGTGAAGAACCGATTCAGGGAAAGTGACCGCGCCAGGTACCTGGAGGCATGTGTGGAGGAACGGCGTTTTCCAATGAATGCCGAGGGAGACTACTACGCTTTCTACCCTACTCGATTGGGCAATCTCCTGGCCTCCTATGAATCCTACCCGGACAGGGTTTACGGCATGGATGGTGTATTTTACTGGTATCGGATCTGGTTGAGCCTGGATGACAAGCTTCGAGAGGAAATCGACAATCAGCAAGCAGTTGCGGACAGTACCACCTACTCAGCGGCAGCGCTTTTCGGCTGCTTCGGAATGTGCATGGTTTACCTGATCTTGAAAGCATTGAATATAAGCTTCATTTCGTTTCTGCCCGGCAGCGGAGCGCTCATATCTTTGGCAGTCGCCTCACTACTCGGCGGTTACATCCTCAACAGAATCTCGATACACATTCATGCGCAATTTGGTGAGCTGTTCAAGTCGATCTTTGACCAGTTCAGAAATAGGGTCCTGGTCGATGAAATCGTCGAGGAGATCGAGACCATTGGTGGCGACCGTATTCGGGCAGCGGAAACATCGAGCCAAAAATACAAAATGACCTGGCGATACCTTCACAACTACAAGATTGAACTGAAAAATGGCGTAAAGAAATCCGTCCCGAAGCTCCTTTCCGAATAGCCTTGTGTGAAGGGATTACCACGGATTCTCAAAGATCGCCAAGGACTTAAAAGGTAGGCATGAATCTCGCGAGACTCTTTGAAGCCCTGAGCTACTCCGCTGAAAAGCACCGGACTCAGCACCGCAAGGGGGTCGAAGCCTCCCCATACATCAATCACCCCATCGAGGTTGCCCATGTGCTGGTGGAAGAGGGGGCAGTGGAAGACGAAACCATCCTCGTTGCGGCGCTCTTGCATGACACGATCGAGGACACGGACGCAACCAGGGAGGCAGTGGAGGAGAAATTCGGAAAAGAGGTCATCGATTTGGTGATGGAGATGACGGATGACAAGGGCCTCGAAAAGCAAGAGCGGAAAGACCTGCAGGTGAAGCATGCTCCGCATCTTTCCCATCGGGCCAAGATGATCAAGATTGCGGACAAGATATGCAACATCCGTGACATCCTGGGCCACTACCACAAGACCCTTGAGGAGTACGGTAAGACAGTTGACGACGTGTTCATCAGCGGGTTCGCGCCCAGCGTCTACCTCATGAAGAGTGAGGCGGAGTACGAGGAAACGTTGAGGAGGTGGGCCAACAGAGGCACGGACCCGAACGAGGCGCGGGCCAACGAGTTCATAGGCACGCCGGAGGCGCTTGTAAAGAAGTGGAGGGAGGCCGAGGACATGGGTATGGGGATGAGCGTCATCAATGTCCGGCCTGGGAAGACTCTCAAGGACAATGTTGATATGTTGGCCCGGTTCAGGGACGAGGTGGCCACCCAGCTATAAAAAACATAACTTTACCTAACATCAACTAGTAATGCCTAAAAAGGTGCGCCGGAGCATCTTCCACACCATTTAGTATAGCCTAGGTGAGTGAAAACCGTCTACGCCCAGCATCATTTTTTAGCTAGGCGGCTCTACATGTGCTGAGATGGATCTGGAGTCACAGCTCCGAGAGTTCTTCGGGGAGGGTGGGAGGCGGGTGGCGCTCGTGGGAGTAGGCAATCCTCTTAGGGGGGATGACGGCGTCGGGGTAAAAATCATTGAACTTCTCCAAGAGGCCCCCATGGAGGGCGTCATGCTGCTGAATACCGAGACCGTGCCCGAGGCGTTCACAGGGAAGGTGGCGGAGCACAGGCCGACCCACGTGCTGCTGCTGGACGCCGCCAACTTCCGTGGAGAGCCAGGAGACGTGAAGCTCATAGAGTCTTCGAGGATCGGGGGCCAGGCGATATCCACCCACAGCCTCCCTCTCACCATATTCATAAGCTACATCGAGAAGACCATGGGCTCCAAGGTGCTTCTGCTGGGCGTCCAGCCCAGGAACGTCGAGTTCTTCACGGAGATGAGCCCGGAGGTTGTGAAGACCGCCGAAGAAATCTCTGCCCTGCTTCGTAAAATACTGGGGTAGGAAGAGGGTCTACTCTTCCTTCTTCGGAGCCTGCGGCTGGGGCGGCGTCCTATCGAAGTTCAGGATGCCGTCCTCCTTCTTCAGGACCGCCAACTCGTACGCAGTCGTCAGCCAGATCGCGTCCCTGGGGCAGACCTCCTCGCACTGCTGGCAGAAAAGGCACTTGCCCAGGTCCACCGTGAGGCCCGTGCACTTGGGGCCGGGGCCCCCCTTCAGGGTTATCGCGAAGCTGGGGCATATCCTGGCGCAGAGGCCGCAGCCTATGCACTTGTCGCCGTCGTACTCGTGTTTGCCTCTCAGGCCCTTCGGGGGCTCGAGCTTCTCGAAGGGGTATATGAGGGTCGCGGGCTTCTTGAACAGGCTGCCCAACAGCTCTCTCTCCATCGCCATCTTAGATCACTCCCGATAAGGCCACGACGGCCATCACCTGCAGCACCGCCAAGGGCACAAGGTACCTCCAGGCCCCTGTGACGAGCTGGTCTATCCTGAACCTGGCGAACAGGACGCTCATGTTGCTGAGGATGAAGACGCAGAACGTGGTCTTCAACACGAACCAGACCACTGGGGGCAGCACAGGTCCCGCCGGCCCGCCCAGGAACAAACTCGTCAGTAAGGCAGCTGCCAGCACCATCTTCACATCGTGGCCCGCGTTGAGGAGCGCCAGCTTCTTGCCACTGTACTCCACCTGCCAGCCGTGGACGATCTCGGTCTCGGCCTCGCTCATGTCGAAGGGCCTCATCTCCAGCTCCGCCAGGAGGCAGACCGTGTATATGGCGAACCCTATGAAGAGGACCACCGCGGTTAGGATGCCCCATATGTTTGGGGTGGCCAGGAATGCACCTATGCTTGCCACCTCCCAGTCCACTATCTTGCTTATGCTAAGGCTCCTGGCTAGTATGGCTGGGCCTATGGCTACGAGGCCCAGAGGGATCTCGTATGCCAACATCATGAAGGCCACCCTGGTGGCCCCCACGGCGCCGAAGAGGTTGCCGCTGCTCCAGCCAGCCAGGAATATGGCGAGGACCGTGATGCTCATCAGGAAGAGCACCATGATCAGGTCGCCCTCGAAGCTGGCCACGGGGTCCCAGCCCCAGAGGTTGGTGATGCTCTGGATCGGCATGAGGAACGTGGCCGCCAGGGGCAGCGCGAATATGAATAATGGCGTCGTGTTGAACACGGGCTTGTTGGCCGCTGACGGCGTTATGTCCTCCTTGACCAGCAGCTTGATGAAGTCGGCCAGTGGCTGCAGGATGCCGTTCCACCCGGTGTGGAGGGGCCCGACGCGGTTCTGTAGGCGCGCGGCCAATTTCCTGCTCACCCACTGGGCGTACAGGCTGTAGGTCAGTACGAAGAGCAGCCCAGGGAAAACCAGGGCCTCTATAAGTGTCGTGACTACGCTCATTTCTTGTACCACTCCAATCTGTATTTATGGAGCTGACCCTCGTCCCAGCTCCAGGTCTTGTCCTTGCCCTCGTCGTGGAAGACCATCCTGTCGGTGCAACTGAAGCAGGGATCGATCCCCGCCAGGACAATGGGGATATCCGCGATGTAGCCCCCCTTTAGGCGCTCAACCAAGCTTGGAATGTTACCAAGGGTCGGGGCCCTTATCTTGTGCCTGTAGGGCATATTTTTGCCATCGCTGATAGTGTAGTGGATGAGTTCACCACGCTGGGCCTCCACGATGTAGACGGCTTCCCCTTCGGGTACCTTCTGCATCGGGTTGAACTTCACTGTGATCTCCCCCTCTGGGATGTTGTCCAGAACCCATTTACAGATCTTCACCGCCTCCAGGGTCTCCAAGACTCTGACTAGGACTTGGCCCAGGACGTCGCCATTGTTCACGTAGATATGCTCAAATGGTATCTCATCGTAGAGCAGGTAGGGCGCCGTCTTCCTGGTGTCGCATGGGACGCCGCTGCATCTGGCGTTGGGCCCTGAGCCGCTTAGCTTTATCATGTCCTCCTTGCCGAGGTATCCGACGCCGACGGCGCGGTCCAGTATTGTCTGCTCAGTTGACGCGACCTTGATGTAGTAGTTGGTCCTCTCCGCTAGGGTGTCCAGCATCTTGTGCCATCTGGGGAAATTATCCTTAGCCAGGTCCCTCCTCACGCTGCCTATAGTAGGCATGGCGTAGTTGCAGCGGTTTCCGCTGACCTCCTCAAGAAGATCCATCACGATCTCGCGGTCTCTCCATATGTAGTAGAACAGGGTGTCGAAGCCTATCTCGTGGGCTGCTACCCCCAGCCAGAGCAGGTGGCTGTGTATCCTCTCAAGCTCGTGCATGAAGACCAGGATATATTTAGCCCGCTCAGGTATCTCGATGCCCGCGACCTCCTCCACGGACCCCGCGTAGGCTGTCTGGTGGGCGTTACTGCAGATGCCGCAGACGCGCTCGGTTATGTAGAGGTTCTGGATGTAGTTGCGGGCCTCCATGGCCTTCTCTATGCCCCGGTGGTTGTAACCGATCCTGGGCTCCACGTCCACCACCACCTCACCGTCCACGGTGAAGTAGAAGCTCTCAGGCTCCTTCAAGGCAGGGTGCTGGGGCCCGATGGGTATCACGAACTGTCTGTCACTCATCTTCCTTCCCCCACTTGTGTCCGTCCACCTTCTCGCGGAGGGTCTGGATGTCCCACTCCTTGCGCAGCGGGTGGACCCCCTCGGGCCAGTCGTATGCGAGTATCAGCCTCTTCGGGTCAGGGTGCCCCTCAGGGAACACGCCCAGCAGGTCGTTCACCTCCCTCTCGTAGAGGACGGCTCCGTTGAGGATGTCCGTTATGCTGGGGACCTTGGGGTCGTCCTTGGGTACATGTACCTTGATGTTCATGTTGAAGCCATCGCTGCGAAGGTGGTACACTACCTCGTAGTGGTCCTTCATGTCTACGCCCGTTATGGTTACTATGTGGACGAAGCCGTGGTTCTCCTTGAGGTACTTGACCACGTCCCTCAGCAATTCCCGTTTGACGGTCGCGAATGCCTTGTAAAGCCTCGGGACCTTTGTTTCGGTCACGTTCTCCTCGCCGAACTCCTTCACGAGGCTCTGCACGACTCTTGTCTGCTCTTCGATGCTCATTCAGTTCTCACCTCAGTAACCCGCGCTGATCAGGAGCTTCACGACGCCGTCCAGGATGGCCTCCGGCTTCGGTGGGCAGCCTGGCACGAAAGCGTTCACGGGTATTATCTTGTCGACGCCCTCCATGACGTTGTAACAGTCCTGGAACACGCCGCCGCTGATGGCGCATGACCCCACGGCCACCACGAACTTTGGCTCAGGCATCTGATCGTATATCCTCTTGAGCCGGTCCCTGATCTTCCTGGGGACTGAGCCGGAAACCACCATCACGTCCGCGTGCCTGGGGGAGCCTTTAAGCAGGCCTCCGAACCT
>ENA-OSEO01004184-OSEO01004184.1-sediment-metagenome-genome-assembly--contig:-NODE-4184-length-15626-cov-8.262654_pt1 | contig 15626 bp, 11 predicted proteins | sample MGYA00237883_ERZ534232 | MGnify/ENA metagenome assembly ERZ534232 | reverse complement strand
GTATTTTAAAGCCCTGCTGCCGTTCCCAGAAGCTGTATTCGGTTTTTGCAGCCCTTGGGCAGAGACCCCCACGGGCACACTTCTTCGCACGTTGCAGGGAATTTACAGACAAAGAGTCTACGCTATGACTGTGAAAGCGCTGTAAAGGGCCGGCGCTCAAGCGTGTAAGACAAGCAGGATGATGCCTTTACATTTTTCCCATCGCTACACGTATGTTGGAAATTACAACACTCTTTTCCGCTCCGTTGGTTTTCGCAACATTAGGGGGTTTTGGACCGGATGTCAATAGAAAATAGGCGTGAGGGGCCCGGCCGCGGGGTCAGCCAGCGGACCGGAGACGGCCGGGTATTTTGTTGTTTTTTGGACCGTCATTTCTTAGTATGCGGATGCAGCAAGAAAGATCCGGCTGTTTTGCGTGACCCATTTTGGGATGTGGCGCCAGGGCGTCAACAGGCCCATCCACAACACGTAGCCGGCCGCTGCTGAAGGAGAGGCCGTCATGTCCGGAAACCTGGACCCTACTCAAATATCCAGCATTGGCCTTGTGGGCGGGGGCGTTCTATGCAGGGATGTCATTGAAAAATTAACCTTTGATTACCAAGAAGAGGGCATTGCCCCCCGACATCTCGTGATCGCGGATCCTGATCCCGAGAGCCCGGGCATTTTAACCGCCAGGTCTTTGGGACTCCAGACGGTCGCCGATTATCACGGCCTTTACGATCCTCAATATGAAATCGAGCTGATCATCCACTTGAGCCCCTCGGACGCGGTTTTCGAGGATATCCTCAAGACCAAGCCCCGCCATATTCGTCTGTTGTCCTACCCTGCCTTCAACCTGTTCTGGAAGGCCATCCATGCGCAGGAAGAGAAGCTGCTGGCCAGGACCGAGGAGATGGAAACCATCTTGAACGGCATCCAGGAGTTCATTTTGGTCATTACCCCGGACCGGACGATCCTGGAGGCCAATGCCCCGTTTTTGACCCAGATGGGCTACTCCCGGGACGAGGTCGTCGGCAGAAAATGCCATGAGGTGTTCCAGCAGGCCCACCAACCCTGCATCGACGGGAACAACGTCTGCCCGCTCACCAAGGTCATTTTAAACAGACGGCCTCGCCACCAGGTGCTGACGCGGATGGACCATAACGGCGAAGAGCGCTACATCGAGGTCTCCATCTATCCCATATGGGAAAAAGGCGAGGAAATATCACGGTTTATCGAGGTGAGCCGCGACATCACGGATCGGAAAAGGGAAGAGGCCGCCATGACCCGGCGACTGGAAGAGATGGTGGCGGAGCGCACCCGTCAGCTGGAAGAGACCCACGCCAAACTCCTCCGCCAGGACAAGATGGCCTCCCTGGGCAAGCTGTCCGCCTCGGTGGTCCATGAAATCAACAACCCCATCGCCGGGATCCTGAACCTGATCATGGTCATCAAACGGACAGCGGAGAAAGGCCCCCTCCGGCAGAAAGATCTCGACAAGTTCAGCCAGTACCTCAACCTCATCGAGACCGAGACCCGGCGCATCAGCGGGATCGTATCGAACCTCTTGGCCTTTTCCTGCCAGGCCAGGATGGCTGTGAGCCGTATAGACATCAACCGCCTCATCGAAAAGACCCTGTTCTTAAACGCGAATCTCCTCAAGATCAGCAATGTCCGGGTCCAAAAACTCTTTGCTCCGCTGCCCGGCTTCTTGGGCTCGGAAGATCAGCTCCAGCAGGTCTTCATGAACATGATGGCCAACGCAGCAGAGGCCATAGAGGTCTGTGGCGCAGGCGCCCTGACCATAGAAACCCGTCATCTCGCAGAGGAAAAGAAGATCGCGATCCGGTTTAGGGATACGGGACCGGGGATCCCCCCAAAGCATATCTCCAGGATCTTTGAACCCTTTTTTACCACCAAGAAAAAAGGCAGGGGCGTGGGGCTGGGCCTGTCCGTGGCCTATGGGATCGTAGAAGAGCATGGGGGCGCCATCCAGGTGGAATCCAGCTCCCCCGAGGGGACCGTCTTTGTGGTGGAACTGCCCCTGGATCGTCCCAGCGGCATTGAGGGATTTGGTGAAACGTCTCATGAGCCGGCAGACCGGGCACCTTAAGCGCGCATCGTAGGCTTAAAGCTCCGGCTCACCCACTGTCCGGACCGGACAGTCCCTTGCAAAGGTAGGCATAAAGGTCTGTCACCTCCAGATCCATTTCAGCGGTCTTGCGGGCGCAGTTCAAATGGATATGGCACTTGGGACAGGCCGTGATGAGGGTATGGGCCCCCGTCTGCACTGCCTCGTCAAGCCGCTCGATCCGCATTTGCTTTGAACAGGAGGAGCATTCCATCCAGGCGCTGGTACCGCAACACAGCCCATTTTCTCTGTTGCGGCCCATTTCCGTGACTTGGCTGCCAGGGATCAGCCCGAGAAGCTTCCGGGGCTCTTCATAGAGACCGGCGCCCCTCCCGAGCCGACAAGGATCGTGGAATGTCAGGCCGCGGTTCTCGGCCATCTCGAAGCTCAGCCCCGAGTCAGGGAGTTCCCGGGCAAAAAACTGGCTCACATGGAGCACTTGAAAGGGGAGTTCCCCAAAATACCTTGGATAATAGTCCTTAAAAGCGACATAGCCTTCCGGGCAGCTGAACAGGACGGTCTTGGCGCCGGACGCGGCGATCACTTCCAGATTCCTCCTGGCCAGCTTGCGAAAGGTCTCTTCATTCCCGCTCCACAGGGCGTCATGCCCGCAGCACCTTTCCTGGTTGCTGATCACCGGGACAATCCCCATTCGGTTGAGGAGGGTAAGGACGGCCCGGGCCCCCTGCAGGGGCGAGATGTCGAGATAGCTGAAGATGACGTCAAAGTAGGGGAGACACCCCACAAAATAGAAATAATCCCCCTTGTCTGAAAAAGCGCCTGTGTCCTCAGCCCACTCCGTCCGCCGCTGCTGAAGATCCCCGGCCTGCAAATCCGCGATGCACTGCAGCATCCCGTGATGGCTCTCAAATGGGAGGTTCCCGCTGACCCGCGCCTTTTGCCGGTATTCCCGGATAAGCTCCGGGAAATCGATCTCCACCGGACATCGGTTGCTGCACCGGCCGCAGCTCAGGCATGCCCAGATCTCACGGAGACTGGAAATATCGCCGTTCGGTCCTGAAACGGCCCGCTTGATCATCTCACGGGGCGAAAAAGAAGGGAGCACCCGGCTTACCGGGCAGCTCCCGGTGCATACCCCGCATTCCATGCAGTAATCCATCTGTTTCTGACTCAGTTCCATTTTCCCTGTTCCGTGATGTGCATTGGATGGTTTCAAGAGAAGAGCGACGCCGTCGTTTTGGGCCTTCTTGACCACGGCCTTTACATATCACGACCCCCTGATCTCTGCAAGGGAAAATGAGATAGGATGGGTCCGCCGGAGACCTGATCATGATCCAGGGATCGGTCCAGAGGCCCCTGGATCAGCCCTGCAATTTGCCTCGAAGCGACTCCAGGATCTTTTCGTAGGCCAGATTGACGGCCGCATCCTTTTTCGCTGTCAGACCCTTGAGATCTCCCCTGTCCCCTGAGACCACCATCTCGCCGTCCACCGGGATCCGGCCCAGGAAGGGGACCCCCATCTGGCCGGCCATGAGTTCGCCGCCCCCCGTGCCGAACAGGGGAACGGCCTCGCCGCAGCTGGGGCAGACCAGACCGCTCATGTTCTCCACCACGCCCAGGATCCTCATGTTCACCTGACGGCAGAAATTGATCGACTTGCGCACATCCGCCAGGCTGATTTCCTGGGGCGTGGTGACAATAATGGCCTCTGCATCCGGAATGGTCTGGGCCACGGTCAGCGGCTCATCCCCTGTTCCCGGAGGGGAATCCACCACCAGATAATCCAGATCCCCCCACTCGATGTCGGAGATGAACTGACGGATGGCGCTGATCTTCATAGGCCCCCGCCAGATGACTGCGGTATCCTTGTCTCCCAGGATCATCTCCAGGGAAACAATCCGGAGGTTGTCGGAGAATTTATAAGGCCTTACGACCCCTTCTTCAGCCATATCGAAGCCGCCCTGCACATTCATGAGCCTCGCCACAGTGGGACCGTGCAGATCCACATCCAACAGCCCCACGCGGCTTCCATTCTGGCTCAGCAAAAGGGCCAGATAGCTGGCCACCGTGCTCTTTCCAACGCCCCCTTTGCCGCTCATGACCAGTATCTTCCGGCCCACCCGTCCCAGGTTGGCCTCAATCATCTTGTCCTGCTGCGCCCGCTCAAAGTCCCCGGGCGTCTGGCATCCGCCATTTTCCATGTTCGGAGTTCCTTCCTTAAAAAAATAGGCCCTCCCCCACGGCCCCGCGGCCGCTGAGGGAAGGCCCATTTCAGATCAGTCTGTCAAGCGCTACAGTTCCAGCCAGGAATCGGAATAGAGGGTCTCGCCTAAGATAACCCTTGCCGTCTTGTAGTAATCGAGCAACTCCTTTGAAAGGGAGCCCGTATCCACCGCCTCGCCGTCCATGACCTTGTGAATGATCTCCACCACATCGGGCCGCTTGCCCCGCGCGATGGCGATCAACTGATCGTCGTAGGCATCGGCGATACAGGAATACATGCCTTTGCGCTCCAGCATGACCATATAGGTCTGATTCAGAATCGGTCGAAGGTGGTCCGGCGGCCCATTGGAAATATTGGACAGACCGCAGGTAGACTTGACGCCCGGGAACATATCCTGAAGCATCTCCTGGAAGGCCATGAGGCTGAGGGCCTGGGGCTGCTGGATATTCACCGGGGTAACAATACCGTCCACGAATATGTCCTCGTTGGGAACGCCTGCCTCGTTCGCGGCGTAGATCAGTTCCGCAGCCAGGGCGCCCCGCTCGTGCTCATCTCTCGGAAGCCCTTCCGGACCCCACATAAGGGCGATCATGTTGGCCTTGTACTTGACCGCTAAGGGGATCATCTTCTCGTATCGTTCGGGACGACACATGATGGAATTAATAATGGCCTTGCCCTTGTGAACGGCAAGCCCTGCTTCCATGGCCTCAATGTTCGAGGTATCGAGACACAGCGGGGGCGTATCCCCAATGGCTTCCTGGACGGTCTTGACCACAAACTCCATCAGCTCAGGGCCGCCTTTCCTGGCAGGCCCTAAGTTGATGTCGATCCAGTCGATCCCCTTTTCCTTCTGGCGCTTGGCCTCTGCGGCAATGGGGCCTGGATCTTTTTCCTTAAAGGCCTTGCCAATCACCCTGTTGATGACATTCAGATTTTCACCGATCAATAACATGGACACACTCCCCCTTTTTCTGATTTCTTCAGAGACCAAGGTCTCTTGTTGTCTGGGGGCCAGGAATGAGCCTGGCGGCCGGAGGCCTGCAAGCCCCAAAACCTGGCCGTAAGTCTATTTTGCCATATCTTTCAGATACTTGGGTATCAGAGACGCATCCCTGGGACCGATGAGAATCTCCCAGTCGGGGAGCTCCTCCTCCATTTCGCCGCTGATGGACGCCGCATAGCCCGGGATGATGATCTTTCTGTGTTTTACCTTGTCGGCAATGCCGCACTTCTTCACAAACATCCCGACCACGTCTCCGGAGAACTTGCCGGCCGCCCACGCGGTCATGACGGACAGGCCCTCCGTATCCAAAATCAGCAGCCAGCTTGGCACCCGGCTCCCCTCAATCTCGCCGCTCACAATAAAGTAGGTGAGCGAGAAGTTGGTGGTCACCAGGACCGGGGAGTTCTCATCCGGAGAGCCGATCTCGTAGATCCCCTCGGTGACCGTCATGGGTCGCTGCGGGTCAGTGTAGATGTTGAGCCGCTCTAAGAGAAGGGGGAAGAGGCTTTCGCCCTTGAAATCCGAAAGAATAACGATCCCGGCGTATTTGGCGATCAGCAAGGATGCAATAAGGGTCTCCACGTCCAGATTGCTCGCCATCTCGCAGGGAAATGCAATGGTGGGGAACCCCACCGTCTTGTTCCCTGCCTTGAGCGCGGCCCGGCGGATGGCCACCTGATCCTGAAAGAGCTGCTTGAGCTCCCTGGCCCCGGAATCAAGGACCAGGTCCTTAAGGCCCATTCCGGTCAGTTTGTCGCTGAGCTCCACCAGTTCATCCATATTCTGGGCCTTGACCGCAAGCGGGAGTCCCTTTTCCTTTGCCAGGCTGCCCATGTCTTCGGCATTGGCCGCGGTCGCCGCGTACAGGAGGGGCCGCTTGAATGCGCAGGCCTCCGCCGCGGCCTTCATGGCGTCCACGCTCTCCGTCATGAGCACCAGGTTGAACTCGCTCTCCTCGGCGATCTTCTTGGCCGCGGCCGCAAACGCCGCCGCGTCTCCCGCATCCTTCAGGGCCACCAGTTCGGGTCTCAGGTTCAGGCCCACCCTCTCATACTGGAGGGCGTTCCACTCTTTTAACTTTTTGTCCAGCTCGGCCGGATCCATGTCCGATGAAACCAGGACCCCTATGCCGGCCGGATTGTAAAAGGTCTTCTCATGGCGAAACAGAACGGTCTCGCCGCCGATCTTGAAGGCCCTTGTACCGGCCCCTATGGTCATGGGCCGAATCGGGGGGGCAGAGGCCTCCGCCAACTGGGCCCTGGCCTCATCGGACACATACGGGCAGCTATCCAGTTCCGCCTTGCCCGCGGCCAAATTCATGGCAAAGGCAAGGCAGGTAGGCACCCCGCACTCCCCGCAGTTCGTTTTAGGCAACAACTTGAATATCTGAATTCCAGTTAATCCCATAATCTACTCCTCATCTGTGAGGACCCGGGCCGGCGCAGACATGACAGAGCGTTCTCTTCTGCGACCTGCGTCTGCCCGGATCCAAAAATGAATTTTATCTGGTCCACTACCCGACGATCGGGTCCATCTTCAGGGCAGGATGGTCTTTTTCCTTGAGGAAGGCCATCACCGATTCCTCGTCCGTGCCCACCGTCTCATCTGCGATTTTATCGTACAGATCCGGGACCCCCATTTCAGCGGCCCGTTTGTCCAGCCGCTCCTTGATCTCTTCCTTGAGCGACTTGGGCATCCAGACCATGCGGAGGAGCCCGCCGTCCCCAGCGATGAACTTGCGCTGGGTGATGTTGAACTTGCCATGGCCCACAAACCCAGGGGTGGACCGTCCGCCGCCGATCACGCCGGCCAGGGTGGTGAATTTCATGCCGCACGGGGTCTCACCCGAATAATCCCGATGGACCGTCATGACGCCGTTGCACCCCGGCAGGACTGCGCAGATGCATTCGCAGCATCCGCACGTGGTCATAGGGTCATGCACCACGCTGTAGAAGTTGTAGTGGTCGATGGTCTGCCTCGAGGCCTTGTACACAAACTCGTTGACCCCCTTGAACTGACCCAGTACCGGGTCCAGGACCTCGCCCTTTTTCACAGGCTGGTTGGGTCCGGTGGGATTGATCTCATAGGAGGCCTTGCAGTCCATCCAGTTGTAGGCCCCGCAGAGCCCTGTACGCTCCGGGCTGACCACGCACACATGGCTGGGGGCAAACGACTGACAGAGGGTACAGGAATAGAAGGTTTCCGTGCTTTCGTCGGTCATGCTCTCCACCCGCTCGTCTCTGGTCTTATATTCTGCCCGGGCCGTCTTGGTGAGCTTGTCCACATCTTCCTTTTTGGTGTAGAGGGTCACCTGGACCTTGTCCAGGATGCTGCCGAAGTCCTGATGGAACTTGGCGTGCAGGATGGTGCCGATATCCTTGAGGGTGAAGCCCTTCTCAATGGCCGGTCCGCCAACACGAATCCAGGAGATGTCCCGCTGCCCGATGTGCATGACGCCCTGGGCATAATTGATGAGGTGATGGATCTGCCGCTCCAGGATGGGCTCGAAGTCAGGCTCCATCTCGCGGCCAGCCACCTGCACAAATATCCCCAAGGGCAGTTTGTCGCCCTTCTTGCAGTCGGTCACATCCGGCCCGACCAGGATCACCTTGCCGTCCTCGATCTCCTTCATGTCGGCCATCTTGCACAACTCGGTGCACTGGGTCTTGCCGCCGCCCATCTCGATATAGAGGTCGTCTTTCCGGACCCGCTCGCCCTCGAAGGCCGGACCATAGGCCAGGGGGATGTCGATCTGGGTGATGTTGACCTTGAGACCGCGGATCTCGATGGATTTTTGCGGCATCTCGTCGTGCCCCACATTGGCCACCACATGCTCGTAGGTGCAGACCCCTGTGGGCAGGATCTCCGGGATATCCGTGTCCGCGATGGTGGGGAAGCCCCAGTTCACGCATCCGGCCGCATTGGCGGCCCACTCGGCATTTACGTCGCCCAGTGCGTTCACAAATGCGAAGATCCGGTTTTTCTGATAGGCCAGCATCTTCTTGTAGTCGCCGGGCTCGATCCCGCCGAACGACATGCCCGCACGGTTGGCAAAGCCCAGGGCAAAGACCGCGGCCGAAATGTCCGGTCCAAAGGGCACCAGACGGGTGTTCCATCCGATCTGGACCTTTTCCTTCACGAGCTGTTCCGCAAAGGTGGTCCCATTCTGATTGGCCGCCATGAACACATAAATGGTCTTGAGCTGATACTCCTCGGCCATTTTTTTGGCTGTGGCCGAATCCGGGGCCGCGCCCACGATGGCCGCAAACCCGGGGGCCGTGCCGTCCACAAACTCGACGCCACGCTTTCGCATGATGGCGTCGTCTGCCGCGCCCAGCCAGATCTTGCCGTTGTCCACATCGGGGTCTTCCATCTCGGGCTGATAGAAATCAGGATCTTCCACATACCGGATGGCCTCAAAGATCTCTTCAGCGAAGATAGCGGCCATGCCTGCATCCAGCAGGGGTCCCAGATACGGGAGATGGCAGCTCTTCTTGACATGGGGCGGCAACAGGCTCCGGGCAAACTCCAGGGGCCGTCTTGCAGAATCCAGGTCCGTGACCTTGATCCCTGTAAGCGAGTAAATAATAGGCAGGTAATAAGCGGTATTGGGAAATTCCAGCTTCTGGCTTCCGCCATAGGTCTCTAAGGCCTGCTGATACTTTCCTTCAACCTTGGATACAATATTGTAAGCGCCCTGAATGGCAGCAAATGCTACTAATTTTGACATCTTGTATGTCCTCCCTTCTTAAGAGGTGTTTTTCGATTTACGCCGCCTCCAGCTTCTGCCGGTCGGCCATATCCATGAGGACCCTCTCACGGGCCTTGTCGATCCCGAGGGCCTTCCGCTTCTTGTCGATATGGGCAATCATCTTGTGGGCGTGCTTGATCGGGTCCACCTCCAGATCCCACATGCCGCCATAGAGGCCTTCCAGTTTGTTGTACAGGTAGTCTTCGAAGACCGGCGACCCACCCACGGGCATGGTCACGCCAAAGACCGTATACACGCCCGCGGTCACAAAATAATGACCGATACTGATGGCCTTCTCGCTCATCCACTCCGGGGCGGATCCGGCTGCCGGAAGGTCGCTGATATCATCGCCCAGGCCCCCGGCCTTGACCACCTCGGTAGCGGCCATGAGGATCCGGCTGTTGTCCACACATGAACCCATGTGCAGGACGGGCGGAATGCCCACCGTCTCACAGACCTCGGCCAGCCCGGGACCGCAGAAGACCGCTGCCGATTCCGGCGTCAGAAGACCGGCCTTGCCGCAGGCGATGGCGTTACATCCGGTGGTGAGTACAATCACGTCGTGCTTGATCAATTCTTTTACAACGGCGATATGCCCCGCATCCAGCGAGGTTCGGGCGTTGTTTCAGCCAACCACTCCGCCGATACCCCGTATGCGGCCGTTGATGATGTTCTCGTTTAGGGGCGTATAAGATCCGCGGAAGGTCCCGCCCAGATGGTAGTTGATCGCCTCATAGCTGAATCCGGCAATCAGGTCATGCCTCTGATCCGGGATCATGACCTCCTTTTCCCTGTTGGGGAAGTTTTCGATCCCGACCCGGACGATCTTCTTGGCGTCTTCAAAGGCGGTGTGTTCATCAAATTCGATGTGAATGGTTTCGCCCGATGCAATCCTGGCGCGCGGGTTGGTGGTAATGACCTTGGTGTGGAAACACTGGGCCACAGTAGCGATATTTTCCATGATGCACTGTACGTCCACCACCATGGCGTCCACCGCGCCTGTGATAATGGCCAGTTCCTGCTGCAAGAAATCACCGCAGAGGGGGATGCCGTGCCGCATCAAAAGCTCGTTGGCCGTGCAGCAGATACCGCTTAACTGGATCCCTTTGGCCCCTTTCGACTTGGCCAGTTCCACCATCTCGGGGAGTTCGGAGGCCTGCACGATCATCTCGCTCAATAGGGGCTCGTGTCCGTGGATCACAATGTTGACGTGGTCCTTTTTCATCACCCCCAGATTGGCCTGACTCTTTAAAGGATAAGGACAACCAAACAGGACGTCCTGAAGGTCCGTGGCGATCATGGAGCCGCCCCATCCGTCCGCGATGGCGGCCCGGCTGCACTGTTCCACCAGATTCTCGTAATGCTGGTCCACACCGATATGGGTCCGGTGCATGATTTCCACGATCTCCCGGTCGATCCCTCTGGGGACGACGCCCAATTTCTTCCAGAGCTCGTAGCGGGGGGCCGGGGCCCTCTTGACGGTGCAGACCTCGCCGGTCTGCTGTCCCCACTGGCCCAGGGCGATTTCACCCACTTCCACGGCGATCTCGTCGGTATCCCGGTCCATGATTTCACCGTTTTCTCCTTCTACCGTGATGGCCACGCCAAAATCCGGGGCGATCTCAAGGAGTTTCTTGGTGTCTTTGATATGGTAATCATCGGTTTCCTTTCGAGCGGCCGCCAGAAAGGTCTCAGCAACGCCCCTGCCATGATCCGAATGGGCCGCAGCTCCAGCCGCCACCATCCTGGCAAAGTTCCTGGCAGCAATGGTCTCCGGGGTCGCCCCGCAAAGCCCTTTCCGGGTATCCTTCCCTTCTATGCCGCCTTTGGGCAGCGGAAGCCTGCAAGGCCCCTGGGCGCAGTTCTTACAGCAGGTTCCCTGGGCGCCGATATTACAAGGCTTCATGCTCTGAGCCCGATCAAAGATGGTTTCGATCTCCATCTCTCTCGATCTCACGATCATCTCCTGGCTCGCCAGATCCAGGGCCAGATCTTCAGGCCTTGGCGGCTCCTCCTTCTTCTTTACCGAAACAACCTTACTCTTGACTTCTTCTGTCGCCATTATGAGGTTCCTCCTCTTTCCAAATTGCGATTTCGGGTTCTAAATCCGTTTATGAATACGATTGATGGCTGCAATCAGTTTTTCCACCATGTCCAGCTGTTGTGTGGCGGCCGTCTTAGCAATGGCCTCTCCCTGACGCGCTTCCTTGTGGGCCTCGTGTTTTTCTCTTTCCATGGCCCGCTTGTATCTCAGGGCCTTCAAGTCATCGGTTTCCTTGGCCTTGGCGTCTGCCTTGGCCTTTTCTTCCGCCTCCGCCTTGGCCTTGGCTGCGGCCTCGGCTTTGGTCTTGGCCGCCGCATCGGCCTTCGCCTTGGCATCTGCCTCTGCCTGGGCCTTCGCCGCCGCATCGGCTTTGGCCTTGGCCTCTGCCTCCGCCTTGGCTGCGGCTGCGGCTTCAGCCGTTTCCTTTGAGTCGGCCGCTACCTTTGGCTCGACCGCTTCTGCCGGCTTTGTCTCCACCTTTTTGGCTTCAGGTTTCGGGGCCGCCTTTTCTTCTTTCTTGGGAGCAGGTGCGGCTTTTGCCTCGGCCTTGGGTTTGGCTGCGGCCTTCTTCTCAGCCTTGGGAGCGGCCTCTGCAGGACCGAAATCCAGATTGGGCTCAGGCGACAAGGAAATCAGGTCCGCCTCCTCCAGCGGCAGATTCTTGGAAATACCTTGAACCTCGCTGGCGGTTCCCCCATTGCTCAGAAGCTCAATGAATGAGCGGACCAATCGAACCGATTCGGGGTGTCTCAATATCAATACCGAGGAGCCGGCGAGAAGATAGCATACCGCCCCTACACACTCCATGAGGATGGCTCTCTTTTCCGGGTCGCCCAATGTGGGCATCTGCGCAAGAGGCAGGCCGGCTTCTTTGCACTTCCAGATCTCGTTGCCCAGGTTCGTGATCATGGGAATCTGAAGTTTGTCGTCCTCCTGGGTCAAGGCGGCCATCATGATACGCTCCATGACCGAATATGAATACTCCATGCCGTATCCGAGTCCGCCGGTTGTCGGGTCGATGACAATCTTGTTTCCTTGAACCCCTAAATTGCCCAAAAGGATATTCAGCTGTTTTGCCAGGTTCACGTCGATGGGTGAGGACGCGATCACCGTATGGCCGTAGCCGAGGGCGCTTGCACCCACCCCTTTGTGGTTGGCTTCTTCAACAGGACCCAAGCCCAGATTCTTACCTTCACACACCTGGGAGATCTTCTTGAGGACCTCTTCATCCTTTTGGTTGTTTGCCGTACCCCACAGGATAACCGGCACATCCACTGCGTCTACAACCTTCTTGGTCACGGCCGCAGCCTCATCCGCGCTCCTGTCCATTCCATTCGGGTCCGTACTCTTGAGTTGCAGGATGATGATGTCGGCCCCATACTCGTCAACACATTTCTTGGCCCAGGCATCGGGTGAAGAAATGACATCTTTAAACGGGGCAACGGCCGCTGCCGGCCATTCATTGGAAGGGTCGTAATCCCATATCTCCATCGCAATTCTCGGGGGATTCGCCGTATCTCCTTCGAATAGATGGAACGGATAGGAAGTCTGCCCCCCCAACGCCACAGCGCCACTGCCGGTCCCGACCGTGGTTTGCCCTATCTTTCCAGAATAGGGCTGTTTGGGAATTTCAAAGGCCAATGTCTTTACCTCCTTCTTCCATAGTTGTCGTTAATAATCTGCGGCGGTCTGAACGCTGCCGCCAACCAAATAAACGGAAAAACGACTATATCAATCGAAAAGCCTTCACGGCTTCTTTGTGAAAAAAATAACAAAAGTAAGGCAAAAAAATGCCTCACCTGCCGAGGCTGTTCGTTACAAATTAGATGAATCTACATTCATTGTCAAGAATTTTTTACAGTAATTTTAACCCCTTTTCTCTCCCTGAGTCCTTCTATATATTGTAGCTGATAGAAAATAAAATACAAGATATAGGAATATCCCGATTTCCATCCCCCATAGCTGGGCCGCACCTCAAACCCGCCAAGGAAGTCGCCTACGTCCACGCCCAAAGGCATCACACCCACGCCTGTAATCCAATGGATGCTGGTTACCGCTGAAACCTGAACACCGGAACCTCGGCAACAGGATGGATGATAAGGCAGCGATTGATTGTGAGAGATGAACTCCCAGGATCAACGTGTAGGAACAAAACTATAAAATGGCATCGAAGATGCGATAGGCTGCGGCCACAGCCGGGTTCTCCTTACCCAACGCACTGGTGGGTCTGCCTGCCAGATCCAATGCCTGCAGATCCGCATTTTCGGGCACCGTCCCGATAAAATCAAGATCATATTCAGCCAGCGCCTGCTCCAGGGCCTGTGCCTGATCCTCTTTAAAACGGTTAACCAGCACCATCTTGCGGCCGATATTCAACGACAGTTTATCTGCCAATTCCACGATCCTCGAAGCAGCCTGGAGCCCTCTACGGGTGGGATCCGAAACAACGAGAAGCGCATCGATATTATTGGTCGTCAACCGGCTCATATGTTCCATACCGGCCTCATTGTCCATAACAATAGAGGTGTAGTTTTCAATCAGTTTCTCCAGGGACTGGGTCAGGAGGGTGTTGGCAGCGCAGTAGCACCCGGCGCCCTCAGGCCTCCCCATAACGATGAGGTCAAATCCGTCCGCCTCCACGACCGCCTGCTGGAGCTTCATCTCCATAAATATGTCTTTTGTCATGCCACTGGAAGCCCCTGTCTTCATCTGCTCCCTGGCGTCTCCCAGGGTTTCCTCAACCTCCAGGCCCAGGACTTCATTCAGGTTCGCGTTGGCATCTGCATCCACAGCCAAGACCGGGGTCCTCCCCTTTTCAATAAGATATTTAACCAGCATCCCGGCAATGGTTGTTTTTCCCGTTCCCCCCTTGCCCGCAAGGGCAATCGAATAGGTCATCTGTTATCTCCCCTCTTTCATCAAACAAATTTTAATTGATATCCCGACGATGATTTGTTAACATAAAACGATTTGACAAAACCGATTCAGTAACACTTAAGTGTTTGCCATGACAACAGAAAATTATATATGGGACCAAATAAAAGCGGATTTTAAAAAAGGAATCCCCACGTCTGAGTTCCAGACATGGTTGTCAGGGGCATCCCTCAAGAAAATCGATGCCCGTCACGCTGTCATCGAGGTCCCCAACAAATTCATTGCGCACTGGCTGAAAGAAAACTACACCGATCAGATTCAAACAATTTTAAGAGACAAATTGAACACCTTTCCAGAGGTCCGCTTCACCTATGCCGATCCCAAGGACCCTATAAAAACACAAACCCATGAGGCCGTCAAGGGCCACAGCATTCCCTCCTTTCACGGGATCGACGCCCACAGCACCTTTGCCGACTTTGTTACGGCAAACAGCAACCGCCTTGCGTGCTCTTCAGCCATGAGCGTTGCACAGAGCCCCGCTACCAACTACAACCCGCTCTACATATACAGTAAATTCAGCCTCGGAAAAACGCATATCTTGAATGCTATCGGCAACCTGGTCCTCCAAAACGACCATCGTGCGAATATCATGTACCTTTCAGCCGATCAATTTCTCAGCGAGGTCTCATGCACCACCGAGGCCCAGCAAAGCGACCGTTTCTGGGAAAAGGAGGATGCCCCCGATTTTCTTCTCCTGGATGACATCCACCTGGTTGCCAATCAACTGAAACCGCAAGCCGAATTATTGGCACTGTGCAACTCGTTCCTTGAATCCGCCAGACAATTGGTCGTCACAGCGATCTATCCCCCCGGCAAAATTCGGGATCTGCTCCCCCAGCTACGCTCACGCCTCGAATGGGGCCTTATAGCAGAAATCAACCCGCCGGGTCAAAGGACCAAGATCAAAATCATTAAAAAAATAGCCGGAAAGGAACAAATATCCCTTCCCGACGATGTCGCGTTTTTTCTTGCCAACACTACGGACGATGTGAAAACCCTGATTCAGTATATCGGCAGGATCAAGGACCATTTCTCTTCTTATAAGAAACCGATAGATATCTCAACGCTTGAATCGATCATTAAAGCGGATTATCCTTCGAGGTGTATGGATATCAACCATATTCAATCCATCACGGCCAAATATTTCAATATCACTTTAGACGACCTGTTATCCGATAAGAGAGGAAGGGCCTTTTCATACCCAAGGCAGACAGCCATCTACCTCACGAAGAAACTGACCCCCCTTTCGCTAAAGGAAATAGGCCGTGCATTTGGGAATAAACATCATTCTACGGTCATTTATGCGGAAAAGTGTATTCGAAAGGCCAAAACTCAGAACCAAGGGGTATCGAGAGATATCGATACCATACAGAAGCTTCTGCTTTGATTGACGACGTATCGAAAGGGTTCGCCCTTGCGCCGCACCGGGCTCTCTATTATGATTTGCCGTTTGCCTTACGAAGGCTCGGATTTCAAAATTTGTTCAAATCGTTTTAAAAACTCGTCGAAAACCGCCTCTTTTTTAAATATCAGTGCAGACGGCGTCTGAAAATTTGAAAGGCATTTCAAAATGGATGAAATTTTTCAACTTTGATTTCA
>ENA-OSEO01004183-OSEO01004183.1-sediment-metagenome-genome-assembly--contig:-NODE-4183-length-15631-cov-3.696670_pt1 | contig 15631 bp, 14 predicted proteins | sample MGYA00237883_ERZ534232 | MGnify/ENA metagenome assembly ERZ534232 | reverse complement strand
CGCTACATCATGGGCCCGGAGATCGGCGAGCTGCAAGAAAAGCTGGCCGCCATGATCCGCCAGTTCTGCGCCTTCTTTGACCGGGACCCGGTGCTCTTCAGCTACCTGCTCCTGGCCCAGCACGCCCAGCTCAAAAAAGTGACCCCGGAGATGCAAACCGCGGTGACCGTGTTGCAAAAGGTCATTGCCCAGGGCATGGCCCAAGGCGAGGTGCCGGAAATGGAAGTGGAACTGGCCGCGGCCATGGTCCTGGGGGTGGTCCTGGAAGTGGCGACTTTTAAGGCCTACAACCGCATCACCCAGGACCTCTCGCAACTGAGCGAGACTCTGGTGGCCTCCTGCTGGCGGGTCCTGACCGGGGATGGGACTCCTTGATTTCTGCACCCCGGCTGGCTATATTTTAAGATTAAGATTTAAGAGAAAGCACATGAACCAGGAAGAACTTAAGGCCAAAATCCAGGCCGCGGCCCCGGAGGGAAGAATCCCTTGCGCTACGGCCATGAACCTGGCCAAGGAATTGGGGATCTCCCGGAGAGAGATGGGAGAGTTGCTCAACGAGATACCCATCAAAATCACCCAGTGCCAGTTGGGGTGTTTTTAATAGCGGTTTGGTAGGGGGCGCAGGGCGCACCCTGCCTTAACTGCTCTACAGAATACTGCTTACTTTTATATGATCTATCTGTTCGGACCGGTTCCCTCCCGGCGTTTGGGACGCTCCCTGGGGGTCGATCTGATTCCCCGGAAGTCCTGCCCTTATGATTGCCTCTACTGCGAGGTGGGCCCTACCACGCACCAGACCCTGAACCGGATGGAATATCAAACCGAGGCCATTATTGAGGAGTTGCGGGCCTATCTGACCCATCCCCAAGCCCAGTTGGATTACATTACCCTGGCCGGTTCCGGGGAACCCACCCTGAACCTGGGGCTGGGGCGCATTATCAAGGCGATTAAGGAGATGACGGAAACACCGGTGGCGGTGCTGACCAACGGCGCGTTGCTGCATCTCCCGGAAGTGCGCCGGGATTTGAAGGCCGCGGACGTGATTCTTCCCTCTCTGGACTCGGCCATTGAAGCCACCTGGCGGCGCATCAACCGGCCCCTGCCGGAGATGTCGCTGGCCCAGATGATAGAGGGCCTGGAGGCCCTCCGCCGGGAATACCGGGGACAGATCTGGCTGGAAATTATGCTCTTGAAAGGTTTGAACGACACTGAAGAAGAGCTTGCGGCCCTGCGCCGGGTCATTGGAAAGCTGTCCCCGGACAAGGTGCAGCTCAACACCGCGGTGCGGCCGGTGGTGGACGAAGTGGCGCAGCCTTTAGATGAAGAGGAAATGGAGGCTGCGGCCGCGCTTTTGGGGCCTACCGCGGAGGTCATCGCCTCTTGCTCCCGGAGCGCCAAGGCTGAGGCCGGGGTGAGCGACGCCCGCTTTATAGAGATGCTGGCCCGCCGGCCCATGACCGCCGCGGATGTGGCCGAGGTTTTGGGGCTGCCCTTGGATTTGGTACAGACAAGGCTGAAGCGCCTCTGTAAGGCCGGGGCAATTTTATATAGCTGTTACCAGGATCAAGGGTTTTATCGCAGCCAGCCGGGAACCAACCGGGATTTCCAGCCACAGGCTTAGAAATAGCGTTATCAATTTATACATTCAATGTTTACTAAATTCGGTTTTCCATCATTTTATGGATAAAATATCAAGCTTCAAAGATAGCGAAACTAAGATCATTGCCGACATACGCGACTGTGTTTCAACTATCAGGAATTTAGTAAACTATGATTTTACGTCTCCAATAGAAGGAGTAGCTATTTTATTAAAAATAAGACAACTGGCTTATGAGGATTTAAATCAAATACAACATGAGGAGCTCGTTTATAGAGCTGCTACCATTCTAAAGAATACAGAATTTAAAGGAAGGAATCTTGAGTGGTTTTGGAATCCAAGACAAACAGGAGATAACTCAGAACCTGATTTGCAAGCTATGGAAAATGATGAGGTTGTCCTATCCGCTGAGGTGACGACTTCAGAACGTCCAATAGGAACAATAGATAGTCGTATGAGAGATACACTTGTAAAACTAAGCAATATGCCAGGCCGTAAATTTTATTTCGTTCGCACTGACGAAATGGAACAACGGGCAAAAACAAAGATATCGAAATTAGGCGCTTCAATTGAAGTAAGGAAAATTTAAAACAATCAATTGTGCATGCTTCATAAATCGTGTTGATAAATTTGGGGAGGTATCCGGAAAGCGGGTTTTTAAGTCCCCCTTTTTAAAGGGGGATTTAGGGGGATTTTAAACACGCCTCAAAATCCCCCCTACCCCCCTTTAGAAAAGGGGGAGAAAAAAACCCTTCTTTTCGGCCTTCCCCTTCAAATGGAAATAATAGCTCTCCCGGTTCCCAAGCTCCTGCCCTTGGGAAACCACGACTTACTGATTATTAGCTTTCTTTAACCGAAAACCGAAAACTGAAAACCGAAAACTATAAAAGACAAACTGCCCAGCGATCGGGGGATTCGAACTATGCGCGACGGATTCGATGTGGGTATGGATGTGGGTTCGGTGAGCGTCAACCTGGCGGTGATGGGGCCCCAGGGAGAGGTGCTAAAGGAGGAATACCGCCGCCACCAGGGGGAGCCTTACCGGGTGGCGATAGAGCTTCTGGAGTCCCTGGAGCCGGAGTTTCCTTTGGATAAATGCCGGCTGGCCGCGTTCACCGGTATCGGGGGGAAGGTCCTGGCGGAGCTTTTAGGCGGCGTCTTCGTCAATGAAGTCATCGCCCAGGCCCGGGGCACCTATCATTTCCACCCGGAAGCCCGGTCCATCATCGACATGGGCGGCGAAGACGCCAAGCTGCTGCTGGTGGCGGACGAAGACGGCCACCAGATCATCCAGGACTTCGCCATGAACACCATGTGCGCCGCAGGCACCGGCTCTTTCCTGGATCAGCAGGCCCACCGCATGGGCTACACCATCGAGCAGTTCAGCGAACTGTCGCTCAAATCCACCACTCCCCCCCGCATCGCCGGGCGTTGCAGCGTCTTCGCCAAAACGGACATGATCCACCTGCAGCAGGGGGCCACTCCGGATTTCGAGATCATCGCCGGCCTCTGCCAGGCCATGGCCCGGAATCTGAAAAGCAATATCGCCAAGGGCAAGACCATCACCCCGCCGGTGGCCTTCCAGGGGGGCGTGGCCCACAACCTGGGGGTGCGCCAGGCCTTCCGCCAGGTCTTCGGCCTGGACGAAGCCGGGCTCATCATCCCCCCCCATTTTTGCGCCTTGGGCGCCGTGGGCGCGGTCCTGGCCTCCCGGGAGCAGCTCCCCGAGAATTTATCCCTGAATCTCCAGCCCTTAAAAGACCACCTGGTCCGGGAAGTGGAAGCCGCACGCCACCTGGCTCCCTTGAGCCCCCCGGCGGAGTTGGGGCCGGAGGCCTACGCGGTGGCCCCCCTGCCCCCTTTGGGCGCCAACGAGGAGGCCTATCTGGGGATCGACGTGGGCTCCATCAGCACCAACGTGGTGGTCATCGATCAAGACATGCGGGTCCTGGCCCGGGAATATCTCCTCACCGCCGGGCGGCCCCTGGAGGCCATCACCGAGGGCCTAAAAAGGGTGGGCGGCAAGCTCGCGGGCCGAGTGAAGATCATGGGCGCGGCCACCACCGGCTCGGGCCGCTACCTCACCGGGGACTTCATCGGCGCGGACGTGGTGAGAAACGAAATCACGGCCCAGGCCACCGCCGCCGCAGCCATCGACCCCACGGTGGACACCATCTTCGAAATCGGCGGCCAGGACTCCAAGTTCATCAGCCTGGAGCACGGGGCCATCGTCGACTTCATGATGAACAAGGTCTGCGCTGCGGGCACCGGCTCCTTTTTAGAGGAGCAGGCGGAAAAACTGGGCATTTCCATTAAAGAAGAATTCGGCAAACTGGCCCTGGCCAGCAAAAAGCCGGTGCCTTTGGGGGAGCGCTGCACCGTGTTCATGGAATCCGACCTGGTGCACCACCAGCAACGGGGCGCGCTTAAGGAAGAGCTGGTGGCGGGGCTGTCCTATTCCATTGTCCAAAATTACTTGAACAAGGTGGTGGAAGACCGGAAAGTCGGCAATAACGTCTTCTACCAGGGGGCCACCGCGGCCAATAAGGGCATTGTGGCCGCGTTCGAGAAGGTGACCGGCCAAAAGATCACCGTGCCCCCCCACCACGACGTCACCGGGGCCATCGGCGCGGCGCTTTTGGCCATGCGGGAGCGCACCTGGGAGACCTCCCGCTTCAAAGGCTTTGACCTGGCCGACCGGGAGTATGCCATCACTTCCTTTGAATGCCAGAGCTGCCCCAACCGCTGCGAAATCCGGCAGGTGAAGATAGCCGGAGAAAAGCCTCTCTTTTACGGCAGCCGCTGCGAAAAATACGAAGTCGCCTCCGAGCAGGTCAAGGTGGACCTCCCGGACCTCGTCAAAGAAAGGGAAGATTTGTTGTATGGCTCCGAGGAGCCCGGGCCCGGCACCCGGGGGGCCATCGGCATCCCCCGGACCATGTTTTTCCAGGAACTCATGCCCTTTTTCCGGGCCTTTTTCGAGGACCTGGGTTTCAGCGTGGTCTATTCCCAGAAGACCAACAAGCAGGTGATCCGCCAGGGGGTCGAGTGCCTGGCCGCGGAGCCCTGCTACCCCGTCAAGGTGGCCCACGGCCATATCCTGGATTTGATCAACCAAGGTGTTACGCGCATCTTTCTGCCCAGCATCATCGATATGGCCAATCCCCATCCGGAGATCAAGCAGGGGGTGGTCTGCCCCATGGCCCAAACCCTGGCCTACGTGGCCCCTTCCACCATCGACCTTAGCAAATACGGCGCCGAACTCCTGAGCCCGGTCCTCTACTTTGGCCGGGGGCGCCAGGAACTACGCCGGGGCCTAAAGGACCTGGTGGCGCAGCTGGGGATGTCCACCTTCAGGCTGACCCGGGCCCTGGACCGGGCCCAAGCCGCTCAGCAGGCTTATTACCAGGCCCTGGAAAAACGGGGCCGGGAGATTATGGAGGACTTGCCGGCAGACGGCCGGCTCATGGTCCTCATCGGCCGGCCATACAACGCCCTGGACCCGGGCATGAACCTCAACCTCCACCGCAAGCTGAAACAGTTGGGGGTCCAGGCCGTACCCATGGATTTCCTGCCCCTGGATCAGGTGGAGGATTTGGACGAAATCAGGCCCATGTACTGGCGCTTCGGCCAGAAGATCCTGGGCGCGGCCCAACTCATCCGCCGGGACCCCCGCCTTTACGGGATTTATATCACCAACTTCGGCTGCGGCCCGGACTCCTTTATCCAGCACTTTTTCCGGGACAAGATGCGGGGCAAACCGTATCTCGAGATCGAAATCGACGAACACTCCGCGGACGTGGGGGCCATTACCCGTCTGGAAGCCTTTTTGGACAGCCTGAAGAACGTCACCCCCCAACCCCAGCCGGAGAGGGTCTCCCCCTTCCGCCACCGGGTGGTGGAAACCCAGCGGCGCAAGGTCTTCCTGCCCTACATGACCGACCAGGCCCTGGCCCTGGTGGCGGCGTTCGAGGCCTGCGGCGGTGAGGCCGAGATGCTGCCGGAATCGGACGAAGAAACCCTGGAGTTGGGGCGCCGCCTCACCTCCGGGAAAGAGTGCTATCCCCTGATCCTCACCACCGGGGATTTGGCCAAACTGGTGCAGCGCCCGGACTTCGCCCCCGAGAAGAGCGCCTTCTTCATGCCTTCCGGCGACGGGCCCTGCCGCTTCGGCCAGTACCACCGCTACCACCGCCTGGTCCTGGATGAGCTGGGTTACCCCCAGGTGCCCGTCTATTCTCCGGATCAGAGCGAAACCATGTACCAGGAGCTGGGCATGGTGGGTGGCGATTACACCCGCATCGCCTGGCGGGGAATAGTGGCCATCGATCTGTTGGAGAAAAAGCTCCGGGAGACCCGGCCTTATGAGCGCCGGGCCGGGGATGCGGACGAAGTTTACCGGCACTATCTCCACCAGGTCCACCACGTCTTGCGGGACCGGGGGGATCTGCCGGCGGCCATGCGGGAAGCCCGGCGGGCCCTGGACGACGTGGCCCTAAACGGCACGGGTGAAAAACCCCTGGTGGGCATCATCGGCGAAATCTATACCCGGGCCAACCACTTCGCCAATGAAGACGCGGTCCGGGAGATCGAAGCCCTGGGTGGGGAAGTGTGGATGCCCCCCATCGGCGAGTGGATGCTCTACGTCAATTACACTTCGAAACGCCGGGCCCGGAGCTTCAAGCGCTACCGCCATTTGCTGCAGATCCTGTTCAAAGAATATTTCCAGAGAAAAGACGAACACCTGCTGGAAGAAATCTTCCACGGCAGTGTGCGGAATTTGGCGGAGCCCACCATCCCCGAGACCCTGGACCTGGCCCGGAACTACCTGGACCCCTCCTTTGAAGGGGAGGCCGTCCTGAGCATCGGCAAGTCCAGGGACTTCATCCGCAAAGGCGCCTCCGGGCTGGTGAACATCATGCCCTTCACCTGCATGCCGGGGACCGTGGTCAACTCCCTGTTTAGACGCTTCCAGGAAGAGCACGACCACATCCCCTTCCTCAACCTGGCCTACGACGGCCAGGAACAGACCCACACCCGCACGCGTCTCGAGGCCTTCATGTACCAGGTGCGGCAGTTCCAGGGGCGGCGGAAGTAGACGATATTCTCACGCAAAGACGCCAAGGCGCAGAGAGGACAATGGACAACTCGTGCTATTTTGTCCAGTTATAAAATCCACTGCGGGGTTTAGGATCAACGGCAAGGAACATAAAATTCCTCGTTACATACTGAGCATTTGATTGAAGAACCATTGTCATCACCTGGCAACGCTATTAAATGAGAGCGTTGGTTATGCAAGAGGAAACACACAGGACAGGGTAACCATTTTCCGGTCGAGTCCAAGAAGACTTTTTTGTAATTCTCGATCGTCTCTTCAGGTGCCTGCATATCTTGAAGAACTTTCGTGAAAATGGGCAGAATAAAAGAATCGTTCATTTTCGCCACCGCCTTTTTTATAAGTTGTTAAATTCCGCTAACTCCTCAGCAGTCAGAGGTCGTGCCAGTGTTCGTGCCTGCATATCTTTCCTGAGAGAAATTATAATTTGCCAATTCTGTTTTCCGGGCAATTTGCATTCCCAAAATTTCCATCCGTTTACAGAATTTTTAGTTATTGACATGGCTGCCGGGGATGGAGAAGAAAAATTTTCTCCATTAAGAACCAAAAAGCCATCATCAACCTTCGCGTAATACATCTGGCCTTTATAAAAGCTCCTAAATTCTGTTCCATGAGGGAATACCACGCCCTTCGCAATCCACGGTTTTCTGGAATGAGCTTTTTGCGGTAAAGGCTTTTGTGTCGGCTCCAGACCAAAAACCTCACGGAGGACATCATTCGGGCTAATTTCTGCATGTTTACGGCGGATAGTGATTTCCTTGAAAACATCAAAATCGATTTCGATGGTTTGCATCTCCTAAACTCCTATCTAATAGTATTAAAGCCCTATGAAATAGTTTAATAGGCTATTATTCCGCCCTTGTCAAGACGAAATTCTAAAAAAATATTCAAATACTTCGATTTGTACTCGAGATAATATGCCAGTCTAATGGAACGAGGTAGAAAGAAAACTGGACAAAATCACGCAAATTGTCCATATCCCCAAAAGCCCCCCCACACTATACCTAAAGGAGCATGCCGACTTTCCACCAAGAACTGGACAAAATAGCAAATTATCCTGATGTGCCTAAATGAGAGGCTGTGGAGGCAGTGAAGGGAAAATTACAGTTAATTTAGTATGTTAAATGATTACTTCAATCCCTTTACGCCGGATCACATTCAGCAGCACGAGGGCCGCTCCCGTCGGGCGCTTCGCCCCCCGTTCCAACTGGGACACATACCCAACCGTCACGTTTAGGTAATGCGCAAACACCGCTTGGCTCATGTGCTCCCGTTCGCGTATGGCCCGGATATCCTCTCCTGTTAGGGGCTCGATTTCTGCTTTGCCCTTCACGCCAAGATGACGCATGGTGATTTTCCCATAAGCTGCATCAGTAAGAATGCCCGCTTGCTGCATGTCCTTGGCTGTTTCAAGCAGTGCTTGTGTCAGCCTGGAAGTCTTTTTGTTCTTAGCCATCATGTTACCTCCTGCAAAATCCCCTCACTAATCGCGTGCTCAAGGCGTTCGACATCCGCCTCAAGCCACGCCGTCGCGATCTCTTTTAACGTCACCAGTTCATCGTCTCCTATGTTCTCACGCTCGTTTTTTGCGAAGCCGTAGAGGAACACCGCACGATCACCGTCACGATAGGCAATGAGCACACGGTAGCCTCGTGAACGTCCCTGCCCGGCCCTGGCCACCCGTTGCTTGATAACGCCGCCGCCTAAGTCGGCATCCACGCTCCCACGCTCTGCCCGCTCAATAGCTTGGCGCAAGCTGTCATTGCTGATCCGCTCATCCCTTGCGAAGCGCCCAAACCACTTGGTTTTAAAAATCCGCACGCCGCTCCTATAACACTTTAAACTATAGTACAATGGGTTATAGATGTCAACCTCACTTGTAAAAACTTTTTCTCTTTTTGGCAAGGGAAAAATCTTGATTTCTTTCGTTCAAATATCTTACAAAGCAAAAAAACCCAAAACACTTTGTGTACGTTACCTGTTTGTCCCTTGTTTCCCGGATAATTTTTAACCCTGATTTAGGGAGGCAACCATGGTGCGATTAGTCATGGAGAGATGGCGCGGGTTACTATTGGCGGCTTTAACCTTGGCCTTCATGCTGGCGCCCCTGGCCGCCCAGGCCGCGGATGCCCACCGGGACCCCAAGCTGGGGTTGGTTTCGGATAGCGCCCGGGGGTCCAAACGCTATTTGGTGATCCTGGTGGACTTTCCCGACGTGCAGCCCCGCCTGCCCCTGGCCGGGGTGAAAGAGAGGGCTGTCCCCCGGGTGGCCCGCTGGTATCAGGCGGCCTCCCACGGCCAGACCAGGTTTAACGGCACCGTAACCGGCCCCTACACCCTGCCCCAGCCCCTGGCGGCCTACAAGGTAAGCCCTTACAACTTTAGGGTGGATTCCCGGCGGGTCTATGCCCTGGTGCGGGACGCCCTGTCCCTGGCCGAAGAAAACGGCGCGGCATTGAAGGATTTTGACGTGGTGGCGGTGGTGCACCGCTGTTTCACCCGCCCGGGGCAGGGCTACGGCATGATCTGCTATTGCGCCAACCCGGGGATGATCAGCAAGGTGAGGCAAGGCCGGGCCCGCTACGCGCCCATCACCACCCGGCGGGGCACGGTGTTTCAGAAAGGCGTGGTGGTTATGGCCGAAAACTTCAATGTGGGGTTCATGGTCCACGACCTGGCCCACGCCCTCGGCGGGGTCTACCAGGGGAGACGCCTGGTGCCGGACCTCTATGACTTCGAGGCCCAAAGCCGGCAACGGAATAATTTCCAGATTCACGACGCCGCCCTCTACCTGGGTCCCTGGGACGTCATGAGCCAGCATTTTCTCACGAAAAATCAGCCGCCCCCCGGCTTCTCCCTGTTCACCATGATACGCCTGGGTTATATCCAGCCCCGTCAGGTGAATTTGGTGCGCCCCGGAGAAACCGCGCTGGCCCGGCTCGCCCCCTTGGCAGAGGGAGGGCCTCTCCTGGGAGTGAAGATTCCTCTGTCCGGCGGGCGTTACTTGCTGGTGGAGAACCGCCAGCCCCTGAAGGTGGACCGGGTGCTGCCCGCGTCCGGAGTCATGGTTTACGCGGTGGATGAATCCCGGGAGGAAGGGGCCGGAATCGTTAAGGCCCAAAACGCCGACCCGCCGGCCCCCAACTTTTCCCGGGCGCCCTTTGGGGTGGACGGCCAGGCCCAGGCGGCCTTTGTGGACTCCCGGGCCAACGTGGCGGTGGTGCCCCTGATCAAGGAGGGTCAGGATTACCTGGTCTTGATCACCGCCGCCAACCAGGCGGAGGCGGCCCAAAGCCTGTCCCGAAACCTGGTCCGGCTCCAGGGTACGCCGAATTTTAGGGCGAAAAAGGCCGAGGCTTTGCGCTTGCTCAAATCAGGCCGGATAGCCGCGGCCCAAGAGGCGACGCGCTAAAGGCCTGAAGAAAAGGATGGCTTAACTCTTCTCTGTTTTTTACCGGTGGGGGAGCCGTTAGGGCAGGTGTCCCGGCCTGCCTTCAGGCGGTTTCCCCATTTAGTTGGCTCACTCCCCTTTAAAGACCGGCTTTCTTTTCTCCAAAAAAGCCTTTTGACCTTCCAGGTAATCCTGACTATCATAAACCAGACGGCGCAGGCCCTGGATGCGCTCGAAGGTCTCCGGACTTAAGGGCATGGCGTTCCCCAGAAGGCGCAGTTGCTCTTTGATGACCCCGATACTGGTGGGGGAATTGGCGGCGATCTGGCGGGCCAATTTTAAGGTGAACGGCTCCAACTCTTCCGGGGGCACCAGATGGTTGAGAACTCCCAGGGCCAAGGCCCGCTCGGCGCTTAAAGGTTGGGCGGTGAAAAACATCTCCTTGGCTACGGCCATGCCCAAGACGGTGAGGACATGCAAAATGCCGGAGGGATTATAAGGAATGCCGATTTTGGCCGGGGTGATGGCAAAGGAAGTGTTGGGGGTGCCGATGAGGAGGTCGCAGACCAGGGCCAGCTCGCAGGCGCCCCCCCAGACCGAGCCTTCCATCATGGCGATGACCGGCGCGGGACAGCGTTGAATGGCCCGGATGGCCGTCTCCAGGGGGTCGTAATAGGACAAGGGGTCCCGGCCGGGCTGAGGCAATTCGGTGACGTCAAAGCCCGCGGACCAGACCTTGGCCCCGGGGTTGGCCCGGAGGATCACCACCCGCGCCCGGTGCTGAAGCAAATCGTTCAAAGCCCGGATGAGCTCATTGATGAGGCTTTTACCCAGGGCATTGCGCTTCCGGTCGCGGTTCAGGGTGATGATGCCGATGTCCTCCTGCCGCTCCGTTAAAATGAACTCCACCTGGTCTTCCTCCCTGGGGAATTATTGCCGCGCTGGCGGCATTGACTTCTTTTACAACAAAAAACGGAAAACGGAAAACGGAAAACGGTACTTAAGGAGGCATCCATGGTTAATTGTCCCCACTGCCGCGGGTTAGTGGAGGAAAACGCGGAATTCTGTCCCATTTGCCAACAACTCTTGTCTGGCGCGGGTCCGGTACCTGCCGGGGCGCTGGTACAGCCCGGCAAATATCTGCGGAATGGCTGGGAATTATTCAAACTTTACCCCGGGGGTTTTGTGGGCTTTACCCTGTTGTTTGTCTTCATCCAGGCATTTTTGAACTATCTGCCCTGGTTGGGGGGTCCCATCAGCCTGGCCATCGGCGGACCCTTGGGGGTGGGCTTCTATGTGGTCAGCGCCAAGCTGCTGCAGCGGCAGACCCCGGAATTCCGGGACTTTTTTGCCGGGTTCAACTTTTTTCTACCCCTTCTCCTGGTGTCGGTCATCAGCGGCCTGCTGATTGTTTTGGGCCTGGTCTTCCTGATCCTGCCCGGGATTTTCCTTATGGTCTGTTATCTTTTTCCCTCCTTTATCGTCCTGGACCGGCGCCTGGACTTCTGGCCGGCCATGGAACTCAGCCGGCAGACGGTACAGAAGCAATGGTTCGGTTTTTTTGTCTTTTTTTTACTGCTCATCCTCATCAACCTGGGGGGCGCCTTGGCTTTGGGAATCGGCCTGCTGGTCTCCTTCCCGGTGAGCGCCTGCGCGGTGGCGGCCGCCTACGCCGAAATCTTCGGATTACAGTCGGATTATTCCGGGAGTATTCCCCAGTTGAAGACATAATTTCATAATCTAAGGAATCGGTGGGCAGTGCCCACCCTACATTTACTTTGAACTGGAACCCTGACCTTTGAATTTTTCAGAATCCACCACCAGGCAACCGGGAGAATCCGAAGACCTCTGGGAAGTGGCCGTGGCCCTGCCCATCTTCCGTACCCTCACTTACCGATTGCCTGACGCACTAAAAGATAAAGCCCGGGTGGGCTGCCTGGTGCGGGTCCCGGCCAAGCGGAGGCTGGTGACGGGCTACCTCCTGGGACCGGCCCGGGAGGTCCCGGAGGTGGCCCTCCGTCCCATCCAAGAGGTGTTGGACCCCCTGCCCCGATTCGGGCCGGAAATGGTGCCGCTCTTCCGCTGGCTGGCGGATTATTACCAGTACCCCTTGGGAGAGGCCCTGGATCACCTGATTCCCGGCAGCGCTACTGCCTCCGGCCTCCGCACCGAGCGCTGGGCCGCCTGGCAAGGGCAGCCGGCAGGAGCGGAACCGCCCGGGCGCTTGAGCGCCAAGGCCCAGGGCCTCCTGGCCTATCTTCAAGAAAACGGCCCCACTTCCTTAAAAGAACTCAACCGGGTTTTTCCCCGCTGCGCCCCCATCCTCAAACGCCTGGCCCACAAGGGTCTGGTTGCCCTGGAGGACCGGGAGGCCTGGCGGGACCCTCTGGAGGGGCAGGTCCCGGCCATAGAGGAGGCCTCCTTCCAACTCAGCGCCGACCAGGAGGAGGCCCGGGCCGCGATTGTGGAAGGCATCCACGGCCGGGAATTTTCTCCCTTTCTGCTCCACGGGGTCACCGCCAGCGGCAAGACCGAAGTATATCTCAGTGCGGCCCAGGCCACCCTGGACCAGGGGCGGCAAGTCCTGGTGCTGCTGCCGGAGATTGCCCTCACCCACCCAGTGGCCCTGGCCTTTAGAAAGCGCTTCGGCTCCCGGGTGGCCCTGCTCCACAGCGGACTTTCTCCGGCCGCCCGCCTGGACCAATGGCGGCGCATCACCATGGGCCAGTTGGACATCGCCGTGGGGGCCCGCTCCGCGGTCTTCGCGCCCCTGCCCCGTTTAGGCTTGCTGGTGGTGGATGAAGAGCATGACCCCGCCTACAAGCAGGAGGGCGGCCTCCTTTATCAGGCCCGGGACGTGGCCCTCTACCGGGGTAAGCTGGCGGCGGCAAGCGTGGTCCTGGTCTCGGCCACTCCGGCGGTGACCACTTTTTACCGGGCGAAAGCAGGGAAATACCGCTATCTCAATCTCAGCCGCCGGGTCACCCCCCAGGCCCTCCCGGACATTCACCTGATTTCCCTTAAGGAACACCGGTTAAGCCGGGGTTTGCCGGTGATCTCCCGGCCCCTGGCCGCGGCCCTGGAAGAAACCCTGGCCCGGGGGGAACAGGCCCTGCTCTTCTTAAACCGCCGGGGCTACGCCACCGTGCTTTTCTGCCTCTTCTGCGGGGAGGTGATTCAATGCCACCAATGCAGTGTGGCCCTGACTTATCACCAGGCCAAAGACGCCCTCACCTGCCACTACTGCGGCTATGAAGAACCGGTGCCGGAGCGCTGCCCCCGATGCCAGTCCACCGCGCTCAAACGCTATGGTGTGGGCACGGAAAGGGTGGAGGCGGAACTGCAAAAAATCTTCCCCCAGGCCCGGGTGGCGCGCCTGGACCGGGATACCGCGCCCCACAGCGGCCGCGCCCTGAAAATGTTGGAGGATTTTGCCCAAGGCCGGGCCGATATCCTGGTGGGCACCCAGATGATCTCCAAGGGGCACCATTTCCCCGGCGTTACCCTGGTGGGAGTGATCGCCGCTGACCGCCACCTCTTCTTTCCGGAATACCACGCGGGGGAGCGCACCTTCCAACTCCTGTCCCAGGTGGCGGGCCGGGCCGGCCGGGGGGAGGCTCCCGGTAAAGTCCTGATCCAGACCTTCCATCCGGACCATTTTGTCTTTCAGGCGGTCAAGTCCCAGGACTACCAGGGTTTTGTGCAGCAGGAACTCGAAAGCCGCCGGGAATCGGGCTATCCCCCCTTCACCAGGTTGGCCCTGGCCCGGCTCAGCGGCATTCCCGGAGAGACGGTGGCCCAGGCCGCCACCCGCCTGACCGCGGCCTTGAAAAAAGCCATCGCCCGGGAAGAAGACTTGGCCTCCCTGGTCCGGGTCCTGGGTCCCGCGCCTCCGGGCCTGGCCCGGCTCCAGGGCCGCTTCCGCTGGCAATTGCTGCTGAAAAGCTACGGCCGCCCTCCCCTGCACCGGGCCTTGGAAATGCTGCGGCACCTCTGGACCCCGCCCCCGAAGAGCAAGATTGATCTGACTTTGGATATTGATCCCATGAGCTTATTTTAGGAGGGAAGCGGTCAGCTTTTAGCTATCAGCTTTCAGCTTTTTATGTTGCGCAGAGCGCACCCTACATCCAACTTGAGACCTATGCGAAAAGTGCTTTTTTGTCATCCTGAGTGAAGCGAAGGATCTCGTATTTTGGCGCTTAAGACTCTCAAATTGTTTGTAATAATCGGCACGGCCTGGAAAAGTGTGCCGCTAAGTCGAGATTCTTCACGCCGCTGCGCTTCGTTCAGAATGACAGAAGAGGTGCTTTCGCAGAGGTCTCAACTTTGAACTTTGAACCTTGAACTTTTTAAGCTGAAGGCTGAAAGCTGACTGCTTCTAATGGGAAAACGCGAATTCCGGGTAGACTTCTTCCGGGTCGAAGACCCGGGGATCGGCGGTCTCCCAGCTGTCCGCGCCCAAGCGGCGGAAAAAGCAGGATTGATAGCCCCATTCACAGGCCCCGCCCCGGGGGTTAACCCGGAGCAGCAGTTGGTCGCCCGTACAGTTTAACCGGATCTCCGTCACCTCCTGGGAATGGCCGGAGCTTTCGCCTTTGAGGACTACTTTGCGTTTCCGGGGATGATAGTAATGGACCAAGCCGGTGGCGGCAATGCGGTCCACCGCCTCCCGGTTCAAGGTGATCAACATCAGTACGGCTCCGGAGGCCGCGTCCTGCACGACCGCCGGCATCTGTCCCTCCGGCGGCAGAGGCAGCCATTCCGGGAGGTTGGCCCATTTACTCGTCGTCATTATTCCCCCTTTAAACTCCTCTTTTTTTTTGAGGCAGCGCCGGTGCAGCTCTCCATTTTCTATCATGGCGCTCAAGTTTGTCCAGCCTAGGCCCGTATTTTTCATTATCCTTAGGGTTTATCCAGAAAATTCCTTGACATCAGGAAATTAGGAATGGTATTTAGGGTAAACGTGAAAGTGTGCACAATTAATCTTAATATGCCTGAACAGGGAGGAGGCAAAAGATGGCGAGGCTTAACTACGTAGAATTCTATTACAGCAGCAAACACAAACCCGACGACAAATATAAATGCGACAACGCCAACGTCATGAATCTTTTAAAAAGTTTGCAGGCCAAGGGGGTGGAAACCGAGGCTATCGATATCGGGGATGTGGCTGATCCCTTCAAGCAGTACCATAAAGCCTCCAGCGGGCCTTCCTCTGAATATCGTCCCATCTTCGGCGAGGTCCGGGGATCGGATTATAAAGATTACTTTGGCAAGACCATTCCCGCTCTGTGCTGCTATGCGAAAAAAGGCGACCGGGCGCCCTTGGAAGTCTTCCCCCGCAGCGATAAAAAGCTGGGGCGGGTTTATCTCATCGAGGAGTGGCTTGAAAACTACATCGGTGAGCTGGAAGGCCGGTCCGAGGCCCCCGAAGCCCGTTAAAGCGAGATTTTAAGGCCCCACCTCCCCTGGTGGGGCCTTATTTTTGTCCTGCCTTAGAACAGTGGCTGCTATTTGCTGCCGCAGTTGT